>OMGL01001607.1_pt1 | contig 13400 bp, 10 predicted proteins | sample 1645831 | NCBI WGS metagenome assembly OMGL01 (sample SAMN00849301, study PRJEB25192) | human gut metagenome | reverse complement strand
ATATTGACGTGTCAATGCAGGAAAGTATATGAAAAGATTTGAAAACAAAGTAGTCGTCATCACCGGTGCTGCCGGTGGAGCCGCTAGCGGTTGGATCGGATGAGAACCATCACGCTGATTATCGTGCATTGCTCTGCCAATAGGCAGGGCAGCACTTTACGGATGACGGACATCGACCACCTGCATCGCTCACTCGGCTGGAAAGGCTGCGGATATCACTTCGTTATCCCGACCGATGGTACGATCGAGATCGGTAGGCCCCTTGAACAAGTGGGCGCTCATTGTAAGAACCACAATCGGTACAGTATCGGGGTTTGCTATATCGGAGGACTCGCCAACGATGGAAAGACTCCCATGGATACCCGAACGGAAGCCCAACGAGAAGCCCTACAGGGTTTGCTTCGTGAATTGCATCAGCGATTCCCCAAAGCCCTAATCGTGGGACATCAAGACTTGGACCCGTCGAAATCCTGTCCCTGTTTTAATGTCGTGAACGAGTTTTCCGATTAGTTTAACGCAGGGAGTCCCTTCACCTCCCTCGAATGCCACGCTTGGTAGGCGGGAGCGGAGAGTTCAGGTACAGTCAATAACTTGTAATCCGCCCCGTTCTGCTTAGCTATATGTTTTCGTTCATACAAACGAAGGGAACGATCCGTTACGGAAACCATGACAACCGGAAAAGGATAAGCGTACAGGCGCATCGGCGTGATCTCACTATCCGGAAAGGCACGACGCAATTGATAAGCGGAACGTTCGAACGCGACCCAATAAGATCCCGTACAATATAAATGGATCGAGGTCTGATTCGCACACTCACGATTCATGATCTCTCTCAAATGCCCTTTCAGCAATAGCATCAAACGGATACCGGAGGGAGTTTCGCTTTCCTTTCTCATGACAGTCTACTATTTAATGTTTTAGCCAAATATCGTAATCGTGTAAACGCTGTATCAACAAGGCCTTGCTTCTCTTAGGCGAAGGGTCATCCCGCCAGGGATCTACCAGCTCATGCGCCATACGGTAATACAGGTTGCTATTCGTGCAGCCGTAAAGCGTGACGAGCAGCAAGGCACGAGAATTCACTGCCTTAACCAATGGAAGCATATTGCGTAGGGTGGAATACAAGCGTTCAAACTCCTCTTCCTGATCCAACAGCTTATAGGCCGGAAGGAGTAATGAGTAAACCTTACAACGCATCACGTCGGTCTCCACACGAAGGGAAGCATAGCCCTTCAGCACCTCACGAACCAAAAGTTCGTCTTCCTTTCCCAATTTACCCGAGAGATAATAACGCCCCAACGCCTTGTGCATACCTTCCGATAAACGATCGTTATCCAAATGGGTATAAACATGCTTGCCTTTCGTATTCAACTCGATCAGCTCATACTCGCCTTGCCTTACCTCAAATAGAGGAACCCACATACAGTCAAGGATACGTACCATGACATCCTTATGACCTCCACCCGGTTGCACCACCACCTCAGCCTCCATCCCCATGAAAGAACCCGAGGTGATACGTACACGGTCACCTTTCAGCAAGCGACCGCTATCCGGTACGTACACCGGAAGCTCATTGGAATAAGATTCTGCCATCCAGCGTAAGGTCTCCATCTCATGATCTGACAGGTAAGGAAAATAAGAGTGTTCGCCCACGGATACCCGAGGAAGAAGATTATATAAGGGCATGATACGTTTCAAACGGAAAATCTCATTCTCCGAAGCATGGATAAACACATAGTTGTATAAAAGAGGCTTCCTCGTATTGACCATCTTGCCTCCCACCTTGCGAGCCTCGACATACGAGGGGGCAAAGTACTCGAACAAGGGTTCCCCACAACGTTTACGACGGGAAAGCTCGGCATCTAATCCTTTTGACGAATAGATATTATCACGTCCCCCAACAGCGGTAGGAAGCGTCAGTACGTACCAGCGTACAGCCTCCTGGCTACGGCGATTGCGTATATGCACCATAGCTCTATCAGAGCTATTACTTGTCACGATATTCATTGAGGAAGATAATTCAGAGCCTTATCAAGATATTCTTGTAATACCCTGATAAATAAATACTTATGTGAAAACAAAAAAGGAATTACTGAAAATTTGCATCCCTTCAATACTCATGCTACTTGGCGAGTAGCCTTAACAAGAGGAGTGAAAGGATATTCCTTAGTTGTAGAGACGGAGCGTGTCCCGTTTCATCCCCTTACAATGGTATTTTAGTTACTATCAGGCGGTGGGAGACGGAGCACGCTCCATCTCTACATGATGTTATATGGAATTTACTTCGGATAACGTGATGATTTCGGGAATAACGAGGCCATTTCGTTTCTATTGCCATGTCTATACATCAGAAATAAGAACGAAGATTTAAAGAGAATTAAGGTTGAAACACAAACAAAGCCTAATGTTTGCTTGTGTTATGTTATTTTTTACTACATTTGCGGCATGAAATGAACGCTACTCGCCAAGTAGCAGTCAGTTTGGCTACTCGCCAAGTAGCGTACTTTTCTTCACCCTACTTTCGGCGCATAATTATACACACTCTCGAAACAAAGTTTGTTTACGGTTGAGAGTTTTTCTAAAGAGAAACTCTTCAAGTATATTTGCGTAGTCTTGATAGATTTATGCCCTAACAGTTCACTGATCATCTCAATCGGTACGTTTTGCTCCTTCAAGGTCGTGGCGAAAGAGTGACGAATCGTGTATGAGGTAACCCGAGTACGAATACCGATGGATTCCGACAGTGTTTTCAATCTGCGGTTAAAACCTCCTAATACGGTATTATATTCCTTGTAGGCATCCTCACCGGTCTTCATTCCCTCTAAAAAAGGAAACAGATAGGGCGAATCCTCGGTTGTATCGGCTGCCAACTCATTCAGCAGCCCTTGTGCCTCCGCTGGGATCTCCACCTGTATAAGGGATCCGCTTTTCTGCCGATAATAAGACAAGATCCCTTCCTTGATATCCTCCTTTCGCAAATGCGCCAAATCTACGAAAGCCATCCCGCAAAACAAAAACATCAGGCAAAAGGCTGATTGAGTCCTCTTCTGTTGCGGATCTGTCACTGGGCTTGTCATCAGCAAGCGCAGGCTTTCCGAAGGCAACGCCTTTTTACGTTTACTCTCAACCCCCGTAAACACATTCTTAAACAAATGAGGGATATAGGCAGCCTCACCCACCTCTACCGCTAAATTATAGATGTGACGAATCCGGCGCATATAAGTAGATACCGTGTTACGAGCACATCCCTTGGCCAACAGCCAAGATTGATAACGCAAAAGTGTATCCCGATTAATATACGCATAAGGAATCTCTTCCCGGCCACAAAAACATTTAAACGATCTCAACGCATCTTGATAACTCTTCGCCGTGGAATAACGCTTTTTCTCACGCAGGCAGGTGATATACGTAAGTACACCCACCACAAAATCATTCTCATTCATACTTTATCTCCTTAAGAATTAATACATAAAAAAATCCTCTATCTCTCCGTTTACACAGGAAAGATAGAGGATCTTCATAAAATCCTTAAAGAAATATATTATTTTCCGGCTTTCTCAGCAGCAGCTTTCTTATTGATCTTCTTCTTCTGCAACTCGTAAGCGATCGGAGTAGCGACGAACAAAGTAGAGTATGTACCGATAATGATACCTAATAAGATAGCGAACGTAAAGCTTCGGATCGTGCTACCGCCCAAGATGAAGATACACAATACAACCACCAACGTAGTCAATGATGTATTAAATGTACGACACAAGGTAGAGTTCAACGCATCATTGATCACTTGATAACGATCACGCTTCGGATACAAAGCGATCGTCTCGCGGATACGGTCGAATACAACCACGGTATCATTGATAGAGTAACCGATAATCGTCAAGATAGCTGCGATAAACGTCTGGTCTACCTCCATTGAGAACGGAAGAACCTTCCATAACAAGGTATAGAAAGAAATGATACACAATGTAGTCGTAGCAACAGAGGCGAACGCACCCACAGAGAATGACACATCACGGAAACGAAGCAGGATATAAGCGGCCATACAGATCATGGCGAAGATTACCGCTAAGATAGCGCTATTCTTGATATCGTCTGCCATGCTAGGACCCACCTTCTGCGAACTCTGTATGAAAGTAGTCGTGAACTCATCTAATGTAGTTCCTTCCGGAAGTAAGGATTTCACGCCCTCAAACAATTTATTCTCGATCTCTTGATCTACCGTAGGATCGTTATCATTGATCTTATAGTTGGTAGACACACGTACTTGATCAGCTGTACCGATCTGGATAACACTAACAGAACCGTCTAACTGAGCGTCCAGCATATTACGAACATCGTCAGTCTTCACCTCTTGATTGAAACGGATCACGTAATTACGTCCACCCGTGAAATCGATACCATTATTCAAGCCGATCGTCATAAAAGAGATAGCACCTAAAACGATGATTGCCGCCGGAATTAAATAACCGACTTTGCGAGCACCCAAGAAATTGATCTTCGGGTTTGTCAACAAGTCTTTCGTAATAGAAGTCGTGAATGTCACGTTCTTCAATTTATCTTTCGCTAACAATGCCTCATAAACGATACGAGTCAAGAACACGGCTGTAAGGAATGAAGCGAACAAACCGATGATCATCGTCGTAGCGAAACCACGGATAGGACCCGTACCGAAATAGAACAATACGATACCGGTAATGATAGATGTCAAGTTTGAGTCGAAGATAGCGGAGAACGCATTGCTGTAACCGTCGGCGATAGCCTTTCCTAAAGACTTACCGGCACGAAGTTCCTCTTTCGTACGCTCATATATCAATACGTTAGCATCGACTGCCATACCCAGCGTCAACACCATACCGGCAATACCCGGCAAGGTAAGAACGGCTTGGAAAGAAGCAAGGATACCCATCGTGAAGAAGATGTTCAATACCAAAGCACCGTCGGCGATCAATCCCGGAATCAATCCGTAGAATGCGCACATATAAACCATCAACAGCACCAATGCCAAAACGAAAGAAATCACACCGGCATTGATAGCCTCTTGTCCCAAAGACGGACCAACGACATCTTCTTGAACGATATGTACGGAAGCAGCCATCTTACCCGATTTCAATACGTTCGCTAAGTCCTTCGCCTCTTCCGGTGTAAAGTGACCGGTGATTTGTGAACGACCTCCCGTGATCTCATCGTTTACGTTCGGAGCGGAATAAACCATCTCATCCAAAACGATAGCGATCTGGCGACCGATATTCTCTTTCGTCAAACGAGCCCAAGCCTTAGAGCCTTCGGCATTCATAACCATGTTAACCATTTGCTCTGAACGACCGGCTTGTTGCATAAAGTCAGCGTTAGCATCTGTTACTACGTCACCACCTAAAGCGGGACTTCCGTCACGGTTCGTTACCTTCAAGGCATATAACTCAAAGAACTGCTCTTTATCATCGATCGCCTTTACACCCCATTTTAAAGCCAAGTTACGAGGCAATACCTCTTTCACTTGTTTCATGTTCAGGTATTCGCTGATCTTCTCCATATCTTTTGCTTGAGCGATACCTACCGTCGAACCCGGAGACAACTGACCGTTGTACTGGCTAATCTGCAATAAAGCAAATAATGGATGTTGCTTAGCGAACTCTTCCATGCTTTGATTAGCTTCCGTATCTTTTTTATCTTGACCGAGCTCAGCCAACAAAGAATCGGCCTCACTTACATTCGCATCAGCGGCATCAGCGATTTTCTCAACATTATCGGTAGCAACAGAATCAGCGGAAGCCTCCTTACTTAGGATAGTAGCCAATACATTATCAGCGGCAACCAATTGTTGATAGATTTCCGGCAACTTATAAGTTTCCCAGAATTCCAAGTTAGCGCTACCTTGAAGCAACTTACGAACACGTTCCGGTTCTTTCACACCCGGCAACTCAACCAAGATACGACCCGCTGTCTCCAAACGTTGGATGTTCGGAGAAACCACACCGAAACGGTCGATACGAGTACGCAATACGTTGAATGAGTTATCAATCGCACTCTGCAACTCTTGTTTCAAAACAGAAACAACCTGAGCGTCTGAGCTCTGGGGCGTGATTTTATCTTTTAACTCGAATGTACTGAAAATAGCGGAAAGACGTGCGCCGCTATCCAACTTCTTATACTCCTCAGCGAAAAGGTCGATGAAATCTTTTTGGCTAGTCGCTTGATGCGCATAAGCTAAATCCAACGCCTTGTTGAAATTCTCGTCTTGGTTGTTGTTAGACAACGAACGGATTACATCCGCCACGTTCAACTCAAGGACAACGTTCATACCGCCCTTTAAGTCAAGACCTAAACTAATTTCCATTTCACGGCATTGCTTAAGCGTATAGCCTAACCATACCTTCTGAGTAGATAGTGAGTCTAAATAAGCACTCTCTTTCGCAGGATCTCCACCCGCATACTCAGCGGCTTTACTGTTGTAATGTTGCGTCACGAACGAGAACGACAAATAGAACAAACAGACAAGCGTAAGTAACACCGCGAAGACCTTTACAAATCCTTTGTTTTGCATCTGAATCTTAGGTTTATGTTATTACATTATTTATATTCGTTTTTTCACAGGGTGCAAATATAGACTTTTTTTCTTTGATAAAGAGCAATTAGTATAATTATTTGTCACGCTCATAGTTTATTTCAAACGCAAATGTATATCTTTGGGGCTAAAATAATAAGGAAAATATACCATGAAACAGTTATTATTCGCTCTGTTATTTATCCCCGCCCTGCTATTCGCGCAAGAGGATCAACACTATCTGGCAGGGGCCGTTCCGGTTGCAGACGGTAAAGTCGTTTTTACCCGAGAGATTAATGCCCCCTCTTTAAGCAAGGCACAAATCTACCAACAACTATTAAAATGGGGACAAGAAAATTTTAACACAAAGGAAAGTAGAGTAGCTTATCAAAATGAGGCAAAAGGCGAGATCGCCATTACCGGGGAAGAATATATAGTATTCTCCAGCACAGCCTTATCCCTCGATCGGGCGATGATGAAATACCGTATTATCATTGAATGTAAGGAACATGCTTGTACCCTGCAACTTGCGGGCATCCGATATGAATATAACGTGTCTTACCAGAACGAGCCGGAGAAATACCTAGCCGAGGAATGGATCACGGACGAGTATGCCTTGAATAAGAGCAAGACGAAATTGAACCGTATCAGCGGTAAGTTCCGTAAGGCCACGATTGACTTCGCGGATAAGACGTTCGATAGCGCAGCCAACGCATTAGGCGCACAGTTGCTGACAGCCGCACCGGTAGAACCAGTATCCGCTCCGCAACGGGAAACACGACCTGTGGCACCGATGGAAGGTTTCGTAGCATTCCAAGCGGACAAAATACCTAGCACGATCCTCCAGATGTTACCGGACAACGCTTTACAGATCAAAGCCGTAAAAGGAAATACGACCGACGCAAACGTTGAATGGAAAGGCATAGGCAATATGTTCGGTAAAACGATCAGTACAATCTCCATATCCAAAGATAGTCCTGCTTATAAAGCGATTGGCAATAACGACGTATATCGATTATCCTTCTCCAAGCCCGGCACATCTGCCGATGCGCCATGGATTATTATCGAGTGCCGTAAACAAGGCGAGACCTCCGAAGGACAGCAAACGATGTTAATCGGCGAGATTACGAATGTATGGATCAAATAACGAAAAAGAGAGTTGCATTTATGAAAAAGATTCTATTATTAATATATATGATGTTCCCTGTGCTAGTCATGGCGCAGGGGCATAAAGGCGAGGTAGACGAATGCGCCCCCATGAAAAACGGGAAGGTATGCTATAGCGATGATGTAGAGATCGAGAATACCTCTAAACTAGAAATATTCAACGCTATTAACGCATGGGCTAAGAAATCTTATGGAAAAGATGTCTTCTTATCCAACGTAAACTCGAACAAGAACAAAGGGACCATCTTCGTAAGCTCTAAGGTTGAATTATTGTTGAATGATACAGACAAGACTATCATTAAATATAAAATGCGTATCACCTGCTTCGACAACCGATACACGATCGAGGCGAGCGATATCATATATCAATATGATCCGCTAAACGATAAAAAGTACAAGACCTATAAAGCGGAAGATGTGATCGCCAATAATGGGGATAGCAATACGATAGCGCTGATCAAAGATCCTAAGCTATTCTGTAACGCTACCTTCTTCTTTGTCGAGAACTTGTTCGCCGACGTATTTGACGCTGCGCAGAACGCAGAATCCGAGTGATGAAACCCTTTTATTCAAGTTTCAGATAACACCATAACGGGTAGTGGTCTGAATAAGCGACCTTATCCACGGAACAATTCATAGAGGTCATGTTCGGGGAATGCAGGATATTATCGATACGGAACCAGAAGAAATTTTGATTATAGGTAATACCCATTCCCCGGCCAGACTCGGCAAAGGCATCCGTCAAATCCCCTTGGATCGTACGGTGCGCATAAGAAATAGGCGTATCATTAAAGTCACCGCATACCAAGACATAATCTCCTTTAGCGTTCTTAATCTCTTCTGATACCGCTTCCGCTTGCTTAGCCCGAATCCGGAAAGCAGGTCCTAGCTTTTGCTCGAACGCTCCTTTCAAATCGTCCAACCCATCCGAGCTAAAGCTCTTTATAAGGGATGAATAACGGGTCCGATCCTCCATCGTCAGTTTAAACGATTCCAAATGGTTATTAATCAAGGTCAACTTCTTTCCCTTGATGTTCACTTCATGTACGGAAGAGCCGTTATAATCCGAATCGTATTTCACCATCCGGGAATTCGACAGCGGATATTTGGAGAACACAGCGATGCCGAAACTCTGGAATTTCGTGGAGCTTTGATAAAATACGGAACGATAAGGATACATGCTCAACGCATCATAGATCTTAGAGGCAGTAAGGCTCTTCTCTGACTTAGCCGTGGCATATTCCTGCAAACAAACAATATCCGCGTCCGAGTTAGCGATATATTGGATAATCTTGTTCGGAGCTATCTTCGTATGATTCTTGTACCCAAAAGCCATCACATTATAAGTCAGCACCTTTAGTACCTCTTCCCGAGGAACATCCTTATGCGAGTGAAACGGAAAATAGCGTTTTACGGGACCCCAACATAACAAGAAGGAGAATATGCCGATCAATAAGAATTTCCATTCCCATAAGAACAGCCAATAGATAATAAAGCAAAGATTGACTACACATAAGACTGGAAAGGCTAATCCCAGATAAGATAACGTCATACTCGTCTCAGGAGACACCCGATCCGAATAAGCCGAGACTATCAACAATACGACAGCCACCACATTCGCTACGACGAATAAGAATTGAAGAAAAATCCGTAGAGTTTTCATAAGTATCTGTTATTTCTTACTGGCGTCGAAAAGTCGCTTTTTCTCTTCAGCGGAAAGGCTCTCATAACCGGAACGTTTCAATTTATCCAGTATAGTATCTAGATCCACCAACTCCTGATGTTTGCGTGCGTTATACTCATAATCCGTCTCGTTACGTTTATAAGTCACACGCATCTTCGGTTTCCGTTTGCCCAAATTCACGAACCAGTCGATCAACCGATTCATCGGAGCGGTCAAGTCCTTTCCATTACGAATACGGGAAGCGAACCACATACCAAACAAAGCCCCGCCGATATGGGCGATATGTCCTCCCGCATTATCAGAAGTCATCGCCAACAAATCGATCACCAGCGTAAAGATAGCCAAATAAATTAATTTGATCCTTCCGATCAAGAATAAATTAATCTCCAAATCCTTCCGGTAAAACGACACGGCGAAAACGATCGCCATAACAGATGCCGAAGCCCCCATCAAATAGCTAAAAGAGGCCACGTTCTGGAAATAAGGGAAAATATTATAAGCAAGGACAAACAATACCGCACCCGCAAGACCTCCCAATATATACAAGCCTCCCAACTGCCGCTCACTGAAAAAATTCAAGAACAATCCCCCGAACCAATACAACCAAAGCATATTGAACAAGATATGCAAGAAGTCAAAATGAGTGAACATATAAGTAAACAACGTCCACGGACGGAAGAGCAAAAGTTCCGGAGAAGCCGGTAACTGCAAATACTGCAAGAAAGGCACCCCTTGCACATTAAAGAGCATAAACAATACGCTGGCCAAACGTATCAAGATAAACAAGCCTACATTTATATATATCAGTTTCGACAGGATATTACCCGACTGAAACATACGCTTCAAATTAGTAAAAATACCGTCCATTGTCTGCATCTTTCTTTTTCCAATAACGAATTAGGAAATAACCGAATAACATACCCCCCAAATGAGCGAAATGCGCTACCGTATCGCCACCAAAACTAGCCACACCCATAAATAGTTCGGCAAGACCATAAAATATCACGAAATATTTGGCTTTAATCGGGATCGGTATGAACATCAAGTACAAAGGAACATTCGGGAAAATCATCGCGAATGCCAACAAGATTCCGAATACGGCACCCGAAGCGCCAATGGTCACGAAATAATTCAAGAACTCGCTTTTGCTGATAATCTGGGCTCCATTCAAGTTTATCATGTCTTGGCTAGCGAAGATCACATCCCGCAAATTAAAGAACCATACCGCCTCTTGTACCAAACCGGCGCCTATACCCGTCACGAAGTAAAAAATCAAGAAACGTTTGGGGCCCCATACGTTCTCCAATACCCGGCCGAACATATAAACGGCGAACATATTAAAAAACACATGCGCAAACGAATGGGTATCGTGCATGAACATATAAGAAACGATCTGATAAGCCTTGAAGTCGGTAGCACCCGGGACGTGAAGCCCTAATAAATCCACCAAATCGATGCCGACTTTCGGCAGTGCAAGGCTGGCTACCCAAAATAGCAAGTTTATAATGATAAGATTTTTCGTTACCGGCGGGATACTATTCAAGAACCCCGAATTTGTCTGATTCATCATATACTACGTTAATTTAGCGGCAAAGGTAAATATATTTTAGCCGTTTTTGCCCATAATAATACTAAAACATATGTAAATCGGTAAAAAAAGTAGGTTTTTCTTTTGTGATATTTCAAAATAAAACTACATTTGGAGCCGTCTATCGGTTATCATAGTTTTGTTTAATATATTAACAGTCAAACCATCATGAACAAATCAGAATTTATTAGTGCAGTCGCTGAAAAATCAGGTCTCAGCAAAGTGGATGCCAAAAAGGCAGTAGAAGCTTTTGTTGACACAGTTTCTAACGAATTAAAAGAAGGCGGTAAAGTCGCTCTACTTGGCTTCGGTTCATTCTCTGTGTCAGAGAAGGCCGCTCGTAAAGGTGTTAACCCGAAAACTAAAGAAACCATTGAAATCGCAGCTCGCAAGGCCGTGAAGTTCAAGGCTGGTGCTGAATTGAACGAGCTAATCAAATAAGAAACACCATTATTCTCTATAGAAGAAGGATACGATGCAAATTGTATCCTTTTTTTGTGTACCTTCGCGTACAAAATAAAATCCGAATTATAGTTAGACGAATATGGTTATCGAACAACAGATTACCGGGGCTATCATAGCCGGCATCAAAGAGCTGTACGGAGCGGATGTCACCGCTAGCCAAGTGCAGTTACAAAAAACGAAAAAAGAATTCAAGGGGCACTTGACCCTAGTCGTATTCCCATTCCTTCGCATGTCGAAGAAATCTCCGGAGCAGACCGCTCAGGAAATCGGTGAGTACTTGTTGAGAAACGAGCCAGCGGTAGCTGAATTTAATGTAATCAAAGGATTCCTTAACCTGACGGTCGCTTGCTCTTGCTGGATCGATTTACTGAACTCGATCAATGAGCAGCCCACTTACGGTATCATTCCGGTTACCGAGCAGTCGCCTTTGGTTATGATCGAATATTCTTCTCCCAATACAAATAAACCGCTTCACTTGGGCCATGTCCGCAATAACTTATTAGGATACAGCTTATCGAAGATCATGAAAGCGAACGGTAACCAGATCGTAAAGACGAATATCGTAAACGATCGTGGTATCCATATCTGTAAATCCATGTTGGCTTGGCAGAAATGGGGAAATGGAGCTACCCCAGAGTCTACCGGAAAAAAGGGCGACCATCTGATCGGTGACTTTTACGTATTATTCAGCAACAAATTAAAAGAGGAGACCCATGCGTTAGAAGCGAAAGGCCTTACCAAGGAAGAAGCCGAGGCTCAATCCACCTTGATGGCGGAAGCCCGTGAGATGCTTCGTAAATGGGAAGCCGGAGACAAAGAGGTGCGTGCGCTTTGGGAAATGATGAATAATTGGGTATACGCCGGGTTCAACGAGACTTATAAGATGATGGGCGTAGATTTCGATAAGATTTATTACGAGTCTCAAACGTATCTGGAAGGAAAAGGCAAGGTGATGGAAGGCCTAGAGAAAGGGATTTTCTATCGCCGTGAAGACGGCTCCGTATGGGCTGATTTGACGAAAGACGGGCTGGATGAGAAATTATTGCTTCGTGCGGATGGAACTTCCGTCTATATGACGCAGGATATCGGTACCGCCAAGCTGCGCTTCGACGATTACCCGATCAATAAGATGATCTATGTGGTAGGGAACGAGCAGAATTATCACTTCCAAGTATTATCGATCTTATTGGATAAGTTAGGCTTCGAGTTCGGCAAAGGATTGGTCCACTTCTCCTACGGAATGGTAGAGCTACCGGAAGGTAAGATGAAGAGCCGTGAGGGAACGGTCGTAGATGCCGATGATTTGATGGCCGAGATGATCAGTACCGCACGTGAGATTTCCCAAGAATTAGGGAAATTGGACGAGATGACTCCGGAAGAGGCTGAGAATATCGCCCGAATCGTAGGTCTTGGCTCCTTGAAATATTTCATATTAAAGGTAGACCCTCGCAAGAATATGACGTTCAACCCGAAAGAGTCTATCGACTTCAATGGTAATACAGGCCCGTTTATTCAATATACTTATGCTCGTATTCAGTCTGTGCTTCGTAAAGCTGCCGAATCGGGTATTGTGGTTCCCGGACAGATTCCTGCTGGTATTGAATTGAGCGAAAAAGAAGAGGGGCTGATTCAAATGGTTGCCGACTTTGCTGCTGTTGTCAAGCAGGCAGGGGAAGATTACAGCCCGTCTATTATTGCCAATTATACTTATGACTTGGTGAAAGAATACAATCAGTTCTATCATGACTATAGTATTCTGCGCGAAGAGAATGAGGCAGTGAAAGTATTCCGTATCGCTCTGTCTGCTAATGTAGCTAAAGTTGTTCGCTTGGGAATGAATTTGCTGGGTATCGAAGTTCCTTCCAGAATGTAAGACTTTCTCTGAACAAAATAGACTTCTGCGGGGTTTCTTTTATATATATAAAAGGAACCTCGTATGTTTTACTCCCCCCATC
>OMGL01001604.1_pt1 | contig 13421 bp, 10 predicted proteins | sample 1645831 | NCBI WGS metagenome assembly OMGL01 (sample SAMN00849301, study PRJEB25192) | human gut metagenome | reverse complement strand
GAATTCTTGCCGCAAGGTCAAGAATGGGCGCAATTCTCGGCACTTACCACGCCAAATCAGGTCATCCCGGCGGATCGCTTTCGGCAGCAGATATTTTCACATATCTCTACTTTAAGGAAATGAATGTTGATCCCAAAAATCCCGATATGCAGGACAGAGATCGTTTTGTTCTTTCAAAAGGTCACTGCGCACCCGGTCTTTACAGTGCGCTTGCACTTAAAGGATTTTTCCCGTTTGAGGATTTAAAAACACTTCGTCATATTGGCTCATACCTTCAGGGCCATCCTAATATGAACACCGTTCCCGGAATTGATATGTCAACAGGTTCTCTCGGTCAGGGTATCAGCGCTGCCGCAGGTATGGCAAAGGGAGCTAAATATTTGGATAAGGATATCAATGTTTACACTCTTTTGGGTGACGGCGAGATAGAAGAAGGTCAGGTTTGGGAAGCTATGATGTTTGCAAGCCAATATAAACTTGACAATCTTTGCGTTATCGTTGACGTAAACGGTCTTCAGATTGACGGCAAGTGTGAGGACGTTATGAACGCTGAGCCTATTGATAAGAAAATGGAAGCTTTCGGTCTTAACGTCATCAAAATTAACGGCAACGATTTTGACGAGCTTGAAAAGGCATTTAATGCTTTCCACGAAAATATCGGCTCAGGTAAGCCTTTCGGTATTATTATGAAAACAGTTAAGGGCTTAGGCGTGTCATATATGGAAAATCAGGTTGGTTGGCACGGCAAAGCACCTAACGATGAGGAATATGAAATTGCAATGAACGAGCTTAAAGCAAAGCTTGCAGAAATTGAGGAGGCGTAATTATGGCAGAAATTAAGAAAATAGCTACACGTGAAAGCTACGGTAATGCGCTTAAGGAATTGGCAAGCGAAGGTGCCGACAAGCTTGTAGTATTGGACGCTGACCTCTCAGCAGCAACAAAAACAGGAATTTTCAAAAAAGCATATCCAGACCGTCATTTCAACTGCGGTATTGCAGAGTCAAATATGATGTGCGTTGCCGCAGGGCTCAGCACAATGGGGCTTGTTCCGTTTGCTTCAAGCTTTGCAATGTTCGCCGCAGGCAGAGCATTTGAGCAGGTAAGAAACTCTATCGGTTATCCTCACCTCAACGTGAAGATAGGTGCAACACACGCAGGTATCTCTGTAGGCGAAGACGGTGCAACACATCAGTGCAACGAGGATATCGCTCTTATGAGAACTATCCCTGGCATGGTGGTAATAAACCCTGCCGACGACGTTGAAGCAAAGGCTGCCGTTGAAGCCGCTATCCTCCATGAAGGTCCGGTTTATCTCCGTTTCGGCAGACTTGCTACACCTGTTTTCAACGACCCTGAAACATATAAGTTTGAGCTTGGCAAGGGCGTTAAGCTCCGTGACGGCAAGGATATAGCTATCGTTGCAACAGGCCTTATGGTTTATGAAGCTATCGAGGCTGCAAAAACACTGGCAGCCGAGGGCATCGAAGCAACAGTTATCAATATCCACACTATCAAGCCAATCGACGAGGATATCATCGTTGAAGCCGCAAAGAACACAGGACTTCTTCTTACAGTTGAGGAGCATAGCGTTATCGGCGGACTTGGCTCAGCCGTTGCTGACGTTCTTGCAGCAAGACACCCTGCAAAGCTTGTTAAGATCGGCGTTAATGACGAGTTCGGTCATTCAGGCCCGGCAGTTGATCTTCTTAAAGAGTATGGCCTCTGCGCAGACAATATCGTTGCAAAGGCAAGAGATGCTGTTAAGGCAAAGTAATAAAAGCACCAAACGGACGGATATCCTCCGTCCGTTTTTTTTGTACACAAAAAAGACACGCTTACGATCTCGTAAACGTGTCTTTTCTTATGCTTTTACAGTGCCTGCATGAGTGTCGATAATGTTGTTTATACATATGTAAAGATAAGGCTTAAGCTCGCCAATGTCCACAGGCTCGTTGTAAAGTATGGACGAGTAGCAGGTAGAGCTTACAAGCTCAACTATCATGAATATCATGACCTCAGGCTGAACAATATTATATGGAGCGTCAGCAAGCATAGCGTCATAAATGTTGCGGAAGTCGATGTCATCGTCCTTTATAGGCGACGTAAGAGCGTGCTTGAAAACGCCCCAGCTAAGATTCTTTGCAATAAAAGTCAAAAGCGACTTGTTCTCGTTTAGCTGGTTGATGATGTTGTCAACAATAAAAATAATTCGTTCGTTAAAGGTAAGCTTCTTGCCGCTCGCATTTAATGCCTCGATAGCGTTTCTGAAAAGCTGTGACGACTTGTGAGAGACAAGCTTGTTTCTTATGTCATATTTGTCCTTGAAATAAAGATAAAACGTTCCTTTCGCCACACCAGCGTTGTTCACGATGTCTGAAATAGAGGTCTTGCTCACTCCCTTGGTGGTAAAAAGACTAAAAGCCGTGTTAAGCAGAGAGTCCTCCTTTACCTTTTTATTGGTATCAAGCTTGCCCATTTTAACACGTCCTTCCTTATTATAATATACAATTTGTATGCCACATATACACAGGTTTACTGTGGTTGACCCTAAATCTATTATAATACAAAACCGTCTCAAAGTCAACTGAGCAAAATGACCAATAGTCAGTTATGACCGTTGGTCATTTTGTGCAACCCTACAAAAAGAATGACTAATGGTCATTTTACTATTGACTGTTGGTCATTTTTGATGTATACTATGAATTGTTAAAAGACCGAAAGGTCAAAAACTATGTGAAGGGAATGACATTTGATGCAGAAATTTGGCAGAGGAGTTGTAAAGCTCCGAGTACCGATACTCATAGTCAGCGTTCTGCTGCTGATACCGTCAATATTCGGATTTGTCAGCACAAGAATAAACTATGATATTCTTTCATACCTCCCGTCAGACATTGAGACCATGAAAGGTCAGGATATAATGCTTGACGAGTTCGGCAAGGGTGGCTTTTCGCTGGTAATGCTTGACGGCATGGACGATAAGGACGTTGAAAAGGTCAAGGAGAAGATCGAAAAGGTAGACCACGTTTGCGATGTTCTCTGGTATGACACCTTGGCAGACGTTTCACTTCCAAAGGAAGTTCTTCCTGATGATATTTACGATTTCTTCAATACAGATAACTCCACAATGATGGCTGTCTTTTTTGACGAGGCGACCTCTGCTGACGGCTCACTTGAAGCTGTCAAGGAGATAAGAAGCATCGCAGGCGAGCAGTGTTTCGTAAGCGGTATGTCGTCAGTCGTTGAGGATATCAAGGATCTGACAATGCAGGAAGCTCCGATGTACGTCGTTATCGCAGTAATACTTACAAGTATCATACTTGCACTTACAATGGATTCGTTCCTTATTCCACTGTTCTTTATGCTCAGCGTGGGCATGGCGATAATCTATAACATGGGAACGAACTTCATACAGGGCGAAATATCGTTCATCACCGAAGCTCTTGCAGCCGTGCTTCAGCTTGCAGTAACGATAGACTACTCGATCTTCCTGTGGCATAGCTACAAAGAGGAGAAAGAAAAGCACCCCGGTGACAACAAAGAGGCTATGGCAGTCGCCATCGGCAAAACTATCACCTCAGTTGTTTCAAGCTCCATAACAACAGTTGCAGGCTTTCTTGCACTTTGCTTCATGAGCTACGAGCTTGGCATGGACATGGGTATCGTAATGGCAAAGGGCGTTGTTATTGGCGTTATCTGCTGCATAACTGTTCTGCCTTCGATGATACTTGTATTCGACAAGGCACTTGAAAAAACAATGCACAAAGACCTTGTTCCAAGCCTTGAAAAGCCTTCAAAGTTCATTATCAAGCACCATGCAGCATTTATCGTACTCTTTATAGTTGTACTTATCCCTGCCGTGTATGGTCAGATAAACACCAATGTCTACTATAACCTGACAGATACTCTTCCAAAGGATCTCAACAGTGTTATCGCAAACACAAAGCTAGATGAGGAATACAACATGGCAACGACCCATATGCTCCTGGTTGATGCTGATATGAAGCCAAAGGAAGTAAACTCTATGCTCGACGAAATGGGCAAGGTTGACGGAGTAAGCTTCTCAATGTCACTGGATACTCTTATCGGTCCGTCTATTCCTCGTGAGATGGTTCCCGATTCAGTAACAAAAATACTCAAGAGCGACAAATGGCAGCTCATGCTGGTTGGCTCTGAATATAAGGTAGCTTCTGATGAAGAGAATGCACAGATAGATGAGCTTAGCAAGATACTTAAATCCTACGATAAGGACGGAATGCTTATCGGTGAGGCGGCGGCAACAAAAGACCTTATCGACATAACAGATCATGACTTCAAGGTAGTAAATATAGTTTCTATCGCCGCTATCTTTATCATCATTCTTATTGCACTGCGTTCAGTTTCACTGCCTATCATTCTGGTAGCCGTTATCGAATTTGCTATCACAGTAAACATGGGTGTTCCGTGCTTTACGAATACCACCATACCGTTCATAGCGTCGGTAGTAATCGGTACTATCCAGCTTGGTGCAACAGTTGACTATGCTATCCTTATGACAACAAGATATAAGACCGAGCGTAACGCAGGCAAGGATAAGCATGAAGCTGTCACTATCGCACTCACCACTTCAATGAAGTCTATCATGGTCAGTGCACTTGGCTTCTTCGCTTCAACATTCGGCGTTGGCGTATATTCAAGCGTAGATATGATCTCACAGCTTTGTACGCTCATGTCAAGAGGTGCAATAATCAGTATGATAACTGTTATCTGCATACTTCCTTCAATGCTTATGCTGTTCGATAAGGTAATAATCAATACAACAATGGGCATGAAGAAAAAAGAAAATAAGCTTTATAAGCTTCCTGAAATAAACTAATTCGTAAAGGAGATATAGTTATGAAAAAGTATTCAAGAGTTCTTGCAGGCATACTTGCCGTACTTCTTTCCGCAGGCTGCACAGGTCTTTATGCAGCAGCTCAGTCAGACAGCTCTTCCGCTGCCGACAGCACTGCCTCAACAACAAAGAGCGAATCAGATAAAAAAGATACAAAAGATACAAAGAAAGCTGATAAGTCTGACAGCGATACTGAAAAGCAGGCTAAGGAAGAAACAGTTTATGTTATCACTGACGCTTCCGGCAACAAGACAAAAACAGTCGTTTCCAACTGGCTGAAAAACCCACAGGGCGTAAAGAAGCTGGAGGACGTTTCCGACCTGAAAGATATCGAGAATGTTAAAACAGACGAGGGCTTTACAGCCAATGGTGATAAGCTCACATGGGATACCGATGGCGGAGATATCTACTATAAGGGCTATACCGATAAGGCACTCCCGGTTGATGTAAAGGTAACATATACCCTTGACGGCAAGGAGATAAAGCCTGAGGACCTCGCAGGCAAGAGCGGTAAGCTTACAGTAAGATATGACTATACGAACAACGATAAGAAAACTGTCAAGATAAACGGCAAGAAAACAGATATCTATGTTCCATACCTTATGGCAACAACAGCTATCCTTGATACTAACGTTTATTCAAACGTTGAAGTAACAAATGGCAAGCTCATTTCAGACGGAAGCAGACAGATACTTATAGGCGTTGCAATGCCTGGCCTTACAAAGAGCCTTGATCTTCAGGATAACGAAGATATCGAGATACCGGAGTACGTTGAGTTCACAGCAGACGTAAAGGACTTCGAGTCAACGACCTCTCTCACAGTCGCAACATCTGACATCTTCTCAAAGCTTGACCTTAGCGATATCGGTGATGCTGACGATCTTCAGGATAAGCTTGATGAGCTTTCTGATGCTACAGACGAGCTTGTAGACGGCACAGCAGAGCTTTACGCAGGCATCAAGAAGCTGTCCGATTCCTCAGGAACACTTATCACAGGTATCGACAAGCTTTATTCAGGCTCTAAGTCACTTGACGATGGTGCAAAGACACTTAACAGCGGTGCAACAAAGCTTCGTGACGGAGCAAAGACCCTTGATTCTTCCACAGGCGAGCTTATGAGAGGTATCTCCACAGCTCATAGTGGTTCAACAGCCCTCCTCGGTGGTTTTGATCAGGTAAACAGTGGTATGTCAACCTTGAAGAACGGCTCATCATCACTTTCAAGCGGACTTTCACAGGTATCCTCAGGCGCACAGCAGGTAAATAACGGTGCTGCAAGCCTTGCCGCAGGCACAAATAAGCTTGTTACAGGCGTAGGCGACCTCCAGGCAGGCTCTAAAAACCTTGCCGCAGGCACAAAGCAGACCTATGACGGTTCAACTGCACTGAAAAAAGGCGTTGCAACACTTAATGCAGGCGTTTCCACACTCTATGAAAAGGTGCAGACACTCCCTGCAAGCGTTGAACTTCTTTCAAATGGCATAACAAAGGTAGATAACGCACTTACACAGTCTATCGCATACGACCAGCAGGTACTCGCAGGACTTGAGCAGCTTCTCGGCAATTACGAAGAAGGCTCAGCAGAGTACACGAGCATAAGCAATATGATAGCAGCCGTAAATGGCTCTATCCAGTATCAGCAGGGCGCCCATAGCGGCCTTGGCGATGTTTCAACAGGTGTCGGCACAATGGCAACCGAGGGCAAACAGCTTGTTGACGGTGTAACTCAGATATACAATGGTCTTAACGATAAGAAGAAAGGTCTTGTCGCAGGCGTTGATAATTTGAATACAGGACTTAAAACAGTAAACGAGGGCGCTTCTGCACTTAAAACAGGTATCGGCACACTTGCTAAGTCCAGCAAGGAGCTTAACAATGGTGCAGCAACACTCTCCGCAGGCACAAAGAACCTCTCCGCAGGAGTAAGCTCAGCACAGGCAGGTGCAAGCAAGCTTGATAAGGGTGTTGACAGCCTGAACTCAGGCGTATCAAAGCTTTCAAATGGTGCAAAAACTCTTGACAGCGGTCTTGGTCAGCTTGACAACGGCAGCAAGCAGCTAAAAGACGGTACTGCAACACTCTATTCATCACTTGTAGAGCTTGCACAGGGTACAACAACACTTTCAAGCGGCAGTGCAGAGCTGTTCAGCGGTATCGGTCAGCTTAAAGACGGCAGCTCACAGCTTTCATCTGGTGTTAAGAAGCTTGAAAGCGGTGCAAAGACCCTTAAAGACGGCATGGCTAAGTATAAGGACGAGGGCATCGGCAAGCTCCTTGACATCTACAACAACGACCTCAAGGGACTTATCGACAGATTTGACGCTCTCAAGACAGCAGCCGAGGATTCAACAACATTCTCAGGCGCAGCCGATGGCGTTGAAAGCTCAGTTAAGTATATTTACGAAACTGCGGCTATTGAAAAAGCAGACGAGTAATTTTTACTTCCCACACATAGCAAAGACCCCCCTTGGACAGAAATGTCCGAGGGGGTCTTTGTATTTATAAATGTATTATCTGTACAAAAAAACGGACGGAATCTCTCCGCCCGTTTTATATATCCTACTGTCTTAGATAAACGCCGTTTTCTTCGATGTAGTCCTCCATGTCCTGCTTGTATTCAAGATCAAGAAGGTCTTTTGGAAGTGCTTTCAGTGCTTTCTGACCAATGTCTTTTCTGAAATGCTCTCCCTCGAACTTTATCTTGGAAACAGCCTCGTAAGACTTGTCCAGTGCGCCCTGAAGCGTGTAAGCATTGCAGGTAACACCCAGAACACGACCACCGTTTGTGTAGAACTTGCCGTCCTCATACTTAGTGCCTGCGTGATAAATAAACGCTCCGTCTACCTGACCCTTGTCATCCATACCGAACATCTCGATACCCTTTTTGTACTTAACAGGATATCCTCCGCTCGCCATAACAACACAAGTGCAGTAACCCGACTTCCAGCCGATCTTGACATCAGCCAGCCTGTGTTCATAAATAGCCTCAAATATCTCGCAAAGATCACCCTCCAGCATAGGAAGAACGACCTGCGTTTCAGGGTCGCCAAAACGGCAGTTGTATTCAATTACCTTTGGACCATTAGGGGTGAGCATAAGTCCGAAATACAAACAGCCCTCAAAAGTCCTGCCCTCAGCATTCATTGCATTGATAGTCGGCAGGAAGATCTTCTCCATGCACTCCTTGGCAATGTCCTCAGTGTAGTAAGGGTTAGGTGCAACAGTACCCATTCCGCCTGTGTTCAGACCCTTGTCGCCGTCCAACGCTCTCTTGTGATCCATTGAAGAGATCATAGGAACAACAGTCTTGCCGTCAGTGAATGAAAGCACAGAAACCTCAGGACCTGTGAGATATTCCTCCACAACGATAGTGGAGCTGCTCTCACCGAACTGCTTGTCGTCTATCATTGAGTGTATAGCCTCCACAGCCTCTTTCTCACTCTCCGCCAGAATAACGCCCTTGCCAAGTGCAAGTCCGTCAGCCTTTATAACAGCAGGGTATGTGTTCTGTTCCTTGACATATTTTATAGCGTCCTCACTGTTTGTGAACACCTCGTATTTGGCTGTAGGAATATTGTATTTCTTCATAAGATCCTTAGAAAAGACCTTTGAACCCTCGATTATAGCCGCATTTTTCTTAGGACCAAAGGTCTTGAAACCCTCAGCCTGCAAAGCGTCTACCATTCCAAGTACAAGCGGATCGTCAGGTGCAACAGCCACCATGTCTACTTTAAGCTTCTTTGCCAGAGCCACAACGCCCTCAATATCCGTTGCCGCAACATCAAAACATTCTGCATAGCGTGAAATGCCACCGTTTCCGGGTGTGCAGTAAAGCTTTCCTACCTTAGGGGACTCCGCAAGCTTCATAACGATAGCGTGTTCACGTCCGCCTCCGCCAACAACTAATATGTCCATTTTCAGACCTCCTCAGTGTGTTTTTCCAATTATAACAATACCGCACACCTATGCTGTGCGGTATCGTCATTTATTTACTTCGTATATTATTACTTAAGCTCAAAGCTGTCAAGAACTGTCTTGAACTCGTCAGAAAGCTTGCTGTAAGCGTTCTCGCTTGCACCATATGTGATAACAACAAGGTTGCCGTTGTCAGAAGTGATTATCTGATTGAGCAGTACCTTCTGTGAGCCGATCTCGCCAGTTACGTCAACAATGTAAGCGTCCTTGCCTGCAAACTTATCTTCCTTGTCGTTTGTAACAGTGTAGCCGTCCATGGAATTATATGTTTGCTTGATCTGGTCAGCATAATCACTTGCTGTAAGACCATTGAGCAGATCGTTTGACATTGAGATAACGTTGATAGAAGCAGACTCAAGCTCAGCATCATCGCCTGCGTCAGCGTATGTGAACATTACGTCAACACCAGCGGACTCCTGCATTGCCCACTTCTTTGAGTCGATCTTGAATGTATACAGATCGCTCGTGTAAACATTATCCTTATAAGTTCCCTTAGCCTCGTCGCCGGTGCTTGTTGTGTCTGTGTCGTCAGCAGAAGTTGTTGTGTCAGCAACTGACTCCTCAGGTGCAGCAGTTGTAGTTGTTGTGTCAGCCTCAGACTCGACAGCAGGTGCGGCTGTAGTTGTAGTAGTTGTTGTTTTAGCCTCCGCCTTTGACTCGTTCTCAGAATCATTTGACTCTGAGCAGCCTGTAACTGCGAATACCATTGACAGTGCCATGAGTGATGCAAGTAACTTTTTCATAATAAATTTCTCCTTTTTTTCTTGACCTTTATTGTTTTGCATTAATGCACAAAAATTAGTGATGGAACAATCTTATTCCGGTGAATGCCATTGCCATGTTGTACTTGTTGCAAGTCATGATAACATGATCGTCCCTGATAGATCCGCCTGGCTCGGCAATGTAAGCCACACCGCTCTTTTTAGCTCTCTCGATGTTGTCGCCGAATGGGAAGAAAGCGTCAGAACCAAGGCAAACGCCTGTGTTCTTTGCAAGCCACTCCTTCTTTTCAGCCTCAGTGAGCACCTCAGGCTTTATCTTGAATGTGTTCTGCCATACGCCCTCAGCCAGTACATCATCATGCTCGTCAGAAATGTAAACATCGATAGCGTTATCTCTGTCAGGACGTCTTATGTTGTCAACAAACTGAAGTCCCAGAACCTTTGGATGTTGTCTGAGCCACCAGATGTCAGCCTTGTTTCCTGCAAGTCTTGTGCAGTGTATTCTTGACTGCTGACCTGCACCGATACCGATAGCCTGACCGTCCTTTACATAGCAAACGCTGTTAGACTGTGTGTATTTAAGTGTGATAAGTGAGATAACAAGATCAGTTTTCTTGTCCTCAGGTATCTCCTTGTTGTCTGTCACGATATTTGTGAGCATATCGTTGTCTATTTTCAGCTCGTTTCGACCCTGTTCAAAAGTTACGCCGAAAACCTGCTTTCTCTCAATAGGTGCAGGAACATAGTTCTCATCTATCTTGATGATGTTGTATGTACCCTTTCTCTTTGACTTGAGTATCTCAAGAGCCTCGTCAGTGTAGCCCGGTGCAATGATACCGTCAGAAACCTCTCTCTGGATCATCTTTGCAGTGCAAGCATCGCACTCGTCAGAAAGTGCGATAAAATCGCCGTATGATGACATTCTGTCAGCACCTCTTGCTCTCGTATAAGCGCTTGCAAGTGGAGTAAGCTCGCCCAGATCGTCAACAAAATATATCTTCTTTTCGACCTCGCTCAAAGGCTTGCCAATAGCAGCGCCCGCAGGTGAAACGTGCTTGAAAGAAGTTGCCGCACACATACCTGTTGCCTTTTTAAGCTCTCTTACCAGCTGCCATCCGTTGAATGCGTCAAGCAGATTGATGTAACCCGGCTTGCCGTTGAGTACCTCGATAGGGAGATCCTTGCCATCCTCCATAAATACTCTTGACGGCTTCTGATTAGGGTTGCAGCCGTATTTCAAAAGCATTTCATTTGCCATAATTTTTACCTCCGTTTATTTAACCTATTCACTCCGCAGATATTACTTGCTGTACTTATTAACGATCTTAGAAACAGCCTTGCCGCTTGCGATATCAATGTATCTTACAAACAGCGATACCTTGTTGTCCTCGTTGAGTGCTTCCCAAAGCTTGCCGGTGAACTCTTCAATATCGTTAGGTATCTCCACCTTCTTAGGCTCGCCCTCAAAGCTTGGCAGCGGGTTTCCGTCACCCATATAAGTGTGGATAAAATGACCCACACCGTCAAGAGGGTTTGTGTATGTGTAAGTAAATCTCTCGCAGCAGTCAGGGTTGCCGTCAGCGGACTTGAGTATGCTCATAGCATAATTATATGCGCCGTTCTCAACGTGCATGATACCTGAAATACGAGGAGTGTAGTTTGGAGCGTCGTCCTCATACTCTCTCGTCCTCAGTGACTGCTCAAAAGTCTGCTGCTTGTCCATAAGCTCGTAGATAGTGTCCGTCTGATCGCCGTTTGTAACGATAGTTTTGTTTCCAAGCACACGAACAGGGGAGTATATAATAAGGTGTGGGTCAGAAAGCTTGCTAGGGTCAGCAGCTTCTGTCTTGATGCCGTCCTCAGTTTCTGTGAAAACTCTGTTTCTGGAATTAACACTTCTGCCCATGATAAAATAAGCCGTTACCGCACTCTTTCCGTCAGCAGATTTGCCTATAACTATTCCTCTGCCCGGATATGAGTTGCTTTTAAGCTCGTCATAAATATTAAGGGTCTTCATATCTTGTCCTCCATAATTTTTCTCAGTCTTTAAGGTCAACGTAAGCTTTGCCGTCCTTAATGCTTATCCTGTCCTCGCAGAACAGCGAAACCGCCTTAGGCAAAAGCTTCCATTCAACGTTTTCCATTATCTTCTTCTGTAAACTCTCAGGCGTATCGTCATTTGCAACATCTACAGCGCCCTGCAAAATTATCGCACCTGCGTCAGCCTTTTCGTTTACAAAATGTATAGTCGCACCCGATACCTTTACACCGTATTCAAGAGCCTTTTCATGAACTCTAAGTCCGTAAAAACCCTCGCCGCAGAATGACGGTATCAGTGCAGGGTGAACGTTTATTATCCTGTAAGGATAAGCCTTTGTAACGCATTCGTCAAGAATTATCATAAATCCGGCCAGCACCACAAGGTCAGCACCTTGTCTGTTAAGCTCCGCCAGAATAGCCTCGCTGTAACTCTTGCTGTCAGCATATTCCTTTCTCGGAATAACGACAGTGCCGATACCTGCATTTTTCGCCCTCTCAAGAGCGTAAGCACCCTCTTTCGAGGATATAACGCAGGTTATCTTGCCGTTTTTTATAATGCCGCTTTTTTCAGCGTCAATAAGCGCCTGTAGGTTTGTTCCGCCGCCCGAAACAAGAACGCATATCTTCTTCATATCTCTTTACCCTTAGCAGATGATAACGCCCATGTCAGAATCGACCAGCTCACCCAGAACGTAAGCTTCTTCGCCTGCCGCCTTGACAGCCTCTATCGCCTTGTCAGCGTCAGCCTTGTCAACAACAACTGTCATACCAACGCCCATGTTGAATGTGTTGAACATATCTCTCTCAGGAATGTTTCCTGTCTTTGCGATAACGTCGAATATAGGAAGCACCTGAACGTCGCTTCTTGCTATCTTAACAGAAAGACCGCTTGGAAGTGAACGTGGAATGTTCTCATAGAATCCGCCGCCTGTGATGTGAGATATAGCCTTTACCTTAACAGAGTCAAGCAGGCTCATAACAGCCTTTACATATATCTTTGTAGGTGTGAGCAGTGTCTCGCCAAGTGTCTTGCCAAGCTCGTCATAGTGAACAGAAAGAGTCTTTTCGTCAACGCTGAATACCTTTCTTACCAGTGAGAAGCCGTTTGAGTGAACACCGCTTGACTTGATAGCTATCATAACGTCCCCGGCCTTCTGAGTGCTTGGGTCAAGTATCTTGTCCTTGTCAACAACGCCAACAGAGAAGCCTGCAAGGTCATATTCGTCAACAGGGTAGAAACCGGGCATCTCAGCCGTTTCGCCGCCGATAAGCGCACAGCCTGACTGTACACAGCCCTCTGCTACGCCGGAAACTATCTGAGCTATCTTCTCAGGATAGTTCTTGCCAACAGCGATGTAGTCAAGGAAAAACTGTGGCTTTGCACCGCAGCAGATAATGTCGTTTACGCACATTGCCACGCAGTCGATACCAACTGTGTCATGCTTGTCCATAAGAAAAGCGATCTTGAGCTTTGTGCCAACGCCGTCTGTGCCTGAAACGAGAACAGGCTTTGTGATACCTGTCATGTCAAGCTCAAACAGACCGCCGAAGCCGCCGAGCGTACCCATGACGCCCTTGACGTAGGTGCTCTCGACCATCGGCTTCATCAGCTTGACTGCCTCGTAACCTGCGGTGACGTCTACACCGGCTGCCTTGTAGCTTTCAGAACGGCTCTCGCTCATATTTACACACTCACTTTCATTTACTCTTTGTTGCTGAGAGGGATTTCCATCTCAAACATATTCTTCTCCGCCTCATCGGGTACCGGAATGGGGTACTCGCCCGAGAAGCAGGCATCGCAGAAGCCGAGC
>OMGL01001590.1_pt1 | contig 13504 bp, 8 predicted proteins | sample 1645831 | NCBI WGS metagenome assembly OMGL01 (sample SAMN00849301, study PRJEB25192) | human gut metagenome | reverse complement strand
AGCACTTGACTTTTAATCAAGTTGTCCGGGGTTCGAATCCCCGATGTCTCATTAAAAAATATCGTCCTTGTTTTAAGGACGATATTTTTTTACTGGATTTGCATGAAGCAAAATACGGATATTGTATGATTTATAATTTATGCGGGTGTGGCGGAATTGGCAGACGCGCTAGATTTAGGTTCTAGTGTCCCCGACGTGCAGGTTCAAGTCCTGTCACCCGCAGTATGAAGGAATATCGGAAACGGTGTTCCTTTTTTGTTATCTTGAAGTTTGATAAAAAAGGGGGGATGTAAATGAGAGCAGAACGAAAATGGAAGAGTGGGCAGGAAAAGCAGTCACTTCTCACGAATGCATAATAATACCCCACTCACTTCTGGAGCGCCACTGCTCATTCATCCAGTCGACAGCCTGCTGTTTTCCTTCTTCTGTGAATGGAAAAGTGGCGGAAATTTTCTGGTCGTCGGGAGTGGTTGCAAAATTATAAGGTCCAGGCCAGACTGTGGCACGGAAGATATCGTTTTCCGCGTCATCTTTGTATTTTTTTACAAGGTAGCGCATGCCCTTGTAACTTCCGGTAAACTTTTCTTTTTTATAAAAATTCATATTTAAAATTTCTTCTGTGGTAATCATGGAAAACCTCGCTTTTGATAAACTATATTCATTATAATCTTTTTTCAAAAAAAAGATAGTAAAAACAAAATGTTCTCTATATAATGAAATACAGATGCAGGTTTGAAAAAGACAGCAGGAATAAATTATAGCAGGACAAAAAGGAGAACCACACCATGAAATTTTCAGAAATGCCATACAAACGCATTGATATGGAAGAAGTAGAAAAAGAGTATAAGAGCATTATCGAGCGCACGAAGAATGCAAAAAGCGGAAAGGAGCAGTTTGAGATCCACCGGGAGTACTATAAATTTACCGCGGATGTGCAGACAAGCATGGAACTTGCAATGATCCGCCATGATATTGATACGACCGATGAATTTTATGAGAAAGAAAGCGATTTCTATGATGAGGTCGGACCGATCATCAGCCAGTATGAGAATGAATACGGAAAAGTACTTTATGATTCTCCTTACAGAGACTATCTGGAGAGTAAGATCGGAAAAGTAACATTTAAAAATATCGAGATCGCAAACAAGGCTTTTGACGAGAAGATCATTCCGTTAATGCAGGAAGAAAATGCATTGAGCAGCCGTTACAGTAAGCTGATCGCTACAGCGAAGATTCCTTTTGAGGGAGAAGTTTACAATCTGTCGCTCATGAAAAAGTTCCAGACCAGCCCGGATCGCGAGTTGAGAAGAAAAGCATGGAAGGCAGTCAGTGACTATTTCCTGTCTGTTACAGATGAGATCGACGAGATTTACGATAAGATGGTGAAAAACAGAACCGAGCAGGCAAGACAGCTTGGCTATGAGAATTATGTGGAGCTTGGTTATTACCGTATGAACCGCAACTGTTATGACAAGGAAATGGTCGAAAATTTCCGGAAACAGGTGAAAGAATACTTTGTCCCGTTTGCCAATAAACTACATGAGCAGCGCAGACAGCGTATTGGTGTGGAGAAGCTTTCCTATATTGATACAGATGTCTATTTCACGAATGGAAATCCTGCGCCGATTGGAACACCGGAGGAGATCCTTGCGGCAGGACAGAAAATGTACAGTGAACTGTCTCCGCAGACAAAGGAATTTTTTGATTTCATGATGGAGAACGAACTTTTTGACGTGCTCGGAAGAAAAACAAAGCGTCAGGGCGGCTATATGACCTATATTCCAAATTTCAAGTCTCCGTTTATTTTTGCAAACTTCAACGGAACAAGCGGAGATGTGGACGTCATCACCCATGAATGTGGCCATGCATTCCAGGGATATCTGTTAAGAGACGAAGAGATCCGTGAGTTCGCCGATATCACAATGGAGACAGCGGAAATCCACTCCATGTCGATGGAGTACTTCACCTATAACTGGATGGAATTATTTTTTGGCGACCGGAAAGACGATTACCTGAAAATGCATCTGGAAGATTCCGCTGCGTTTGTCCCATACGGATGTATGGTGGACGAGTTCCAGCACATTGTGTACGAAAAACCGGAGATGACACCGGCAGAACGCAAGGCAGTCTGGGCAGGATTGGAAAAAGTTTACCGCCCGCACATGGATTACGAAGAAGATCCTTTCTTTGGACAAGGCGGCTTCTGGCAGAAACAGCCGCACATTTTTGGCAGCCCGTTCTATTATATTGATTACTGTCTTGCAAGTGTGTGTGCGATGCAGTTCAAAGTCATGATGGATGAAGACTTTGAAAAAGCATGGAAGAATTACTATAAACTCTGTAATCTTTCCGCACGTGATTTCTTTACCAATGTGATCGTGGAAGCAGGGTTAAATAGTCCTTTTGAAGATGGATGTATGGAAAAGCTGGTTGACAAATTCGAAAAAAAGGCGTTTAATAGATAACAGATTTTGACAGGCGGATGTCTGTAAAAGTTAGTCGGGAAAATGAATAGAGACAAAGAGCAGGGAAAGGCCCCTAATATGGGGCATCCCTGCTCTTTTTTTACTATGTCAACGAGAAAAATGTTTCTTGGTAAACAAATTTCTGTTGACAAATGTCGACTGCCTTGTATAATACATATTAAGGCAATACTCTGATATCGAGATAATACAGTACATAAGTAAAGCGATAAAAGCTTAAAGAGATATGAAGAGACAGAGGCATTGCAATAAGCTGTAATTAAGCTGTAATAAAGAAACGATGGGAGAGAAAACAGCGGGAAAATATATGATAAAACGTGTGTATAAGGAAGAAAGTGACAAAAGAAAAACTATTGACAAAATCGCAGATGCATGTATAATAGAAGAAGTGTTGTACGCGGGAAAAAGACACTTGTATCTAGTGAGTGCAATAGACGGAAAAGTCTGTTGGCACTTTTTTTGGTTGTAAAAAAATAATTTAGCACGATAACGTGGCGCAATGATAACACATTGAAATTGAAAGCCCGGATCAGAATACGTTTTTTACCGCAGAGAAACAGGAAAAATTATGATATAAGCGCATAAGCGTTTATATAGATTATTTCTACAGGAGGAAATATTATGAAGAAAAAAGTAGTAAGCCTTATGCTTGTACTTGCTATGACAGTCAGCATGACTGCATGTGGCAATAAGAACAATGCCGCAGATGATGCAAATGCTGTCGAAGACACAGAAGCCGGTACAGAATCAGGCAGCAGCGAAGAAGCAGTAGCTCCGGCTAATTATGAAGAAGTATCTGCAGAGCTGTATGACAAAGAACTCGGTGATTTTTGGGCAGCTTACCAGAAAGCTGATGAAGCTGAAACCGTTTCTGAGAAATTTGCACTTGAAGCAATCGCAGAAGCAAAGTTAATGGAATCAGGCGTTATGCTTCCATTACAGTCAAAGGGTGGTAACTATTCCATCTCACGTGTAGCTCCTTACACATTTGACTATACACTGTGGGGCAACGATATGGACAGATACCATAATGCAGTTGTCACAACAGAGCTGATCAAAGCTTCCGATGTCAGCACAATGAGAGCAAAATGGGCTGAGTTAAAAGGAACAGGTGAGTATGAAGCATGGGCAAAATCTTACTTAGAGGAGCAGGGTTACACGCTCAAAGATACTTATAATTATCAGTTATATACACAGGATCCTACCACATGGGATATTCTTGCAACTTCTCAGTCTGTAGATGCTGAAGCAATCGTGAACACATACGATGGATTAATGGAGTATGATGGAGAGGGAACTTTACAGCCTGCATTAGCAGAGAGCTATGAAGTATCTGATGACGGATTAACTTACACATTCCATCTTCGCAAAGGTGCTACATGGGTTGATTCCCAGGGCAGAAAAGTTGCTGATGTGACAGCAGATGACTTTGTTGCCGGAATGCAGCATATGATGGATGCCCAGGGTGGTCTTGAGTACCTGATCGAAGGTATCATCACAAATGCATCCCAGTACATCTCCGGTGAAGTAACAGACTTCTCACAGGTCGGTGTAAAAGCGGTTGATGATTACACATTAGAGTATGATCTGGAAGCTCCTTGCACATACTTCACAACAATGCTCGGTTACAACGTATTTGCTCCAATGAACAGATCCTTCTATGAATCCATGGGTGGTAAGTTTGGTGTTGAGTATGATCCGGATGCAGCAGATTACACATATGGTAAGGATTCTGATTCTATCGCATATTGCGGACCATATGTTGTTAAGAACTTTACATCCAAGAACACAATCGTATTCCAGGCTAACGAGTCCTACTGGAATGCAGATCACATCAATATCCATACACTGACATGGGTATACAATGATGGTTCTGATGCGACAAAAGCATATAACGATGCAATCGCAGGTGTTGTAGATGGAACAGGTCTTAACACAGCTTCTGTTGCAGCAGCAAAAGCGGATGGAAACTTTGATGATTATGCATATGTAGCACTTACAGATGCAACAACATATAGCGGATTCTTTAATATCAACCGTAATCAGTTTGCAAACGCAAACGATACAACAAAAGCAGTTTCCTCACAGACAGAGGAAGATGCTGCAAGAACAAAACAGGCTATGCAGAACGTCCACTTCCGTAGAGCACTTGCCATGGGCTTGGATCGTGGTGCTTATCTTGCACAGCAGGTTGGTGATGATCTGAAATATGCTTCTATGAGAAACTCTTACACACCGGGTAACTTTGTTACTTTGGAAGAAGAAGTAACAGTTGATATCAACGGAACAGAAAAAACATATCCGGCTGGAACATACTATGGACAGATCGTACAGGATCAGATCGATGCTGACGGCGTGAAGATCACAGTATGGGATCCAACAGCTAACGAGGGTGCCGGTTCTTCCGACGGATATGACGGATGGTACAATGCAGATAACTCCTGGGAAGAAATGAGTCAGGCAGTAGAAGAGTTAGCAGCAGATGGTCTTACGATCGATGCTGACAACCCAATCCAGATGGATGTTGTATATGCTTCTTCCAGTGAAGTATTTACAAACAGAGCAAACTCTCTGAAACAGTCTATCGAAGCTTCTACACAGGGACTTGTCCAGGTAAACTTAATTGCAGCAGCAGATAACACAGACTGGTACTACAGCGGATATTACATGAACTATGGTTACGAAATGAACTATGACTTCTGTGACTTATCCGGATGGGGTCCTGACTATGGTGATCCTGCATCTTATCTGGATACATTCCAGCCAGAATATGCCGGATACATGATCAAATCTATCGGTATTTATTAATCGTATCTACGAAATAACAACACTGCATCGGAGCGGGGATTCCCCGCTCCCCTGCACTATTGATGAGTGAACAATTATGACAAAATATTTATTAAAACGTATATTACATGGACTGGTGTCTATCGTGATCGTTGTGGCGCTGGTCATGATCATGATCTACACAATGTTAGACCGAAACCTTGTTTTTGCAGGGGATACAAAATATTCACATACAAGTAATAATGCAAGAGTTGCCTATAAATACTCTAAATGGGAAGATTATGGTTATCTGGATTATGTCACCTACTCTGACTGGCTGAATGAACTTGTAAGCAGTGGAGAATTAACAGAGGAAGAGCGATCTGCAGTGGTTGGTTTCGGAAGAACCAAGGCACAGGATTCTGAGCAGGTCAGTGAATATGTCAAAAAATTCACAAAGTATTATAAGTCTCAGGGATACACGGTAGTCCGCAAAGACGCCGTCATGATGAACAAGAAGAAGTATGCCGACGGTGGCCAGCAGCAGCTTTTTGCGTATAAAGATGTCCCATTGGCATCCCGTATGGGAAAATATTTTGCAAATTTAATAACAATTGATGATATTAATAATGTAGAAGACATCGTAGGTGAGAGAGGTCTCACCTTTACGTTACATGATCCTGTCTATGGTGGGGAAAAATTCTCACCGGCGATCATTGGCAATGGTACAACACACAAGTATTTACTGTATTTTGATTCCAAGTTTCCGTTTGTTCATCAGAATATTGTGACGATCAATCTTGGAACATCCTACACGGTAAATCAGGGAGTGGATGTATTCAGTACGATGACAAGCCATCAGGGATCTTATATAAAATCAACTGTCACCTATCCAACCGGTCTTGTGGAGGAGAGTGCGGACAATCTGCACACTGCAACCTATATGCAGGGTTCCAGAGAATCCAGCTTATTGTATGCAGACCGTTATGAAGATGACTACACCAATGTTGCAACATACAAAACAGGAAAATCCAAAGTGGGTTATTCCTTTGTGATCGGACTGATCGCAGTTATCATGTCTTATCTGATCGGTGTGCCGCTGGGCATCCTTATGGCGAGAAAGAAAGACAGACTGGTCGATAAGATCGGTACGCTTTATATTGTATTTATTATCGCAGTACCATCACTTGCGTATATTTTCCTGTTCAAGGCGATCGGCGGAAGCTTTGGTCTGCCAACAACCTTTGATATGGAATCGCCGAGCAGACTGATGTATATATTGCCGATCGTATCGTTAGCACTTCCATCCATAGCAAATCTGATGAAGTGGATAAGACGTTATATGATCGACCAGATGAATTCGGACTATGTCAAATTCGCAAGATCCGGTGGCCTGACAGAGGGTGAGATTTTCACCAGACATATTTTGAAGAACGCAGCGATCCCGATCATTCAGGGAATCCCTGCGGCAGTGCTTGGAGCATTGACAGGAGCGATCATCACAGAGCGTGTGTATGTCGTTCCAGGTATTGGTAACTTATTAACAGAGGCTATCAACAAATATGATAATGGTGTTATTGTCGGTGGAACACTGTTCTATGCGATTTTAACAGTCACATCCCTTATTTTAGGTGATGTCCTAATGGCAATGGTTGATCCTAGAATTTCATTCTCAACAAAGGACAGGTAATTAGAAATGAGTCAGGATTTAGAAAAGTTCGGTATGCCGGAGGAAGAATTATTCGCTCCGGTAGACCACAGTGATCTGGAATCAGAAAAGATTACAGCGCCAAGATATTCTTACTGGCATTCTGTATTCCGTGTATTTTTTAAGAAAAAGATTAATATTATTATTTTGGCGATTCTGGGTGTGTTGATCGCATTCACTTACCTTTACCCATTATTTGTGGAATATGATAAGTTTGGTAACTTAATGGATGCGACAACTAAACACTTGTCACCATCTGCAGCGATCGAACGTCTGGGAATGAACATTCACTGGATCTTAGGTACCGGTGCAGCCGGACAGTCTACATTCGATGCCGTATGGTTTGGATCAAGGATTTCCATTTCCCTTGCATTTATCTGTGCAGCGATCAACCTTTCCGTTGGTGTTGTTGTCGGATCTATCTGGGGATTTTCAAAGAAAGTGGATGTTTTTATGCAGGAGGTATATAACATTCTTGCAAACATTCCATACATTTTATTGATCGCCGTTATGGTTATGTTGTTTAAAGCTGGTTTCTGGACCATGGTACTGGCGCTGACCATTACCGGATGGCTTGGAATCGCATACTTTATCCGTACACAGGTAGTGATCATCCGAGACAGAGAGTACAACCTTGCATCCAAATGTCTGGGAACGAGTACACTTAAGATCGCAATGAAGAATATTCTTCCATTTATGACATCTGTTATTGTAACACTGGCAGCAACAGAGATCCCTTCCTATATTTCTTATGAGGTGTTCTTAGCATATATCGGTATGGGTATGTCAGATATGTCACTTGGTAGATTGATTTACGAGTCAGAAAGTGCGATGCTTACCCCTGGCTGGCAGTTCGAGTTCTGGAGCCCGGTAGTCGTTGCTTCTATCATCACGATTGTTTTATATGTCGTTGGACAGAACCTTGGTGATGCATCTGATCCGAGAACACACATGTAGAGGTTAGGTAGATGGAAGATAGAAAAGTATTATTATCAGTAAAAGATTTGATCGTGAAATTCCATGTGAGGGGCAGGGTGCTTACTGCTATCCGTGGAGTGTCACTGGATATTTATGAGAATGAATCCATTGCGATCGTAGGAGAGTCCGGTTCCGGTAAATCTGTTTTTACAAAAACATTTGCAGGAATGTTAGACAGCAACGGATTTATTGATAACGGCAAGATTATTTTCAGTGATGAGGAGCTTTCCGACACTGTTGTAAAATTAAATGACAATGCAAAGAAAGTCATCGCAGAGAATAAGAAAAAATTAGACGAGTATTCCAGACTGGAGTTTGGTGCAGACACTTATAAAGCAATCCTTGAGTTAGAGTCTGAAAAGAGAAGAAGAGCCGATATAAGCCAGGAAGAAGCAGAAGTGTATGAAAAAGAACTCCTTGAGTTAAAACATGAGAGAACGAATACCTTCAACTTGAAACAGACTTACGATCCATCCAAAGAGAAGGATAAGATCAAAGAGGCTGGAAAGAAAATCTCCGAATTGGATACAAAAATCAAGGCATTCGAGAAAGAGCATGAGCAGAAGGTAAAAGAGCGTGCAAATAGTCTGGCACATGATACCGCATACAATCAGGAATTTGATAGGAAGATGGCAGAGCTTAAGGCAAAACATGCGAAGGAAGTCAGCGAAGCGATCTCAGCAGAGACAGAAGCGAGAAATGAGATCCTTGCAAAAGAGGTATATCTTTCTGTCGGACGTTTTGGTTTCCGCAAGCGTATGAAGCAGAACAATGCGCTGCTGGATGCATTAAAAGAGGCAATGCAGCTTGGCGTGGATCTGAATGATGAAGAGCAGAGAAATGCTGTTTTTGATAAAGTTACATTCCGCGTAAAATATCTGGATGAGAACAGTGAGAGATTACATGGAACATGTATCTTAAACCTTGCAAATATCAAAGATGGAAGAGACTGGAGCCAGATCCGTGGTACGAAGATTGCTACAGTATTCCAGGATCCTATGACATCCTTAAACCCAATTATCACGATTGGAAAACAGATCACATCTGTCATCATGAAACATCAGGATTGTACCGAGAACGAGGCAAGACTTCGTGCACTTGATCTGATGGACAAGGTTGGTATCCCAAATCCGGAAGCACGTTTTGATGATTATCCATTCCAGTATTCCGGTGGTATGAGACAGCGTATCGTTATCGCGATCGCACTGTCCTGTCAGCCAAAGATCTTAATCTGTGATGAGCCTACCACAGCGCTTGATGTTACCATTCAGGCACAGATCTTAAAACTGTTAAAGGATTTACAGAAAGAATTCAATTATACAATCGTATTCATTACACATGATTTAGGTGTGGTTGCCAATATCGCAGACCGTGTTGCAGTTTTATATGCAGGACAGATCGTAGAGGTTGGTACGGTAGAAGAGGTATTCTATGACCCGCGTCATCCATATACATGGGCATTACTTTCTTCCCTGCCACAGCTGGCTGAGAGAAATACAACTCTTTACTCGATCACAGGTACACCACCTTCGCTCTACAACAGTATCGTCGGCGATGCATTTGCACCGCGTAACCCATACTGTATGAAGATCGATACCTTAGAGGAACCACCAATGTTCAAAGTAACAGATACGCATTACGCCAAAACATGGCTGTTACACCCGGATGCTCCAAAGGTTGAAAAACCGGAAGGAATCCAGAACATTCATGAGAAACTTGTTAAAGCATTCAATATATAGGAGATTTAGATCGTGTCTAAACTAAATCGAAACACAGAAAACCAGGAGCATGCTTCTCATTTACCAGAGCATGGTCCGATTGATGAAAATGGTAAAGAAGTATTATTATCTTTAAAAAATGTAGATATTACTTTTGGCAAGGGCGATAACGCTGTCCGCGCTGTAAAAAATGCGACATTTGATATTCACAAGGGAGAAACATTCTCCTTAGTAGGAGAGTCCGGTTCCGGTAAGACAACCATCGGCCGTGCAGTCATCCGTGTCAACCCATTGGCAAACGGAGAGATTTTGTACAAAGGTGTGCGTATTTCCGGGAAAATCCCAAAATCTCTGGATCGTGAAGTCATCCGTAACATCCAGATGGTATTCCAGGATCCGGCAGCTTCCCTGAATGAGCGTGCAACTGTCGACTACATCGTATCCGAAGGTCTGTATAACTTCCATTTATATGAGAATGAGGCAGACCGTGTGCGTAAAGTTGAGGAAATGATCAACGAAGTAGGGCTTTTGCCGGAACATCTGACAAGATACCCACATGAGTTCTCAGGTGGACAGCGTCAGCGTATCGGTTTAGCCCGTGCCATGGTAATGGAACCGGAACTTGTTGTTGCCGATGAGCCAATCTCTGCACTTGACGTATCCATTCGTGCACAGGTATTGAACTTACTGAAAAAGTTCCAGAGAGAAAAAGACTTAACGTATTTATTTATCGCACATGACCTTTCCATCGTGAGATTTATCTCTGACCGTATCGCCGTTATTTATAAGGGTGATATTGTGGAGATCGCAGATGCAGAAGAGTTGTTCAACTTCCCACTGCATCCGTATACACATTCTCTGATCTCTGCGATCCCAATCCCGGATCCACAGTTAGAGAAAAATAAGGTGCTGTTTACTTATGATCCATCCATTCATGATTACAGTACAGACAAACCGGAGTTAGTCTGTATCGGTCATGACCACTGGGTATTTGGTAATAAGAAAGAGATTGAAGAATACAAAGCTACGCGTGAGAAGAATGTGCCTTTAAAAACAATTACGATTTTAGACAAAGATGCACCAAGACCAGAAGAACATCATGACAATATTGCACATGATGAGATCCAGCTTCCACCACTTCATGATACAGGAAGCGCATGGTACGCACTGCTTTCGTTCTTACTTCCGGTCATCGGTATTATCGCAGCGATGATCTTTAAGAAACACAGACATTATCGTAACTACAAGATGTGCAAAAAGGGTGCCATTGCAGGATTTATTGTACTTGCAGTCATTCTTGCATTGTTCCTGTTAGCACTTGCAGCAGTGTTTATTTAAGATATGGGAAGAACCGTCAGAGGTGGCAACAGAAACCATACTCCGAATGTGAGACCGGTTCAGAAGGTGGAGCTTTCGGAGAAAAATACAAGACAGAGATTGATCGCAGTGATCGTATTACTGGTCATTGCTTCGGGGGCATTTATGTATGCACTGAATGGATTGATGTCAAATGACAGCGGATGGACAAACATTGAAGCGAGTTCATCCGCTGAAATTAATTGTGGAGATGATTTTATCTTCCAGTATTATGTCGGGGCAGCGGGCGTAAATGCCACCGCAGAAAAAAAAGCGCTGACGCTGCTCTACACAGATTCCATTGTAAAAGCCTATAAAATGTTCAGTATGGATGAATCGTTTGAAGGAATCACAAACGTGTATGATCTCAACCGGCACCCGAATGAGACAATGGTTGTGGATGATGCATTATACCATGCTTTTGAGCTGATCGCAGAGACCGGAAACCGGGCAATTTATCTTGCGCCTGTGTATACAGAATATGACAATCTGTTTTTCTGTAATGATGACTCTGAGACAGTTAACTATGATGCTTACCAGAATGGGGAAGTGGCAGCTTATTTTTCAGAGGTGGCTGCTTACAGCAATGATCCGTCTGACGTGAACGTCGAATTGCTCGGCGGCAATCAGGTGAGATTGTCTGTATCCGACGATTACCTTGCTTTTGCAGAGAAGAATTTTATTTCGGATTTCATTGATTTTTCGTGGATGAAAAACGCTTTCATTACTGATTATGTGGCGGATGTCATGATCGATAACGGCTATACGTTAGGTTCACTGACAAGCTATGATGGATTCACAAGAAATCTGGATCAGACTTCTGCGATTACAAAATTAAATGCCGGTCCGGATACATCCGGGACAGCAGGGGAAAATGCGGATTATTCTTTCAATCTATATGACAGGCAGGGGAATATCATTTATCCTGCCGGTGTCATGCATTATGACGGGGCGGAAAGTATTGTCAGTCTGCACAATTATCCGATGTCGGACAAGGAAAAATATCATTATTATGAATTTAAGAGCGGTGATATCAGGACCCGTTATGCAGATACCGCAGACGGACTGTGTAAGTCCGCAGTCAATAATATGGCAGCTTATGCGGACGACATCAGCTGTGCAGAACTCATTTTGAAGGTAAGCCCGGTTTACATCGCTGATACGATGGATACAGAGGCGGTAAAAAATCTCGCAGAAAACGGTATCCAGACGATTTTTGGAGAGAACAGTGTGCTCTATTACACGGATCCAGAGTTAGAACTCACAGATTTATATGACAAAGACGGCGTGCATTATACATCAGAGTTATTAGAGTAAGCAGACAGGCAGTTGCGGAAAGCCGCAATTGCCTGTTTTGCTGTCTTGGATTATACTAAGCAGAGAATATTAGTTGAATGTTCGCAGGTTGTGGAAGAGGAGAAGACAGACATGATTTTCGGAGAGAAAACAGAGGAACAGAAACGTGTGGCGGAACTGACGCGCGAGGTAAAAGAACTCCGCAAAGAACTGCTGGCGAGTAAACTGGACAAAAAACAGGTGGAAGTCCAGATGAAAGAATTAAAGGACGCATTAGAACTCGGTGGAAACCTGCGTCAGGGGTATGTCGATTCGCAGGAACATATGGCAGTTGCAAGGCGCGGACTGATCAATATGATGGAGGATATGAACGAGATTCCCATTGAGGATGTGAAGCGTGATCTCGACAGACTGAACGGACATTTGGATCAGATCTTCCATGAGTGCAGTATCCGGGAGGATGATCCGGATTTTAAGTCCACTGCCGACGGACTCAAAAATATGGCGGCAAATATGGACAAGATCAATCTGATCATGCTGCGGAGTGAGTTAGAGAATCTGCAGGCATTGCTGGAGGATACATCGGAATGGCGGTCGCCAAATTTTTTTGCACTCGCATATTATCTACAGCATGAGGAAGAGAGCAAAGTCGGAGAGATGGAAAATGAGTTCCGCAACAGCTTTTTAGAGCGATATCTGGAGGAACATCTGATGGAATCGCTGGCTATGGAAGCCAATTACGCGGGATGCGGAGAGAAGCTGGAACATATGATACAGCACTATATTTATGCGTAAAAATCGTATAGTATGACACACCTGCATAAAAGCCATAACCACAAGTTATCGTAATGAGTAAATTGCATAATTTAAAGTTAAAATACATCAATAATTTAGGTGATTCTGAATATTGTGCATAAAAAGAAAATTTGATAAGATTCTCTACAAGAAAAAGAAAGTTGAGAAGAAGAAATTAAATTATCTCAATAAAATTTAATTTTTGCTTTTCAAAAAGGAGGCTAAATCCTCTCCTCACTCAGAGGAAAAATTTTACTTCGTAAAATTGGATTTGCTTCGCAAACAAGGAGGATTATTATGAAGAAAGCAGTGAGTATGTTTTTAGCAGCTGCACTGGCAGTTGGCACATTCGCAGGATGTGGATCATCCGCAGATACAGGAAGCACAGGAAGCGCAGCATCAAC
>OMGL01001583.1_pt1 | contig 13552 bp, 13 predicted proteins | sample 1645831 | NCBI WGS metagenome assembly OMGL01 (sample SAMN00849301, study PRJEB25192) | human gut metagenome | reverse complement strand
TAGGTGACAAGGTAGTCGCACAACAGCCATATGTACAACCATATCAGCAACCGGTTTATGCAGATGCAAATGCGAATGCGAATGCTGTGTATGGAAATTATATGCCGCAACAGCCGATGGCATGGTATAAGTTCGTCATTTATTTTCAGCTGCTTTTTTCTGCATTTATATGTGGAATGCTTGCATTTATGGCATTTTCTACTGTTTCAGATATGCAGGATTCAAAACCGAATATGCAATATTGGGAATGGACAGATGGTTTGTTTGACAGCTATTCGGATAGCATTGATTCTATTATAATACAGTATGTAATTTTGGGAATTTTGGCAATAACTACAGCAGTTATCTGTATAGTAGTGCGAAATGAGTTGGCAGAGTTTAAAACTAGCGGTCCAAGAAACTATTATCTGGTCAATTTTATGATTGCAGCATGTTTATGTCTGTATAATGCAATTATGATGCAGCTTGTATTTATTGAAGAAAATACATATGCGTGGATCGAGAATGGCGGAAATGCGATGAGTGATGATGTAATAGGTGCGATTTTGATTAGCTGTGGTATAATTGTGGCAGTAACAGCATTTTATGTAGTGCTGAACAAATCATATTTTGACAAGAGAAAACATCTGTTTACAAGGTAGATAAAAAGAGGAATGCATAGACATGAATATCAAAAAGTGTGAGCGAGGACATTTTTACAATGGGGACAAATATCAAACATGTCCCCATTGCAAGGAGGCGGAGCCGGCAAAAAATATTCCTCAAGATGAGGAGGCAAAACCGGTACAGGGTTATCAGATTGATGAAAATATGCCGGAAACAATTGCATATGGAAGAAATGCAACAGCGGGTGATACGGTTGCATATATCCCAACCGATGCAGGTATGATCGGTGAACTTTTATATCAGAACGAGGATATGGTTCCTCAAAAACAGCAGCCGGTTGTGCAGCAACCAGTTGTACAGCAGTCGCATGTACAGAATTTACTTCCGGTAGGATGGCTGGTGGCAGTATCCGGATTGGAATACGGGAAGCAATATCCGATATTTACCTGTGACAATTTTATTGGAAGTAGTGCAGAAAATACGATTTGCATACAGGGAGACGCATATGTTTTGCCAGAGCATCATTGCACACTGTCGTTTGATATAATGCAGCAGAAAATCGTTTTGAACTTGGAAAGCTCAACTGGAGAAATTAGTGTAAACGATGTGCGTGCAACGGAAAGCTGTTATTTGAATCATAAGGATAAAATCCAAATAGGTGGTTCTGTATACATGTTGATTGAGTTGTGCAGAGATGGGTTTTCCTGGTGGAACACTTTGCCTGTACAGGATCAAAAAAAGACGGATCAGATTAATGATATCGATCTTGCTTTTTCGGAAGAACAGCGCACAGGTACGAATTTAAATATGGAGGATATTCGGGCTAAGATGCGGGCACGACATTCTGTGGCATTTGCTCCACAGAAGATGCCAATATTAGCAGAGAGCAATATGCAGGATGTCGCTTCAATGAAAGCTGGTGAGACAAGCGTTCTTATGGGAGATGGCATGATGGATATGTCAGATCTTCAGGAGACAAACGTTCTGGCAGCGTCTACATGGAGATGCGCGATGTGTAATGGATTAAATTCGGAATTCGCAAATGTCTGTATGATATGTGGAGCAAAGAGAGTTTAGATGAAATATCCATCTGGTTATTTTCCTGCACTTACGTTATAATAAAGATAATTTTCAAATGAATAACATAATCGAGGTTAAAATTATGAATATCAGAAAATGTGAAAATGGTCATTTTTATAACGGAGACAGATATAAAATCTGCCCATACTGTGAGGAAGCAAAACTCTTGCAGAATCCAGACACAGAGAAGCAGGAGAATGCAAAAAAGGAAAAAACAGACAAGAAGAAAGAACCGAAGGTTCGTCCAGTCAAGAAAAAATATGTGGAGAAGGATATCCGGCAGGATTATCGGAATCTCACAGAGCAGTTGATCGAGCGGAACATATCGATTACAACAATGGAGAGTGCGACAGCCGGACAGATTGCGTCTTTGATCACGGATACAGAAGGAGCATCTGCCATCTTCAAAGGTGCGAGCATTACCTATAGCAATGAGACGAAGATCATGCAGGGTGTGTCCGCTGAGGTGATTCATAAGTATACGGTGTATTCGAAGGAGACAGCGGAAGCCATGGCGACCGCCTGCGCGAATATGTATGGTGTGGACATCGGAATTGGAGTCACCGGAACGATGGGAAATACAGATCCGGATAATGCGGATGCATCGGTTCCCGGACAGGTTTATTTTGCGATAAGCCTGAAAGGTACTGTTAGGTCCTATGTTGTCGAGATTCCACAGCAACCAAGCAGGTTAATGTACAAACTGGCGGTGGCAAAGGAAGTCTATGATGTATTGATGAGATTGTTTGAGTAAAAAGAAAGACATGATATACACATCAAAATGTATATCATGTCTTTTTGGTTGCGCAAAACACAAACAATTCACAAAGCAACGCTTGAAAAATATGGATATTCATTATAACATATTATTAGAAGTCTGTACCGCGGGGAAACTTCGGAATCAGGCAGATGATTGGAGACAGAATATGAAATATTACATACCAACAAAAGTATACCAGGAGATAGATGCAGTAAAGGTACATGCAGAGGAATTGGCAGGCTATGGAAGCTACGCACTGATTGTGACAGGAAAATATTCCGCACGCGCGAATGGAGCGCTTGCAGATGTGGAGGCAGCACTTGATGCATATGGAAAGAAACATGTGCAGTATGATGGGATCGAAGAAAATCCCTCTGTGGAAACGGTCATGAAAGCGACCGAGTTTGGAAAAAGAAATGGCGTGGATTTCGTAATTGCGATTGGCGGTGGTTCGCCAATGGATGCGGCAAAGGCGATTGCGATTATGCTTGCCAACCCGGAGAAGGATGCGGATTATCTGTATGAGAATGTCGCGCATACAAAGGCGCTCCCAGTTGTAACGATTCCGACGACCTGTGGAACCGGCTCAGAGGTGACTGGTGTCGCAGTGCTTACCGTCCATGCGAAGCGGACAAAGGCATCGCTGCCACACCGTGTATTTCCGGTGCTTGCATTGGCAGATCCGAAATATCTGAAGACTGCATCGAAGAAAGTCATTGGACAGACCGCGATTGATGCGCTTGGACATATGATTGAGAGTTATCTGAATACGACCGCGACGGATTACAGCCGGATGTTCGTTGATCAGGGCCTAAAGGTATGGGCGAGAAGCAAGGATGCCCTGCTTGGTATGAGGGAGATGACAGACGAGGATTACAGCAATTTCCTGTTGGCATCGACACTCGCAGGTATGGCGATTGCACAGACAGGAACGACGATTCCGCATAGCTTAAGCTATGCGATCACGTATGAACTTGGCGTGCCGCATGGCATTGCAATCGGATATTTCCTGCCGGGATATATCCGTGAAGCAGATGTGGCAGATCAGGAATATCTGTTGTCGACAATTGGATTTTCTTCTGTGGACGAGTTTGCAGATTTCTTTCAGGTTGTGAGCGACTGCGGCATCCTGCCGGAAGAAAACATCCGTCAGGTTGTTGATATTGTAGCCGAAAATAAAGCGAAGCTTGCGCTTTGCCCATATCCACTTGACAAGGAAGTATTGTTAAGAATCGCGAGCTGGAGGAAGTAATATTAGTTATAGATAATTGCAAAATATAATTGGATATGCCTGAGATATAACATGATTGTTCACCTGTGATATATAATTTCATGAAGCATATGATATGTTTGCAACTTAGAAATACTTGATGTTCCATAAATAGAGCCAAGGATGGCGAATTGGCAGCGGCTGCGGGAGCATAAGAGATTGTAGATTGGAACATTTAGTATTTCTTGGTTGCAATTCATTATATGCTTCATGAAATGGATATATCGCAGATGAACGGTATGTTATATTCAGGTATATCGAATTATTTTGCAATTATCATAGATAGATTAGAAAGGAACACACAAATGAGTTATGTAGAGTTTAAGAACGTAAGCAAAACCTATAAGACCGGTGATGTCAGTGTTGAAGCCTTAAAGGATGCATCCTTTGAGATCGGGAAGGGTGAGATCTGTGTCATCGTAGGACAGTCGGGGGCAGGTAAGACCACCCTGCTCAATATCCTTGGCGGTATGGATCGCCTGACTGAAGGAGAGGTGTATCTGGATGGCACAGCGGTTTCGGATTACAACAAGAAACAGCTCGCGACGTACAGACGGCGGGATATCGGATTCGTATTTCAGTTTTATAATCTGATCCCGAACCTGACTGCACTGGAGAATGTCGAGATCGCGTCTCAGTTGTCCAAGGATCCGATGAATCCATCGGAGGTGCTTGCCCATGTCGGATTGGAAGAACGTATGAATAACTTCCCGGCACAGCTATCCGGTGGAGAACAGCAGCGTGTGGCAATCGCACGCGCACTCGCAAAGAATCCGAAGCTTCTGCTCTGTGATGAACCGACCGGTGCTCTCGATTATGAGACGGGAAAGGCAATTTTAAAGCTGCTGCAGGATTGCAGCCGGAAGCGTGGCATGACCGTTGTGATCATCACCCACAATCAGGCACTTACGGCTATGGCAGACCGGATCATTAAAGTAAAGAGTGGTAAGATTGCTTCGGTGAAGATGAATGAACAGATTGTACCGGTAGAAGAAATTGAGTGGTGATAGAAGATGCGGGCATATAGAAAAAATATACGTAGAACAATTGGACAGAGTATGGGACGGTACCTGGCAATTCTTGCAATCATTGCGCTGGGCGTTGGATTTTTCTCCGGACTGAAGGTGACAAAGCCGGGCATGGTGGAAACCGGAAATAAGTATTTGCGAGAGCATAACTTCTATGATTTCCGGCTGCTTTCTTCGATTGGATTTGATGCAGATGCGGTAGAGGAAATGCGGAAGCAGGAGCATGTGCTGGCGGCAGATGGCTCTTACTACGAGGATATGATCTATGAAGATGCGGATGGTAAGGAGAAGGTGTTGCGCGCACAGTCCATTACGGAGCATGTGAATACACTGGAACTGCGGGATGGTCGTATGCCGGAAGCAGACGATGAATGTGTGGTGGATGCATATCAGTTCAAGGGACAGGATATCATCGGACAGGAAATTGAGATTGCGGACAGCAATACGCAGGATACAAAAGATGCATTTGCACACAAGAAATACAAAGTTGTCGGTACGGTGAATTCGCCAATCTATATCAATATCGAACGTGGAACGACGGATCTTGGAAATGGACGGATCAGTGCATTTATCTTTATTCCGGAAGGCGGATTTTCCTTTGATGCATATAAGGAAATCTATGTGAAAAGTCAGGATTCCTATGATATTTACACGGATGCTTATGATGATTTTATCGACGACGTCACCCCGGATATGGAAACAGCGTTGAAGACGGTTACGGATAACCGGTATGACCGGCTTGTGACAGAGCTGGGCAGGACACTTGTGGAGGACGCGGTTGAAAAGCAACAGCAAGAATTACAGGCGATGATGCAGGATGCGCAGAGCGGAACGCTCACACAGGAGCAGATAGCCCAGATGGAACAGTTACAGCCTCTTACGCAGGAACAACAGGATGCACTCGTACAGGAATATGGAGAACAGGCGGCGAAGAATGCATTTGGAGATGTAAAGACGTATGTGCTGGATCGTTCGACGAATGTCGGTTATATGTGCTATGACAATGATACGAACATCGTCGATGGCGTAGCAAAGGTATTCCCGATTTTCTTCTTCCTGATTGCGGCACTTGTCTGTTCGACGACGATGACACGTATGGTGGATGATGAGCGTGGACAGATCGGAACATACCGGGCACTTGGTTATACGAATGGACGCATTATGGCGAAGTATCTGATTTATTCCGGAAGCTCGGCGTTCCTTGGCTGCGTGATCGGATTTTTCGGAGGAAGCTATCTGTTCCCATATGTAATATCTGAGGCGTATAAGATGTTGTATGACTTCGGAACAGGCATTGACTTTTATTTTTCACCAGGACTTCTGGTAATCTGCCTGATCGTGTCGCTGCTTTGCTCAATGGGAACGGCATTCCTTGCCTGCATCAATGAACTTCGGTGTATGCCGGCAGAGCTGATCCGGCCGAAGGCTCCGGCAGCAGGAAAACGTATCTTACTGGAGCGGATTCCATTTATCTGGAAGCCGATGAAGTTCTTACATAAGGTAACCGCACGAAATGTATTCCGATTCAAGAAGCGTATGTTCATGATGCTGCTTGGTATCGCCGGATGCACGGCGCTTGTCCTGACGGGGCTTGGAGTGAAGGATTCAGTATCAAATCTGGCCGAGTTTCAGTATGGTGATATCGATACTTACGATATGGAAGTAACCTTGAATGGCACATATAACGAGGATATACAGCAGGAGGTGGAGGATGCTGTCGGTGATGGCTTTGAGGATTCCACAGCAATCCTCAAAAGCACGGTAGAATATCATGCAGCTTCTGCAATTAAAACAGTGTATCTGATTGCTGCAGAGCCGGAAGATTTAGAAAGCTTTGTGAAGTTTGACATGACAACCAGCAATGGCACTTATCCGGGAAACGGTGAGGTGATGTTGTCAAAGAAGATTGCGGAGATTGCGGATGTGACGGTTGGCGATCCGATTACCCTGCATGATACGGATGCGGGAGATGTGACGCTGACCGTATCGGGAATCTTCGAAAACTATGTATGGCACTACGCATATATCACACCGGAATGCTATGAGCAGTATTTTGACAAAGCATGCGAGGCAAATACAATGTATTTGCATGTCGATACAGACAGTACCGCTTATGAGGCAGGCGGGAAATTATCTGCACTCTCCAATGTGATGAGCGTCTCAGTTGTTGCAGACATCAAAGACCGTGTGGAGAATATGATGAAGATGATGGATGCGGTTGTCGGACTTGTAATTGGCAGTGCGGGTGCGCTTGCATTTATCGTGTTATTCAACTTAAGCAATATCAATATTACGGAGCGTGTGCGGGAGATTGCAACAATCAAGGTACTTGGTTTTTATCCGCGAGAGACAGGATCGTATGTTTTTCGGGAGAATTTCATACTGACGCTGATGGGAATCGTTGTCGGACTTCCACTTGGCTGTTTGCTGCATCGGTTTGTTATGTCCCAGATTCAGGTCGATATGGTGGCATTTGCAACGAGAATCATGAATATCAGTTATCTGTATAGCGTTCTGATTGTACTGGCATTCCTGATTATTGTGGATCTGGTGATGCGCCGGAAAATTGATAAAATAGATATGGCGGAATCATTGAAGTCTATTGAGTAAGTATGTTATAATATAAATTGTGTCTGTGTGTGCAAGTCAGGCTGTGTATGCAATAAAGCAGCTCAGATATGTATTTACGAATATTGACAAAGACGCATAAGTAATATTTGGAGGAAAAAGAAATGGGTTTACATATGGTAAAGGCGGTTCCAACGCCGGAAGAGATTCGCGCAGCGCATCCGATGGACAAAGAGTTACAGGAGATCAAAGCAAAAAGAGATGCTGAGATCAAGAAGATATTTACCGGTGAGTCTGATAAGTTTATTGCGATCATCGGTCCTTGCTCCGCAGATTATGAGAATTCCGTACTTGATTATCTCTGCAGACTGGCAGCTGTTGCAGAGAAGATCAAGGATAAGGTTTTTGTAATTCCTAGAATCTACACTAACAAACCACGTACAAATGGTTCCGGATATAAGGGCATGCTGCATCAGCCGAATCCTGAGGATAAGCCGGATTTCATCGAGGGTGTGAAGGCAATCCGAAAGATGCACATCAAAGCAATCCGTGAGACAGGACTGACTGCAGCCGATGAGATGCTGTATACGGATAACTGGCCATATCTCGAGGATATTTTATCTTATGTGGCAATCGGTGCAAGAAGTGTGGAGAATCAGGCACATCGTCTGACATCGAGCGGTATTGACGTTCCGGTTGGAATGAAGAACCCGACCAGCGGCGACCTCGGTGTTATGTTAAATGCCGTTTACGCTGCACAGCATGGTCATGATTTTATCTACCGCACATGGGAAGTTGAGACAAAGGGCAATCCGCTTGCACACACGATCTTAAGAGGCGCAGTCAGCAAGCACGGTCAGTGCCTGCCGAACTACCATTATGAGGATCTGGAGCTTCTCTACAGCCTGTATCAGGAGAGAGAGCTTTTAAATCCGGCCTGCATCGTCGACGCAAACCACTCCAACTCCAACAAGCGTTACATGGAGCAGATTCGTATCGTGAAGGAAGTTCTTCACAGCCGCCGTCACTCGGAGGAGATCCACAACTTCATCAAGGGCGTTATGGTTGAGAGCTACTTAGAGCCGGGCAGTCAGAAGATCGGCGAGCATATTTACGGAAAATCCATCACGGATCCATGTCTTGGATGGGATGATACGGAGAAGCTGATCTATGACATTGCGGATGAGATCAAATAAGAGATAGAAATTGCCGGTGCCGGCACATGAAATGTGTGCTGGAACGGGAAATAGAGTAAATATTAAGCCATCGGGATGAAAGTGAAAATTATCATTCCGGTGGCTTTTTATAGTCGTGCATCTGGAAGAAGCTGCCGGCAGCAGGTCCTAGACGTTAGCAGTCTGGGCTGCTTTTGATGAGAACTCTCTCTCATAAAAGAAGATATACTGCTGCAGCACACCGGCGAACCCCGGATATTTCGAGAAATTTTCTTCGATCAGCGCCTCGCAGAGCCGTGATTCGGGAACATGACTGGTGCAGCGGCTTTTCGGGGCATACTCCCGCAGCAGGATCTTTTTGATCCAGGTGTCCACCGGGAAGGCACCGATATGGTGCAGACCGAAGAGGCAGATGCAGTTGGCAACTTTGACGCCTATTCCGTAGCAGGAGAGAAGAGCTTCCATGGAGTCGGAGTAATTCAGTCCCCGCAGACGGTCAAGATCCATCTTTCCGGAGCAGACGTCTTCGCAGGTCCGCTTGATATACTTGGCACGGTAACCGAGTTTTAAGGCGAGGAGATCATCCAGGGAGGCGTGGTTTAACTCTTCAGGAGTTGGAAACGCATAATAATATCCGGAAGACAACTCATACCGTGTTCCATATTTCTCACTCAGCGCCTCCACCAGCGCTCGGATCGCCGGAATTGTCTTTTGTTGTGAGATAATAAAGGTGATGATCATCTCCCAGAGATCCTGGTTCAGGATCCGTATTCCACTGCCGAAAGCCGCCGCTTTTGAAAGATATTCATCCGCAGGGTCAACAGAGCGGATATAAGCACCATAATCCGTCCCAAGATCAAAATAATGATTCCAGAATGCAGACTCGTCATCGGGACAGTGAAAAATCACCTCATCCCTATTCTGCTCCACAATAAGAAAATGTCCGCTGCTGATGACCCGGTAAGCCGTCTGTGGATCATTCGGGGCACAGGGAATCATACGGAAACACTGACCGGAGTCGGCGATCTGGCGGAGGTTGAAGTCCTTTAAGTTTTTTGAAATCATAGAGTACCTCCTGACTGGTCAGCGGGTCTGCCTAGGAACAAAAGAAATTTTTAAAGTCATTCCCATTCCTTCGGCAAGGCGCTGAAGCAGTTTGATGGATGGATTTCGACTTCCATTTTCCAGACGGCTGATCTCAGTCTGGTTGATTCCTGTTCTTTCGGAAAGTTCTTTTTGCGTCATGTTCTGACTGATTCTGGCATCGATAATTGCCCGGATGATATCCATTTCCGGTTGAATCTCGTCATATGCGGCGGAAAAATCTGGATTTTGCATTTTCTGTTTTTTATATTCCTGAAGTGTCATGCATGTCCTCCTCTGAATATGGTTTCTTTTTCTCAAAAGTGCGGTCAATAATTCTTTCTTTGGTGTTTTGTGTGTCTCCTTATATGATATGAGATATATCTCAATAAGTCAATAGAATTGTAATTTAGAAATAAAAAAGGTTAATAAATCATGAATCAAAAGATTTGATAAAGATTAAAAGAACTAGATTAAAACGAATTGAACATCAGAAGAATATTTATGAAATAAAAAAGAAAGTTGTCTCCCGCCAAATTTAGAGATGGCGGGAGACAAAAAATTATTCAGCAAGTGCCTTCTTGTTCGCTTTCGCCTGGAACTTTTCGTTCTGGATAATAAAGCGCTCGTGGCGGCCTCCGCCGATCTTTCCTTTGGCGTCGTAAGCGGCAACATCGAATACGAGACGACGTCCGTCTACCTCGACAAGTTCAGTCTCGCACCATACGGTCATTCCAAGTGGTGTCGGTGCGTCGTGTGTTACGTTTAAGAGTGTACCCACAGTACCGCAGCCCTCGTCGAGCTGATCAGCAACGCTCATCCAGGCGGTCTTTTCCATTAAAGCGGTCATAGCCGGTGTCGCGAACACGTCGAGTGTGCCGCTTCCCATTGTTTTTGCGGAGTTTGCGAATAGTTTGGCGGCATTGGCGTTCGGCTTCCCCGGTAACGGCACAGGTGTTAATAACGATAACGTTGTCGAGTTCCGACAGTTTTTCTTTCAGCACTTCCGACTCATAGCTGTTAATCCGGCAGCCGAGCGTGATAACTTCTACCATAAAAAATCCCTCTCTTGATAATATTGGCAATATAAGGCAAGAGAGGGATAAAATCAAATCGTCTGTTAAGTTTTTAAGCAGATTTTGCGTTTTTTTCTATCATTTCGACTGCTTTGTCCGAATATTCTTTGATTTTTTCGGCACTGAACTTCAAATCACGATGTTCGCTTTCCGATAATCTCGGATAGATAACGTTGTGAACACCCCTTTTTCCGACAACGGTCGGCAGAGATACGCAGACGTTTTCAGACAGATGGTTCAGGACTTCTGAGCCAGGAATATATTGATCCACAGGTAGTGACCAGCCCGCAGGATGCTTTTTATGCGGATAAATGCAGCCTGCCGCTTCGTGAAACCGAGGGCAAGGTCTGCAGTGAATTTGTAATGTGCTACCCGCCTGGAATTCCGATTCTTGCACCGGGAGAACGTATCACAGCAGAGATCCTGGATTATATTGAGTATGCCAAAGCAAAGGGCTGTAATATGACAGGACCGGAAGATCCGGATATTTTGAGACTGAATGTTCTGACAGGGAGGGAATGACAATGGAAATGTGGTTTTCAGAATTTCATACACCGGATGTGAAACACAGCATCCGTGTAAACCGCCAGCTTTATTCCAGACAGAGTGAGTATCAGAGAATTGATATTTTTGAGACACCGGAATTCGGTCGAGTGCTGACTCTGGACGGAAATGTAATGCTGACAGAGCGTGACGAATTTATTTATGATGAGATGATCACGCATGTGCCGATGTCGGTCCATAAAGAGGCAAGAGACATTCTGGTAATCGGTGCCGGAGATGGCGGCGTTGTCCGTGAACTGACCAGATATGACAGAGTGCGTCACATTGATCTGGTAGAAATGGATCCGATGGTTGTTGAGGCCTGTCGTGCCTATCTTCCGGGAAATGCCTGCAGACTGGATGACAGAAGAGTACATCTTCATTATGAAAATGCGCTGAGATTTATCCGAAGATGTGAAGCAAGATATGATCTTATCATCGTGGATTCCTCTGATCCGTTTGGTCCGTCTGAAGGATTGTTTACCCGTGAATTTTATGGAAATTGTTACAATGCGCTGAAGGATGACGGGATTATGGTAAACCAGCAGGGAAGCCCGTTCTACGCAGAAGATGCGCATGCAATGCAGCGCAGTCATAAAAGGATTGCCAGCACCTTCCAGATCAGCCGTGTTTACCAGGCACATATCCCAACCTTTGCTGCAGGTTACTGGCTGTTCGGATTTGCAAGTAAAAAATATCATCCGGTGGATGACCTGGATGCAGAGGCATGGAATGCATTAAATCTCCGTACACGTTACTATACGACCAGACTCCATAAAGGGGCATTTTATCTTCCGGCTTTTCTGGAAGACATGCTGAAAGAAGTGGAGGATTAATTTATGATCTTACCTAATATAGAAACTTTTATCGGCTGCGAAAGCAGTTTTGAGGAAGCATCCATTGTTCTTTATGGTGCGCCGTTTGATTCTACAACAAGTTTTCGTCCGGGTGCCCGCTTTGGTCCATCAGCCATGCGCCATGAGAGTTTTGGCCTGGAAACCTACAGTCCGTACCAGGATAAAGACCTTATAGACATCAGCGTATTTGACAGCGGAGATCTGGAGCTTTGCTTTGGAAGCAGTGAAATGGCACTTTCAGACATTCAAAAGAGAGCAGAAGAAATTTTGAAAGCAGGAAAATTCCCACTGCTTCTGGGAGGAGAACATCTGGTAACATTGGGAGCAGTGCGTGCCGCAGCTGCAAAATATCCGGATCTTCATATTATTCATTTTGATGCTCATGCAGATCTGAGAGATGATTATCTCGGAGCAAAATTAAGTCACGCCTGTGTTCTTCGAAGATGCTATGAAATTGTGGGAGACGGTCATATCCATCAGTTCTGTATCCGAAGTGGAGAGAGAGAAGAATTTCAGTTTGCTTCCAGACACACAGATTTTCATCCGTTTACTTTTGAAGGACTGGAAGAAACAGTCAGAGAGCTGAAAGAGAAACAGGTTTCGGTGTATTTTACGATTGATCTGGACTGTATGGACCCGTCAGTATTTCCGGGGACAGGAACTCCGGAGGCGGGTGGCGTGAGCTTTTTAGAGCTTCTTAAAGCAATCCGCATTGTTTCTCAGACGAACCTGGTAGGGGCAGATGTCAATGAACTGGCTCCTATGCTGGATGCGAGCGGTGTTTCAACTGCAACAGCCTGCAAGGTCCTTCGTGAACTGCTTCTGGCGATTGCAAAATAATATTAATAGAAAACAGTAATATATCAACATAAAAAAGGAGAAAAATTATGAGTAGAGTATTAGTGATCGGCTGCGGAGGAGTAGCCAGTGTGGCAATTCAGAAATGCTGCCAGGTTGATGAGGTATTCACAGAAATGTGTATTGCAAGCCGTACAAAGGAAAAATGTGATGCACTTGTAGAAAAACTGAAAGGAAAGACAAAAACCGTTCTTACTACAGCTAAGGTGGATGCAGATGATGTGGATCAGCTGATCGAACTGATCAACAGCTACAAACCAGATCTGGTAATGAACATCGCACTTCCTTATCAGGACCTGACGATCATGGATGCATGTCTGGCATGTGGTGTAAACTATATGGATACAGCAAACTATGAGCCGGAAGATACTGACGATCCGGAGTGGCGTGCAATTTATGAAAAACGCTGCAAAGAAGAAGGATTTTCCGCATACTTTGATTATTCCTGGCAGTGGGCATACCGTAAAAAATTCGAAGATGCAGGACTTACAGCACTTCTTGGATGTGGATTTGACCCGGGTGTTACACAGGCTTACTGTGCCTATGCATTAAAGCATGAATTTGATCAGATTGATACCATCGATATCCTGGACTGCAACGGCGGTGATCATGGATATGCATTTGCAACAAACTTTAACCCGGAGATCA
>OMGL01001581.1_pt1 | contig 13571 bp, 10 predicted proteins | sample 1645831 | NCBI WGS metagenome assembly OMGL01 (sample SAMN00849301, study PRJEB25192) | human gut metagenome | reverse complement strand
CAATATGATAAAAGAAGTCCCCCCACACAAACTTGTATTAGCCCATATGGGTGGCTGGTCTATGTATGACGAAGTATGTGACCAGCTAATTGGAACACCAAATGTATGGCTCGACACTGCACTTGTCTTAAAAAGCACTCCGGACAACAACTTCCTCTCCAAAGAGAAATTCGTCCAGATGGTCCGCACACATGGCTCTGACCACATTCTCTTTGGAACAGACAGCCCCTGGTCCGACCAGTCCGAGTCCCTCCACCTCCTAAGGACAAGCGGTCTCACCCCGGACGAACTCACCGCGATTGAAGGCAGCAACGCCGCCACACTGCTCGGCAGTTTCCTGACAAATACACCATAACCATTTTTCTCCTTCCACAAGGGCAACAGCACAACGCATTGCCCGCCCCGCCCGCACGAACTGGCAACGAACAGGCGAAAAGCGGGACAGCCCCCTGCCGCGTAGCACTGCATTATAAGAGAATTGTGATATTACCAGTGTTTCCGCCCCTATAAACAGCAATGACCAGACACGAGGTCTGGTCAAGCGAATACTGAGGCAGGATGCCGAATATGAGCGTGTGCGTCCACCGCCACAACACTCCCTCGGAAACACCCGGTAATATCCAATTGTCTTATCCGCAGTTCCACACGGCAGGGGGCTGTCCCGCCTTTCGCCGTCCGTCCATCTGCCCGTCCGTCTGCCAGCTCCGCTCTTACCCCACTATCTCCTGTGCATATGCCAACGCCGCATCAATATTAGCACAGAAGTTATCTTCTCCAACTTCTGCCGCAAATCCAGCCTTCTCCATCATAGACTTAGGCTGTTCCTGGACGTGGGATAATACCATAGTTATACCACGCTTCTTACATACATTGTGTATATTCTTAAGCGAACGCAATGCTGATATATCCATAGCTGGAACACCACGCATTCTGATTATAACTACTTTTACATCTGACTCCATATGTATATCCATAAACTTATCCGCTGCCGCAAAGAACATTGGTCCGATTATTTCGTATACTAAAGTCTTATCAGGAACTTTCTTTAAATTAATACTCTCAGGGTCGTTATTCTCATCAATATTTTCCCCGATATATTTCCAGCTTCTTACTTCTGTTACGTCTGCCATTCTCTTCAGGAAAAGAAGTGCAGCCATAACAATACCTACTTCTATAGCCACAACAAGGTCAAATACAACTGTAAGCACCATAGTTGTAAGTAATACTAATGTATCTGACTTTGGTGAGTGCTTAACAAGATTAACCATCTCTCTCCAGCCACTCATATTGTATGCAACAATAAATAAAATTGCCGCAATGGCTGGCATTGGTATCCAGGCCGCATATGGCATAAGCACCACAAGCACAATAAGAAGTGTAACTGAGTGAACCATACCTGCTATAGGTGTACGTCCACCATTCTTGACATTAGCCGCTGTTCTTGCAATAGCGCCTGTCGCTGGAATACCACCGAAAAGTGCGGATACGATATTACCTGCTCCCTGTGCAACAAGCTCCATATTAGGCTTATGTCTTGAACCTATCATTCCATCTGATACTACACACGAAAGCAGACTCTCTATTCCTGCAAGAACCGCTATTGTAAGAGCATCTGGAAGAAGTGTAAGTATCATATCCATATTAACTGATGGTACTGACACTCCTGGAAGTCCTTTCTTTATTGTATACAGACTTCCGATTGTATTGACATCTTTTAATGGTCCGATGAATTTAACCATAAGAACTGATACTATAACCGCAATAAGTGATGGTGGAATTTTTTCAAGAGACTTGAACTTAGGCCATATAATAAGAATTGCAAGTGATACAGCACCAACTATTAATGCTTTTATATTAAATGTTCCAATATTGGCAATTATCGCCTTTAACTTATCCATAGTTTCAACTGTAGCAGTTCCTGCCGGATAAGTAAGGCCAAGAAAGTCCTTAATCTGTCCTATAACAATAGTCACAGCAATACCAAATGTAAAACCTGTAGTTATTGTATAAGGAATAAATCTTATAAGGTTACCGAACTTAAGAAGCCCCATAATAACAAGTATTATACCTGCCATAATTGTAGCAACTATAAGTCCATCCATACCATTTTTCGCAACTATACCAGCTACTATTGTAGCAAATGCTGCTGTAGGTCCAGCTATCTGAACCCTGCTTCCTCCTAAGAAGGAAATAACAAATCCAGCAAATATTGCTGTATATATACCCTGCTCCGGGCTTACTCCTGATGCAAGGGCAAGCGCTATTGATAAAGGAAGTGCTATTATAGCAACGATAAAACCCCTGCCACTATATCCTTTACTAACTGGTCCTTGGAATATGTCTTCATTACATCAAATATCTTTGGTACCAATTCATTCATTTTACTGTTCTACCTCTGTAATCTGGCTGCACTCAAATTCTACAACTTTCTGATAAAGTATTTCATAACCTATCTCTGATACAACTTCACTGCCGACTGCATCTACAATTGCATTGAAGTCATCGTAACCATAATACTGAGCTAAATCGTTACCATATGAGTTAATTTCATCTTCTGACACATGAATATCATTATCTGCGGCAATAATGGTTACTATCATTTTCTGTAAAAGATACTGCTGTGCAGATGATGTAGCATATTCATTAAATGCGTCAATTGAATCAAATCCATATACTGATTTCTTATATGTATCTAAATCTGATATGCCATAGTATGAACCATAAGTGTTAAATTCACTCTCAATATTAGTATTAAGTACTTCTACCAATGAATCTATTTCATCCTGTGGATAATTAACATCTCCGATATTCTCGCTTATAATCCGGTATGCTGATGTAAATGTGTTATTAAGATAAGTATCATTAGCATTAGCTTCTACTATCTTTCTTACTTCTTCCCTGAAATCTGCAACTGTATCACCTGAAAGATTAAGACTTTCTTTGTTATTAACTACCCATTCATCTGTTATCTCTGGGTAAGTTGTCTTCTGGATTGCTGTAACCTTTACTGTGAATATTACACTCTTACCTGCAAGGTCTGATGTGTAATTATCTGGGAAAGTACAAGGAATATCATATTCCTGGCCTACTGTAAGTCCTACAAGTCCTTTATCAAGGTCTGATATAAAGTTACCTGAACCTATTGTATATGTAGTATCTGTTGCTGTACCACCTGAGAATGCCTCGCCATCAAGCTTACCTGAATAATCAAGTATAACTGTATCCCCATCAGCTGTTACACCACTTGTAACATTCTCTGTTGTAGCTTCCGCTGATACTATATTCTTATTGATATAATCGTCAACGTCACTTTCTGCAACATTGAGTACTGACTTATCAACTGTTACCTGAATTCCTTTGTACTCAGGCATTGTAAATGCTTTTTTATAAATTGCTGCATCTGATGTAATAGCAGCATCATATTCTGCAGCTGTTATGCTCTTATGTACTGTAGAAGTTGGAGCTTCTGTCTTTTTAGAGCCACATGCTGTAAGTGAAGCTGTCATAGCTGCCACTAACATAAGGCTTACTAATTTCTTTTTCATAAAATATCCTCATTTCTTTATTTTTGACACTTTATTTGTTATAACATAATCCAATACAAAATAAAAGTGAATTCACATTTTTTTCAATATTTGATATACTTTATACATATGTATAACTTATTTAAGGAGTAATATGAATAATTTAGTAATTTTGCAAAAACCTGCACATCTAAGACATCGGACAGCTTCTTTAGTTCTATATATTGTTATTATAAACTGTATGCTGTCAGCACTGACGGGCTGTAACAGTAAGAAGCTTGCTCTGAGTTCACCTATAAGCGTAACTGATTACAAGCTTAATACTTATGTACAGATTGACTCTTATACTAATGTCAATAAAAATGTATTATCCGATGCTCTTGGCCTGTGTGATTATTACGAACACATTTTCTCAAGAACCCTTGAAACAAGTGAGCTTTATAAAGTCAACACTAAACAGACAACTGCTATAAGTGATGAACTCTATGAGCTTATTGAACTTGGGCTTTACTACAGCCAGCTATCCTATGGTGCTTTTGATATTACAATAGGAAGCGTGTCACGTTTATGGGATTTTAATACTGATACCCCAGATGTACCTGACAGTTCTGCCATAGCAGATGCACTTGCATATGTCGATTATACCAAGGTTTCATTAAGCACCGACAATGACGGCACTCATCACATATCGATACCTGACGGATACTGTCTTGACCTTGGTGCGATTGCCAAGGGCTACATTGCCGATAAGATTAAAGCTTATCTTATTGATAATGGCGTCGAACGTGCTATCATTAATCTTGGCGGCAATGTATTATGTATAGGTCAGAAGCGTAACGGCTCAGATTTCAATATTGCGGTAAAGAAGCCATTTACTGAAACCGGCGAATATATGGAAGTACTTCATATTAATGATTATTCGGTTGTATCATCTGGAACATATGAAAGATACTTCTATTCAGATGACGGTACATTTTACCACCATATATTAAATCCAGCCACTGGCTACCCTTATGACAACAACTTATGTGATGTGACTATTATTTCAAGTGAGTCAACGGTTGGCGACTGTCTTAGCACAACCTGCTTTGTATTAGGACTTGATGACGGTATGAAACTCATTAATTCGCTTGAAGGCATTGAGGCTGTATTTATGACTAATGATGGTTCTAAATATTATTCAGACAACGCGAAAGCGTATATTAATTAATTATTACGACAGATTATTATCTGTAGAAATGAGGATTATATGATTCGACTTATTATCGTAGTGCTGTTATTGCTTATATTTGCAGTATTCAGCTTAATTGCACTTCCTATCTTATGGCTTATCGGAAAGAAGAACCCTGTTGTTAAGGAGAAAGCTTCTGATGCGATTGCACGCTTTATGTTCAGGCTTATATTGTTCGTATGTGGAACTAAGACGACTGCTATTGGTGTTGAGAACATTCCAACAGACAAGCCTGTATTATTTGTAGGTAATCATCGTGGCTTCTTTGATGTAATTATTTCTTATACTTATATAAAGACAAGAGCGGCTTATGTTGCCAAAAAGGAGATGGCAAAAGTACCTATACTTCGTGTATGGATGCGTAATATCCGCTGTCTTTTACTCGACAGACAGAACGCAAGGGAAGCCCTCAAATCAATACTTTCTGGAATTGAATATATTAAAGACGGCACCTCTTTAGTTATTTTCCCTGAGGGAACACGTAACAAGGGTGAGGGGGTTATGGAATTCCACGCCGGAAGCTTTAAGCTTGCTGAGAAATCACACAGTCTTATTATTCCTGTAACACAGAATAATACTTCTGCAATATTTGAAGACCAGAAGCCTTTCCTTAAGAAAGCCCACACTGTTATTGAATTCGGAACGCCGGTAGATATGTCCTTAATGTCACCTGATGAGAAGAAAAATGTAGCAACATATATACACGATATTATACTTTCTACTTATGAGAAGAACCAGAATCTTGTGTAAGCATTACACATTTTCTTACGCATTTTCAATATATTATTCTTTTCATTATTTATATTCCGTGATATAATGAACTTTGTGAATTCAGTTTGAATTGTGAATTATTTGTATATTATACAGGAGGAGAACTTATATGCCAGTATGGTCGATAGTTTTATTAGTTATTATAGCAATCCTCGTTGTTGCTTTAATAGCTCTTATTATTGTTGGTAACAAGCTTCGTAAGAAGCAGACAGAGAATCAGGCACAGATTGATGCCGCTAAGCAGATTATGTCTATGTTGATTATAGACAAGAAGAAAATGAAACTTAAAGAAGCAGGACTTCCTAAGATTGTTCTTGAACAGACACCTAAGTATCTTCAGAGAAGCAAAGTTCCTGTAGTTAAAGCTAAGATTGGTCCTAAGGTTATGACACTTATGGCTGATCCTAAGGTATACGAACAGATACCTATCAAGGCTGAAGTTAAGGCTGAGGTAAGTGGTATCTACATCACCGGAATTAAGTCAGTTCGCGGTGGCAAGATAGTTGTTGAAGAAAAGAAAGCTAAGAAAGGCTTATTTAAGAAGTTAAAGAAGAACTAAGCCTGAAATTAAACAAAGGCAATTATTAATATATTAATGAATGTTAATAACATTTAATATATTAAATATAATAATCACGGTCAGGTATTGTTAATAACACACCTGACCGTGATTTTTTGTTTAGAACTTATGATTAATTAATACGGACTTATATTCTGTGCGGGCGCATCTTCCTTAGTAGGTACTTCCCACTCTCCAGTCCTTTGTTCCTTTGTCTGCTGGGTCTTAGTAGCGGCCTGCTGTGTCGTTGGCGTCTGTGCTTTAGTTGTAGCCTGCTGTGTTGTCGTTGCCGCCTTTGTCGTTGGAGTTACAGTAGTAGTTTCCTGCTGTGTTGTTGTCTGTTCTTCTGTCTGGCTCTGTGTCTCAGTTTCAGTCTGGTTCTTCTTCGTATAAGAACCATTTGCCGTCTTGAATTCTACCTTTTTCTTATCTTTATGTATATCATACATAAAATCCTTAAATATAGCCAGAGTCTTAACTGAGCTTAATGTCTTAGGATAATCATATCCCATCCATATAGCTGTTGTATAATACTGGCTGTATCCACAGAACCACGCATCCTTATTAGAGTTAGTTGTACCTGTCTTACCAGCTACAATAGCATTAGATGGCTCTGCCCCAACACCTGTTCCGCTTGTTACTACTGTACGGAGCATATCTGTCATCATTCTGCATGAATTAGTATCATATACTCTTGAACTTCTCTTAGAGGTATCTACAATCGCTTTTCCTGATGTGTTGAGTATCTTCTCAACACAGGTTGGCTGTCTGTATTCGCCGTCATTGACGATTGTTGCATATGCTCCAGCCATCTCCTCTGTCGATACGCCATAAGTAAAGCCTCCAAGTGCCGCAGCATTGGTTGATTTATCCATCCATATTTTGTGAAAGCCCATATTAAGAAGAAAACCAATACCAGCCTTTGGTGTTATGTCGTCTCTGTATATCTTCCATGCTACAGTATTCTTTGACTTGCTTACTGCCGTTCTAAGTGTCATCTGTCCAGAATATGTGCCGTCTGCGTTAGATGGACCACCATCTATCCTTTCATCATTAACTATTGTGTCTGGATTATTACCAAGCTGTAGATATGGCACATATACAATCACAGGCTTAATACAGCTTCCGGGCTGTCTATAGCTCTGGTATGCCCTGTTAAGTGTATATCCATCAATATCATCCTGTGACCTTGAACCTACAATTGCAACTACATTTCCTGTGCTATTATCAATGCATGTCGCTGCACCCTGTAATTCATATATTCCGTCATCTGACACCTTCTTAAATGATGAAAGATTATTATCTATGGACTCCTGAAGTGAAGCCTGTATATCCGGATCTATGCTTGTATATATTGTATATCCACCATTAATAAGCATCTGCTGGCATGATGAGTAATACTGCTGGTACAGTTCCTCATATGTATTATATTCATCTTCTGTATCAAAGTTATTACGCATTGTAAAACCGTAATATTTCATAAGTTCTTCCGTTGCACAATGCCTTGCATAGGTTTCAACTGAGCTGTTCTTATTAGCAGCTTTCTGTCCTGTTATTGTTATCTCCTCAGCAATCGCTGTATTATAAGTCATTGAATCTATATAATCTGCATCACGAAGTTCTTTTAAAATGAGATTTCTTCTTGTAATTGTCGCATCATAATTAGTCAACGGATTATACTTGGTAGGGTTATTAGGTATAGCCGCAATAAATGCCTGCTGTGATACTGAAAGCTCTGAGGCTGATTTGCCAAAATATCCTCTTGCCGCAGCTTCTATTCCATAGTATCCATTACTGAAATATATGTTGTTAAGATAGAATTCCAAAATCTGGTCTTTGCTGTATTTCTTTTCCAGATGTTGTGCTAAGAATATCTCCTTAACCTTTCTCTCCCATGTAACCTCCTGGCTTAAAAATACATTTTTGGCAAGCTGCTGTGTAATTGTACTTGCTCCCTGAACTATCGTATCATTACGGCTGTTGATTATAACCGCCCTTATAATCGCCTTAATATCAATTCCTGAGTGGTTGTAAAAGTCCCTGTCTTCCATTACAACAAATGAATTTGCAAGTGTCTTTGGTATATCACTCATCTGGATATAGTACATATCTTTAGAAGCTTTCATAGTACATAACTGTTCGCCGTTAGTATCGTATATTATTGTCGTCTTTCCATCTTTAAATGTATCTATTGTACTTTCATCTGCTATTCTCTTAGCATCATTCGCAAGCTGAATTACTGTTACAATCTTAGGTCCTGCATATATGCCGCCCGCTATAAGAAGAATAAGTATTATTGATAGTATTATAATTTTTATAATCTTTATCTTTTTGCTCTGTCTTTTCTTTCTTTTCTTAGTTGATTTAGCCATCTGCATATCCTCTTTAATTCTTGTAATAAGTTATAAATACATTTTCCCACTGGTTAAACATCTTGCTGGCATCAGTTAATGCAACTGTTACCATTGAATCAGAAGCAGTATCTATATATGTTATATTTTTAGAATCATAGCCTGTAATTATTACATATGACTCACTTCCGCTCTTGCCTATAACCGGACAGCCATTATCAATAAAATTGAGCATTTTATCGACTGTTACTGACTTCACACTAAGTCCTGCAACACCTGGAATAAGGCTTAATATCTCATCAGCCGTTTTATCCTGTATATAAGCATTAATATCAAACTGTGCACCTGCATAGGAAACCACTGTCTGTAATGCCGTTCTAAGAGATGAACCCGCATCAATTATACTAAGTCCTTTAATCTGTGCTGAGGTGTTCCTGTAACGCTTCCATATTGTGTTAGCATTATAATCATTAACTGAACCATATGTGTCATTGGCAAGTATTATAGCCTTTGATATCTGGGTTGTACTATCCTGAAAACGTCCATACCCATATACATAATATCGTCCATCACCGGCAAAATCATTATCAAGCTCCAGCAGTGCATTATCCTTATAACTTACCTCAGAAGATGTCCTGAATTCCACACTGCCTGCCGGAAGTGCTTTCATAAGCTTAATTGCAAGCTCCTGCTTTCTGTTATCTGTAACTATAGTTTCCAGTGTAAGTCCATCTTCTTGTTTATTCTCATCTTTATTAATAAGCTGGTCAATACTTGTACTTTCATAATCACCATCACCTGATTTCACAACTCTTGTAAGATTGATACGCATATCACTTACCGAAGCATCACTTACATATACACCCGGCTGTTCGTATTCCTTTATTACATTGTAATCAGAATCCATTATTTCAAGCCTATACATTGCAAATGTCCTGCTTCCATCCTCTTTTATAAGAATATCAGCTTTATCAGCTATGCCATATACGAAATCTCCATTAATATATCCCAGACATCTTATATATTCATTGTCGTCAGCCTTAATTATCTTCTCGCTGTCCGTACTCATATTGAATATTCGTATTGAATCTGTACTATATAATCTGCCATTCATACTGTAGGCTATGGCATCTCCATTTTCTGATACAGCATATGTTCCGTCCACAAGCCCAGACACTACTGTCATAACTTCCTTACTTACAATATCTATCGAATACAGTGTATCGTCCATTAATATATAAAATGTATTCTCATCAGCAAGATAAGCTATTCGGCCAACATTCTGTGACAATATGTCATATGGCTTATCCATTGGAATATACAATCTTTCTTCTACTATATTATCTTCATATGAATACTTGCACAAAGATACGCCCGACTCGCCCTCATGCTCACCTCTGTTCATATATCCATATACTATAAAATCGCAGTTGCCATCGTTACTTACATTAAGTATCTTTATTCCGTGCTGGTTATAGTTCTCTCTTATGCCATCTGTTTCATCGGCGTTAAATGAGAATACTCTTGTATACATATTAGTATCAATATTGTAGCACCACAGAGAACCTTCATTGACAAAGTATGAATAAGTTCCCTTCTCGTCAGAATTAAATTCAGCTGTTGTTCCTGACTGTATTCCAAGATTAATCTTAGCTGTTGATAAGATGTCGTTCTTACCGTCAAATATCTGGTTAGCTTCTCTTTCATAATTAAGCAGATAAAATCCGCTTGTAGTCTGTCTTATACGGTAATATTCATACACATTATAAGAGTCATAAGATTCATATTCATTAATAGCACCTATCTTATAATCAAATGTTATTACAGCCACGTCTTTGCTTATCTCCTTAATAACCGGTATAAGCTGGCTTTCTACATATGGTCCCATATCACCCCAGCCAATCTGGCTTAATGTGCTGTTGATATTAACCTTTCCAAAATTATTATTATTGCCAGCAGACGAAGTTTCTATATACTTCTGTATTTCACTTAATCTGTCCTGATTAAATGTACAGGCATTAAAGTCCTCCACAAATGCAAACTTATCATCTATTGAATAGTCTTCACCTGTAATAATTCTTGTATAATAGTGAATTTCTTCGTGTGTGCTTGTCTCTAATATTATCTCAAGAGCATACTGCGTATTATCATCTATAAGATTCTTGATATTCAGTGTGGCAGTAATTGTTTCACCATTATTAACAAGCTCTGTAACTTTGGTATTCTCTATCAGTCCGTTATCTGACAGATTTCTTATCTTATATGTAAGCTCCTGCACCTCAGCTCCATAATTGTGAATAATAATAGGAAGCTGTCTTGTCTTTGCCACTGGAGTAAGATTATCATTAATCAGTGCCTGATTAATCTCCTGTGTAAAACCGTGCAATGAATTGAACTCATTGCCCTCTTCTGACTGCATAGTTATAACAGGAATTGTCGCCGCAGACATAGTTGTTGCCGATGGTGTAACTGACTCAAAACTCATTGACAAAAATGTGAGCACCATCGTAACTATAAATATTATTCCAAGTACAAGATACTTAGAACTTACCTTTTTATCAGATTTTCTCATATTATCTCCATTCTTATATAAGCTTGTCGATTGTCAGTTCCAAATTCAATGCCTCTAACATATCTTTAGTCTTTTCTCTGGCAGAGATGTCTTCTTTACTACTCTTAACTGCCCTTATAAGAAGATTTTTAGGAGTATGCTCCATATCTATGAATTCCAATATCTGTGTATCATAGCCATTAGCTGTAAGAAGCTTGGCTCTTGCCGCATCTGTTACTATAGCCGCCATTCTTTCTTTTAATATGCCATAGTCCATAACCGGCGATAATATATCGCTCTTTATTGTCCTGTTAGCTTCGTGCTGGCAGCAAGGCACTGATAATATAACCTCCGCCCCCCACTTAACTGCCTTGGCAAGTGCATAATCCGTTGCTGTATCACAGGCGTGCAGTGTGACCACCATATCTACCTTGTCCACATCTTTGTACGTTGCTATATCTCCAACATAGAAATCAAGCTTATCATAGCCGTATCTTGTTCTAAGTTCATTACAATGTTCTATTACGTCTGCCTTAAGGTCAAGTCCTATAATTCGTATATTATAACCCTTAAGCTCCTTAAGATAATAATACATAGCAAATGTAAGATAAGATTTTCCACAGCCAAAATCAATTATTGTAAGTTCTCTTTCCTTATCAAGCTTTGGAAGTATATCTTCTATATATTCAAGAAAACGGTTAATCTGTCTGAACTTATCATATCTTGTTCTTATAATCTTACCATCCTGTCCCATAACACCAAGGTCTATCATAAATGCCACAGGCTTTCCTTCTTGTATTATATATTTCTTGGTTCTGTTATGGCTCAGATCTCTCTGTACCTTTAACTGTCCTGCTTTTTTATATTTGCAGGTCAATGTCTTACTCTTGCTTGAAAGTATGGTTGCAGCCGCATCAGTCATATTAATCTGTGCCTGCTTGAAATCCTCTGTCATATAATCAATTATCTTCTTCTTTACATCAGCAGCACTATGGTTAGAATGTAACACCTTTCTTCCTACAAATTCAGACACCTGGTATTCAATCTCATTCTTAAGAATAACTGGTCTTATTCTTACCTTTACTGCCTTATCTTCGCTTTTATTCTTCTGTCCGCTTATAACCATATCTATAAGCTTATCGCTAATACATATATCAAGTAATTGTGTAATATCCAATATCATAACCTCCATTTTAGGCTTACTGTACTATTTTAATATCTTTGCGGACAATACACAAGTAGCAATTAATATAAGCCTATTATCTCAATAAATGTAGTGGTCTGATAGTCTGCAATTTTATTAATAGTCCCCTCTGTTAATTGGGGTCGCCAGATATATATTAGTCTTGTCTGTTGTTTCATCATAATTCATTGATATATTAATATTGGTCTTTTTCTTTCCAATGTACATATAGCCATCTGTGTCTTTATCATAGGCATATATTGTATACAAGTCCTTAGTTCGGCTTGCTTCTGCTTCTTTTGCACCAAGCTGGCTTAATATGTTACCGGTTATCTGATTTCTTTCTTCTATGCTTTTATCACCATCACACTGGCCTGTTATACATACGTTAACATTACTATCAATTCCGTATATATTGCATATTTTTTCAAGCTTCGCCTTGTATGCAGTTGTTGATGTTACTCCTTTGCCTAGCTTTATGTGGATACTTATATAGTTCTTATCCTCATCTGTCGCTTTTATCCCCATAACTACTGTTCCATATAAAGAATCCTGCGTTAATACACATTCCCGTGAAATATAACGGTTATTATACACATTTTCATAAGAGTTATTACCAGAATACTGTATATTATAGCGGTTAATTCCTATCTCTGATGCCATTTTCTCAAGTATAAGGCACATTGCCTGCTCAGATAAGTAATTATCTGACAGCTCTGTATCCACACTTATGTCAGATTGGACATTGTTATCCACATTTTCGCTGAATATACTAACAATATCACTGCCTGTATTATTAACCGCATATATACTTCTTTCCATAAAGCTTCTCACTGCTGTAACAATCCACAGAATAGCCGCTATTGTAACAGCTATCCGCTGTAATTTATATTTTCTGCATTTATACATAAAAAACCTCCCATTAACTAATAACATTATTACCAGTTAATGGAAGGTATATACTTTAATTATTAATCAGCAGCACCTAAACGTGCAAGTGATCTCTTTAATGCCATCTCAGCTCTAGGAACATCAAGATTACTGTCCTTGCTGGCAAGTCTTCTCTCTGCTCTTATCTTGGCATCATTGGCACGATTGACGTCAATCTCATCAGGCCATTCAGCTATCTCTGCTAATATTGTCACTTTATCCTTAAGGACTTCAACAATACCGCCGTGTACAGCCGCCTTCTTAATTCCGTCATTCTGGTGAATAGTCAGCACACATGGAACTAACACTGCAGTAAGTGGGATATGCTGTGGATACACACCTATCTCACCTTCACTTGTAGCTAATTCAACAAATGTGGCTTCACCATTAAAAAATACTCTTTCTGGCGTATTAACCAGAAGCTTCATTGTACCTGTATCCGCCATATCTATTCTCCTTATCAAGATATCT
>OMGL01001569.1_pt1 | contig 13688 bp, 10 predicted proteins | sample 1645831 | NCBI WGS metagenome assembly OMGL01 (sample SAMN00849301, study PRJEB25192) | human gut metagenome | reverse complement strand
CCATGGCTCCAGATGACAAACATGATTTCATATCAGGGACTTGTTCGCACCTTCCTTAAGAACCTCGTCAAACAGTTGGAAATCCAGCAGGCAGAACAGCGCCAGCGGGAAGCCGAAGAGGCAACCAAACAGAACGAACTCCGCAAGGCACAGGCCGATCTCTCCCTGGACGAGGCTATTGCTATGTACGGTACACAGTTGGAAGCCTCCACAGAGGCCGCAGACAGCGCCCAGAAGGGCCGCGCCATTAAGAGCCGGGGAATTGCTCTGTGTCACAAGGATCAGGGATTCAGCGCCAACGGTCGCCCTGTGTCTCTCCTGACCAAATCAGCAGATCTGCCAGCAGGTCACCGCCGGGTAATCATCAACAAGGCAGCAGGGCGCACCCTGAAGGCTATCAATCTGGAAGGGGCTGAATAATGAGCGGTAACGTCATCATCACGAAGACCGTAAACAGAACTACGTTCACCACGGACGGGGCCAGCTATAAGAAGACGGTTGACCGTATCAAACAGGTGGGGAAAGAGTGGGATAAAGTCTCCTCTAAAATGAAGCCTCTACGGATGAAATTTGAGGAAAACGCCTACACCAAGATCCGCCGGAAACAGCAGGACGCCGCCGCAAAAGCAGCACTGGCAGAAGCCAAAGCCAAAGCGGCAGCAGAGGCCAAAGCAGCCAAAGCACAGATCGCAGCGGAGCGCAAACTCCAGACAATCCGAGCTAAAGCCATCCGCTTTAATACCGCAGCGGCTAACGCCAACGTGACCCCGGCCCAACGTGCTGGACACCTCCAGGAGTTTGGACAGCTTACCCGCCAGTATCACGCCGGGTCTATGGCATTGCAGGAATATAACGCCCGTGTGTCACGCCTTCAGCAAACCATGCGCCAGCAAGGCCGGGTAGGCATGAGGGGAGCCACAATTCCCGTGACCGCCAAAGTTAACAAACTTGATACCAGCATGATCGAGGGGGCAGGCGGGGCGATCACCTTAGCGGCTACCGTTGCGCTCTCCGGCAAGATCATGACCACCGGACAGGATTTTGAATCCGCTATGTCTGGTCTTACAGCGATCACCGGTTCCACAGAGAAAGCCGCTAAAGAGTTTGAGTATCTCAAAGAACAGTCCAACCGTTTGGGCCTCGATCTGCTCAAGACTTCCCGCGATTACACACAATTTGCGGCCTCTGTTGGGGATAAACTCCCTAAAGACCAGATGCGATCCATCTTTGAGGGTGCCAGTGAATGGGGCCTTGTAACTGGTGCATCCCCAGATGAGCAATCACGTGCTTTGAAATCGCTCAATCAAATGATGTCTAAGGGAACGGTAATGAGTGAAGAACTCAAAGGCCAGTTGTCCGAAGCTCTACCCGGTTCTGTGGGTCTGTTCGTTAAGGCTCTTAACGACATGAAAGGCGTTACCAACCTGACAGAGAAAGATCTGTTTAAGTTGATGGAAGACGGGAAGCTGTTCTCTAAGGACATCCTCCCACACGTAGCTAAACAGATGAAGGAAGCGGCCCGGAACGGCGGCGCTCTGGATAAGGCGATGAAGTCCAACCGGGCATCATGGCAGCGCCTCAATACCAGTATGCAGAACGCTATGAATGTGTTTTTCACTTCTGGCTTCGGTAACTCCCTTACCAACGCTTTCGACTCAATCAGCGCCGCTATTGACGGGTCTGGTGGAGCCTTTGAAATGTTCGGGCATATCGCCGGGAAAATCGTTGAAGGTGCCACAGATGCGTTTACAGAGTTGCATGACACTGTGATCTTTACCTTCCGTGTAATTGAGTATTACGCCGTTAAAATGGGGATCAGTGGTGATCAGCTCAAAGCCTGGGGAGAAATGGCAGCATACGCCGCCGGGGTGGCTCTGTTCGCTGGCTCTGTTTACAAGTTGGGCGGGGCTTTCAAGTGGGTTCTCACCATGCTGAACCCTCTTACCAAACTGTTGGGAGTCATGAAGGGGATCGCCGCTATTGGTGGCATTGAAGCCGCTTCTGAAGCTCTGGGCGATGGTAAGCCAGGTAAAGAAGGCAAGCCGGGCAAACCGGGAACCCCATCAAAGAACACCAAGCCGATCGGCGCGGGCCGTGGCGTTAACTTTGGCCTCCCGGCTATTATCGCCGCTGTATCTCTGAATGACCGCCTTGATCAGATTCAGGCAGACCCGGAAGCGTTTAAGCGCAAGGTACAGGAGAATAAGGATCGGCCTACACTGTGGACTGACATCATGGAAGCATTCTCCGGCAGTTGGTACGAAAAGCAGCAGAACGCAAACCAGCAGGCAGCACAGACCGCAGCACTCGATCAGACTGTTCGTGTTGCTGTCCCAACCTTCACCCCACCAGACGCAGCGACGCTAACCAAAAACGGGTATGGAAATCCACTGATGGCCCCGCCAGTGTGGCTAAACCAGCCGCTTAACGTGAACGTCAATGTGAAAGTGCAGGATGGGCAAGTTAAGGATCTGGTACGCTCTGAAGTGGAAGCGAACGACAACCGGAACTTTAACATGTTGATGCAGGGCGGGCCGAACTAACCACGTTTGCCACCCCCAACTATACAAGGCCCTTCGGGGCTTTTTTGTTGTCTGTAACCATGAAACCAACCCTTACTAACCCTATAAATAAATGGCATTAAATGCGTTTAAATATGTGGCAAAGGGCGATCAAATACGACTCATCTCCGATAAAAGAATCTGTTTTAGCTCGCAAAGCAATCAATTGTGTGACTGATGGGACTCCCCGGGCGTCTGTAATTCCTTGATTTTGTGGTAATTAATTATCATTACAAAATGAGTGTGTGTAGCATTTTACATGTTTAATCCCAGAAAATTATTTTTCTGGGAAAAACTCGAAGTTATATGAGACAGAACCTTACTTGATAATTATTCTCAATCCATCATTCGAATGTAATTTATTCACATCAATGCCGGGCGGTAGCCACCGCCCTAAACCCTTTTTGTGTTTTCGCCACAAGTAAGAGCCTGAAGAGGCGGACGCCTCGAAAGGGGAGGTTATGGGGTTAGGGCGTGGAAGTTATCCACAGGAAAAGGGCGTTACGCACAGGCAGATCAGTTTTACAGTTTACTATGTGGAATTGCTCCCGGATGGGCAGGGAAGAGCCACAGTTATAGGGCGTTTACAGCGTCGGGGAGGCGGACACCCTGGAAGGGTACAGGTCTAATCTGTTGCGTGTATGTTAAAAAGGTGCATGTAACGGTCATTATGTTAAATGGTTGTCTAAAAGTTGACCAGGTCGGACCTTTCACCACTTCCATTTATGCAATATTCACACGGGCGCTCTGTAACGCTCTGTAAGCCTCGCAATGGGTTAGCTATGGGATTGTATAGAAAGAGGAGAGAAGACGCCACAGCGGCGCGTAAAGAGAGCCACACCAGGCCCCTCGCCTGGATATTTGGGAATAATAAACATTCTCATCTATGGGGCTGGTTACCCTGCCTGGCTACTGTATCCAAACTCCCAGATATTTTCCCACCCAACTGGAAGGAATCCGCCCCTATTTTATGGTCGTGTATAGGTTAGGCTGAGGGAGGCTCGCCAGTGTACACCCCCTGGATTTGGTGATCTGTTAAGTTATTGATTTTGATCGATTTTAGATCAATCATCCGTTGGCGGGAATACCCCCACCCAGACGGATGGCACACAATGAATAACGATAAGTCAAACCACCCTAAACACTTCCAATACTTGGGCCGCATGGTCACTGTTTACCCTACACACATCATTATTGATGGTATAAAGATCAGCCGTTCCCGTCTTTCCTTTGCATTCCAATTGGAATTGGCAAAAGCACTTCGACTGCATGAAGAAAGCGTATGCAGAAAATAGATTCCATTTAAATCATCACGATTGAAATTATTTTCTTAAGCCGCCTTATGGGCGGTTTTTTTGTGCCCGCCATTTATTTGTGGGACACAACGTGAGACACAAACTGGGACACAGAGGATTTTTTAGGGTTGAGTCTTTGGCTTCCCGCTGGCATGATCCAGAACAGGGATTAACGGGACGTTAATCGCAAGCTTTTGATTTTGTAGTACATGACTCGGGGTGCCCTTCTTTGTGAAGGCTGAGAAATACCCGTATTACCTGATCTGGATAATGCCAGCGTAGGGAAGTCAGATGCCTTCCCGGTCATCGCTTCTTCACGCAAGGCAGGAGCGAACCCATGCAGCCTGACCTGCTCGATTTACACGTTTTACACCACTTCCGAACCCGTTCTCCGCTGACCCACTGTATGACCAATGACGTCGTACAGACCTTTACGGCCAACGTTTTGCTGGCGCTTGGCGCATCCCCGGCGATGGTGATCGAGGCCGAAGAGGCCGAGCAGTTTGCCGCGATAGCCGATGCGCTGCTGGTTAACGTTGGCACGCTGACCGCGCCGCGCGCCCAGTCGATGCGTCGTGCTATTGAAAGTGCGGTAGCGGCAGGCAAACCCTGGACGCTGGACCCGGTTGCCGTGGGCGCCCTGGCGTTCCGCACCCGGTTTTGCCATCAAATCCTTGCCCTGAAACCGGCCGCCATTCGCGGCAATGCTTCCGAAATCCTTGCCCTCGCCGGGATGAGCGCGGGCGGGCGCGGCGTCGATACGACCGATACCGCCGCCAGCGCGGTGCCTGCTGCCCAGGCGCTGGCCCGGCAGATCAATACGATTGTGGTGGTCACCGGCGAGGTGGACTACATCACGGACGGGCAACGTACCCGAACGGTAACCGGCGGTGACCCGCTGATGACGCGCGTGGTGGGAACCGGGTGCGCGCTCTCTGCCGTTGTGGCGGCGAGTTGCTCGCTGCCGGGTGACCGGCTGGATAACATCGCCGCCGCCTGCGGATGGATGAAGCGGGCCGGAACGGTGGCCGTTGCGCACTCGCGCGGCCCGGGCAGTTTTGCCAGCGCGTTCCTCGACGCGCTCTACACGCTGGAGGAGCAGGCATGAAGCGGATTAACGCCCTGACCATTGCCGGCACCGATCCCAGCGGCGGCGCGGGTATCCAGGCAGACCTGAAAACCTTCTCGGCGCTGGGCGCGTACGGCTGCTCGGTGATTACCGCGCTGGTGGCGCAAAACACGTGCGGCGTGCAGTCGGTCTACCGCATCGAGCCAGATTTTGTTGCCGCGCAGCTGGATTCGGTGTTCAGCGACGTGCGTATTGATACCACCAAGATCGGCATGCTGGCCGAAACGGACATTGTAGAAGCGGTGGCCGAACGGCTTAAGCGCTATCAGGTGCAAAACGTGGTGCTGGATACCGTCATGCTGGCAAAAAGCGGCGATCCGCTGCTCTCCGCCTCCGCCGTCGAGACGCTGCGCAATAAGCTGCTGCCGCAGGTAGCGCTCATCACGCCCAATCTTCCGGAAGCCGCCGCGCTGCTGGGCGCGCCGCACGCGCAAACTGAACGGGAAATGAAAGAGCAGGGCAATGCGCTGCTGGCGATGGGCTGCGGGGCGGTGCTGATGAAGGGCGGGCATCTTGATGATCCGGAAAGTCCGGACTGGCTCTTCACCCGCGACGGCGAAGTACGCTTTACCGCGCCGCGCGTGCAGACCCAAAATACCCACGGCACGGGCTGTACGCTCTCGGCCGCGCTGGCGGCGCTGCGCCCACGTCATGAAAGCTGGGCCGATACGGTTAGCGAAGCAAAAGCTTGGCTCTCGGCGGCGCTGGCAAAAGCCGATACTCTGGAAGTCGGTCACGGTATTGGGCCGGTACACCATTTTCATGCATGGTGGTAAGCCAGTATACTGGCAGAATACATCACGCCTGAGAAAACAGAGATGGAACAAGCGCATACCCGGTTAATCGCTCAACTGAATGAACGGATCGCCGCGCCCGATAACACGCCGCTGTACCTGAAGTTTGCCGAAACGGTAAAAAACGCGGTGCGCAGCGGGGTGCTGGAGCACGGGAATATTTTGCCCGGCGAGCGCGATCTGAGCCAGTTGACCGGGGTGTCGCGCATTACCGTGCGTAAAGCGATGCAGGCGCTGGAAGAAGAGGGCGTGGTGACGCGCGCCCGTGGCTATGGCACGCAAATCAACAATATCTTCGAATATTCGCTGAAAGAGGCGCGCGGTTTTTCCCAGCAGGTGGTGCTGCGCGGCAAGAAGCCGAATACGCTCTGGGTCAACAAGCGGGTGGTGAAGTGTCCGGAAGAGGTGGCCAACCACCTGTCGATCTCCCCGGACAGCGAGGTCTTTTTGCTCAAGCGCATTCGCTATGTTGAAGACGATGCGGTGTCGATTGAAGAGTCCTGGGTCCCCGTCGGGTTAATTCCCGACCCGGATGCGATTGGCATTTCGCTCTATGACTACTTCCGCAGTCAGAACATCTACCCGCAGCGCACCCGCTCAAGGGTGAGCGCCCGCATGCCCGACAGCGAGTTTCAGGCGCACATTAAGATGGATGAAAAAATACCGGTGCTGGTGATCAAGCAGGTCGCGCTTGACCAGCAGCACCGGCCGATTGAGTACAGCATCAGCTACTGTCGCAGCGATCTATACGTCTTTGTGTGCGAGGAGTAGTGCCTCGCGCGTCGGGGCGCAATCCCCGCCGCGGTGGCTGACCACCCATGACGCCACTGCATTCCCCAGCAGAACGGCATCTGCCAGTGACCATCCCGCAGCCAGCCCGGCCAGCGTGCCGCCCGCGTGGCTGTCGCCTGCACCAATGGTATCCACAACCGTCGCCGGAAACGCCGGAACAACGCCCGAGGCGTCACCGTCATACCACGTAGCACCGTCTTTATCATGGCGCACAATCAGCGCGGCGCCGAAGCGCTGCTGCCACACTTCACCCAGGTTTTCAGCCTCCACACCCAGTCTTTCAGCCGCGAGCCCCGCTTCCTGACGATTGAGCGACACGATTGGCCTGCAGGCCATGATTCTCTCCATCAGCGCATCAGGAACATCCGCGATGCGTGGGCCGAAATCGATAAAGGCCGTCACGTCCTGTAATCCCTCCAGCCAGCCTGTCAGCAGTTCGCCGCACGGCGCGGCCAGCTGGTAGCCGGAGAGATAAACCAGGCTGTTTTGCGGAACGTGAAGCGTATCCAGCCAGCGCTGCTGCCACTGGTTTTCCACGCCGCTAAAGGACATAAAGGTGCGCTCGCCGTCTGGCTCCACCAGCGCCAGGCACCAGCCGTTATCGCCGGTTTCGGCCTCGATGGCGCTGTGCAGATCCTGCTTCGCCATGGCGTTGCGGATAATATCCGCCCACACGCCATGGCCGACGGGAAGGGCATTTTGCGCGGCGATCCCGAGGCGTTTCAGGGCGATGGCAATGTTCAGCGCGCAGCCGCCAATATTTACGCCCTGCTGCTTAAGTTCGATATCGCACCCGCGCCAGGGTAGGGCGTAGGCGTCGGCGATGACGTCAATCACCGCGGCGCCCAGCACCGTCACCGGGCGCGTGGCGTGCAGGTTTTCGAGACGTTGGGCAAATGCATTCATACGCCCTCCCTTTGCTCCCTGAAGTGCAGCAGTTTTTCGCAATAATGGCCGAAGTTGAGCTGGTTGACGGCGTCGAGTTCGGCTTTGAGCGCCGGATCAATCGCCTGCACGCCGTGGAGCGCGCCGCAGATGGCCGTCGCCATGGCGCCAATAGTGTCCGTATCACCGCCCAGATTGGCGCATAAGATGGCGCAGCGGTTCGGGTCGGTTCCTGCCAGTTCCACCATCGCAATGGCCGCCGGAACGGACTCAATGGTGCTGGTTCCCGCGCCAATCAGCTGATAAACCTGCTCGCTGGCGGACTCAATACCGTTGGCTTCCCGTACGGTCTTTAGCGCCAGCTCAATACGTGCCGCCAGCGACGCGCTGAAGGTGGTGGTTTTCATCTCCTGCGCATAGCGGGCGATCCCCGGCAGGGCATCAACGATGTTCTGCCAGCTTTCGCCGTCGATGGCGCGGGAAACCGCCCAGGCCATCACCACCGCGCCGGCAATCGCGAGGTCCGATTTATGGGTCGGGCTGGAGGCCTGCGCCACCTGTTCAACAAAGTGTTCCAGCCGCGTCGCCGGAAGGAGACAGCCCAGCGGGGAGGCGCGCATCGCCGCCCCGTTGGTCACGCCGTTGTTTTCCAGCGCGCTGACCGGCTTCCCGTCACGAATCGCATTAAGCGCGATTTTGGAAGTGGGGCCAAGCACGTTCTTGTTGAACGCGTCGAAATCAAGCGCCCAGTTCAGGATATGCTTGCCGATAACGTCCGCATTAATTTCCCCGTCGCACTCGATAATCGCATCGGCCAGGCACAGCGCCATTGAGGTATCGTCGGTGAACTCGGCCTGCCTGAAATAGCAGGCCGCGTTATTTTCTGCCGGGCCGGGTAAAAAGCGGTCGATCCAGCCGAAGTGCGCCTTGACGCGCTTTCTCGGCCACAGCTCCGACGGCATGCCCATCGCATCCCCTAACGCCTGCCCGTAAAGGGCACCGAGAATACGTTCTTGTTTCATTTAACTTCCCCTTGTGTCAGCGCGGCATCGCCATCAACCACCGCAATTGCAGCGATCTCTTTGTCCGATTCGCGGAAAAACAGCATAAACAGCACGGCAATCACGGCAATCATGATTGCGCCAAATGTCCACATTCCGGCCCAGTTGAAGGTCAGCCCCTTCACCGGCTCTTTGTAGGCGAACATTTTTTCCATCATCACGCCGCCCAGGCGGTAACCCAGCAGGCTACCAAAGCCCTGACAGCAGAGCGTAATCAGGCCCTGCGCGGCGGTGCGCATATGCACCGGCGCTTTTTTATCCACGTAGATATACGCGGTGACGTAGTAGAAGTCGTAGCTCACGCCGTGCAGCAGAATTCCGAGGAACAGCAGGGCGTAGGTGAAGTATTGTTCCGCACCGCCGTAAACGAAGAACCCGTAGCGGATGGCGGCGGTAATCAGACCCAGCAGTAAGACCTTCTTAATACCAAAGCGTTTGGTAAAGAACGGCAGCGCCAGCATAAAGAAGATTTCAGAGAACTGGCCGAGCGTCATCCAGCCGGTGGCGTTTTTCATCCCCACTTCAGTGAGATAGCCGTTGGCGAAAATGTAGTAGAAGGCCAGCGGCATGGCGAACAGGAACGAGCAGAAGAAGAACACGAGGAAGTTTCTGTCGCGCAGCAGGATCAGCGCGTCCAGCCCCAGCATCACTTTGAAGTCCAGCTTGCCGGTACTTTTTGGCGGTGTGTTCGGCAGGAAGAGGGCAAACACGCCTAGCAGGGCGGAGCTGGCGGCGGTCATCAGCAGGGGAATATTGGTATCGGAGATATCGCTATAGCCCAGCATCTGCGGCAGGAAGCCGCACGCCAGCCCGGAGGCGATCCAGCCGATCGTACCCATCACGCGGATGCGCGGAAAATCGGCCTCGACGTCGTCCACGTTGGCGAAGGCAATGCTGTTGGTCAGCGCGATGGTGGGCATATAGGTCAGGGAGTAAACCAGCAGCAGCGGGAAGAAGGTGCTGAACTGGGTTTGCTGTGCCGCGAAGTACATCAGAATCGCGCCGGCAAACATCAGCACCGCCAGCACTTTCTGCGCGGCGAAGAAGCGGTCCGTCAGCGAGCCGACCAGAATTGGGGAGAGGATAGCGGCAATGGCGGTACACGCATAAGACCAGCCGATTTCCCCGGCGGTAAAACCGCTTTTGCTCAGCCACAGCCACAGCGGCACAAACCACGCGCCCCAGATAAACCATTCAACAAACATCATGAATGACAGTTGGACTTTCGTTTTCATTTTTTATCCTGCATGTCAGAGAGGGTACGCCTTTAACATACCATTCAATAATACCTTTTAAATACCTTTGTGGCGATTGTTTGATCAATGTAACAGTTTTGTTGTACACGAATCGAGCCAGCAGATTGTGCTGAAAAAAATTGCAAAGGGTGGAAAATCTGTTAAGTCGGTACCAGGCTTAGTCTGCCCATAAAAGATGGGACTGGATAAACGCACACCGACATGACGTCGAACCTACGGGAGTATCACATGACTGATATTGCGCAGTTGCTTGGCAAAGACGCCGACAGCCTTTTACAGCATCGTTGTATGACCATTCCAGCCGACCAGCTTTATCTGCCTGGTCATGACTACGTTGACCGCGTGATGGTCGATAATAACCGTCCGCCTGCCGTGCTAAGAAATATGCAGACGCTCTATAACACCGGGCGGCTCGGCGGCACCGGATATCTCTCTATTCTGCCGGTAGACCAGGGCGTTGAGCACTCGGCGGGCGCCTCCTTCGCGGCGAATCCGCTCTATTTCGATCCGAAGAACATTGTTGAGCTGGCGATTGAAGCGGGCTGTAACTGCGTGGCGTCCACCTACGGCGTGCTGGCCTCCGTCTCGCGTCGCTATGCCCACCGCATTCCGTTCCTCGTGAAGCTGAACCACAATGAAACCCTGAGCTACCCCACCGAATATGACCAGACGCTCTATGCCAGCGTCGAGCAGGCGTTCAATATGGGGGCGGTTGCCGTTGGGGCGACCATCTATTTCGGCTCAGAACAGTCTCGTCGTCAAATTGAAGAGATCTCTGCGGCGTTTGAGCGCGCGCACGAGCTGGGTATGGTGACCGTGCTGTGGGCGTACCTGCGCAACTCGGCGTTCAAAAAAGACGGCGTGGATTACCACGTGTCGGCTGACCTGACCGGCCAGGCGAACCATCTGGCGGCGACCATTGGCGCGGATATCGTGAAGCAGAAAATGGCCGAGAATAACGGCGGCTATAAAGCAGTGAACTTTGGTTACACCGATGACCGCGTTTACAGCAAACTGACCAGCGATAACCCGATCGACCTGGTGCGCTACCAGCTGGCGAACTGCTACATGGGCCGCGCAGGGCTGATTAACTCCGGCGGCGCGGCGGGCGGCGATACTGACCTGTCAGACGCGGTGCGTACGGCGGTTATCAACAAACGCGCGGGCGGCATGGGGCTGATCCTTGGCCGTAAGGCGTTTAAGAAATCGATGGCTGACGGCGTGAAGCTGATCAATGCGGTTCAGGACGTTTATCTGGACAGCAAAGTCACGATTGCCTGACCTGAGGGCGAAGCGTAGGCCGGGTAAGGCGTAGCCGCCACCCGGCAATACCATCAGCGCAAAAGCACACAGTCTGGCGGCAACCGACACTGCAGCGCGCCGGGCAACACTTCAATTCGGAACTGCGTCCCGCTGAGCGGTTCCCCGTCGAGGTTAAGGGTCATCCCGTGCGGGGCATTTACCTCAAACCATGCGGATTTCCCGTCAATGATATTCGGACTCTCTTCCGGCTGCGTCAGCGTGGTAAACAGCGCGGGCAGCAGGCCGTCACCCGTGAAAATCCGCAGCTGTAGCTGACCGTCATTGATCAGCGCCTCCGGGCACAGCTGCTGCCCGCCGCCGGCCTGACGACCATTACCGATGCCAATCACCAGCGCGTCGCCCTGCCACTGAAAATCCTCGCCGCGAATTTCGCAGCGGTCAGGCTTGAGGGTATCCATGCGCATCAGACCGTGGATCAGATACGACACGCCGCCCAGCGCCGCCTTGAGTTTTTCCGGCGTTTCGCTGGTGATGCGCGTGCCGAACCCGCCGGTGGCCATATTGATAAAGCAGGTTTTGTCATTCACCTGCGCAATATCTACCGCGGTCGCTTTACCGAGGATCGCCAGCTGAAGCGCTTTCTCTAACGCCTCGGGGATCCCGGCGCTGGTGGCAAAATCATTGGCGGTGCCGAGCGGTAAAATACCCATCACCGGACGGTCTGCCGGGGGCAGATCGATCAGCGCTGATGCGATCTCATTGATGGTGCCATCGCCGCCGCCGGAAATGATGGTCTCAACGCCAAGCCCGAGGGCTTCATTGATATAACGTGCCGCGTCGCCTTTTTCCCAGGTTACTCTGACGTGGATGCGCGCGCCGTCGTCACGCAAACCCTGAATGGCCTGACGCAGCAGATCGTTGCCCGCACTTTTGCCGTTGAGAATCAATAAACTGTCTGGATAGGTTGCCATCCGCGCTGCTCCCTTTTTTAGCGTTAGTAAGAGTGTATAGCAGAGAGGGAAAAAGCGGGTAAGAACAGGATGAAAGGAACAAAACAGGCACAAAAGCGCGTTACACTTCAGCGATGAGATTAATGTAATCACAGGAAAGTGATGATGAATAAAATTTTGGTAAGCGCTTGCCTGATGGGCTTTAGGGTCCGTTATAACGGAAGTGAAAAAGCGCGAATGAACGAGCAACTCGCTCGCTGGCAACAGGAACAACGTCTGGTTATCCACTGCCCTGAATTGGCTGCCGGGCTGCCTGTACCACGTCCTCCGGCAGAGATTAAATTCGCTGATGGCAAAGACGTGATGCACGGGCAAGCCAGAATTATGGAAAATACCGGGCAGGACGTGACCGCACATTATCAGCTTGCAGCCTGGCTCGCGCTACGCGCTGCTCAGGCGTCGGGGTGTAGCGCTGCATTGCTAACCGATGGCAGCCCCACGTGCGGCAGTGAGTTTATTTATGACGGATCGTTTCGCGGTATACAGAAAGCGGGGATGGGGGTTGCTGCGTCGTTGCTCGCTGAGAATGGGATCGCCGTGTTCACAGAGAAGCAAATCGACGAACTCATTGCCTGGATTGAGAAGAGAGAAGGCAAAAAATAAGCCCGCGTAAGGGAGATTACGCCGGCTAAGGAGGTGGTTCCTGGTACAGCTAGCATTTATGGGTTATGTTTTTCAGCGGGGGGATAATACCCGTATTGAACGAAGCGGTATGTGATCCGATTCTAAGAATTATCCCAGCGCGAAAAAATTTCCCTGATTGACTATTTGCCGTGTGGGTTTCGGGTGCTTTCACCGTTGAAGTTACGCATCAGCAGCGCGAACTTCAGCTCCACCTCTTCCGGAACCGGCAGCCAGACGGTGTGCCCGTCGCCTGGCGCGACCTCAATCGCTTCGCCTTTGCCGTTTTCCAGATGCTCCAGCGTGAAGTTCATGTTGCCCTGCGGGGTCATCAGCTCCAGGCTGTCGCCTTTGGTGAATTTGTTTTTCACCGCAACGGCCGCCAGCGCGCCTTTGCGCTCGCCGGTGAAGTCACCGACAAACTGCTGGCGCTCGGAAACGGAGTAGCCGTGCTCGTAGTTCTGGTAGTCGTCGTGGGTATGACGGCGCAGGAAGCCTTCGGTATAGCCGCGGTGCGCCAGGCCTTCCAGCGTTTCCAGCAGGCTGGTATCGAACGGTTTACCGGCTGCCGCATCGTCGATGGCTTTACGGTACACCTGTGCGGTACGCGCGCAGTAGTAATAGGATTTGGTGCGCCCTTCAATCTTCAGGGAGTGCACGCCCATCTGGGTCAGGCGCTCAACGTGGGCGATGGCGCGCAGATCCTTCGAGTTCATGATGTAGGTGCCGTGCTCGTCTTCAAAGGCGGTCATGTACTCGCCCGGACGTTTGGCTTCTTCAATCATAAACACGCTGTCGGTTGGCGCGCCGATGCCCAGCGTAGGCTCAACGTTGGTCACCGGGATCGGCTCGTGCTTGTGGACGATGTTGCCGATGTCGTCCTCTTTGCCTTCCTGGACGTTATATTCCCAGCGGCAGGCGTTGGTGCAGGTGCCCTGGTTCGGGTCGCGCTTGTTGATATAGCCGGAGAGCAGGCAGCGGCCGGAGTAGGCCATGCACAGCGCGCCGTGAACGAAGATTT
>OMGL01001568.1_pt1 | contig 13697 bp, 8 predicted proteins | sample 1645831 | NCBI WGS metagenome assembly OMGL01 (sample SAMN00849301, study PRJEB25192) | human gut metagenome | reverse complement strand
ATGAGCATAAAAGTGGGATGATAATCCCACGATATGCGAATAGAGGGTAGGATTGTGAGAGTGCGTAGCACGTAACAATCCGTAGGCATCAGAGTCGGGGGCTTTTGACCCCGACATCATATGAATAGAGCAAATGAATTAGAAAGAGGTATTTATGATCCGTTTTATATTCGTTGTATTATTTGTTGTATTATTCCTGATCCTGTCCACTCCGCTTATGCTGGTGGAATGGATCATTGGCAAGTTCAATCCAGGGCTGAAGGACAAAAGTTCCCTGGCCATTGTCAACTGGGCATTCCGTCAGGTGATCCGCCTGGCGGGTACCAAAGTGATCGCCATCGGTGAAGAAAATATTCCCACCGATACTGCAGTACTGTATGTGGGCAATCACCGCAGCTTTTTTGATGTGGTCCTGACCTACGTCCGCGTTCCCAGGCCTACCGGCTACGTTGCAAAAAAAGAAATGCTGAAATGGCCCCTGTTAAATATCTGGATGAAGGATCTGCACTGTCTCTTCCTGGATCGCCAGGATATCAAGGCCGGGCTGAAAACGATCCTGGCTGCCATTGATAAGGTGAAAAACGGTATTTCTATCTGTATTTTCCCCGAAGGTACCCGGAATAAGACCAAGGATACTTTCCTCCCTTTCCATGAAGGCAGCTTCAAGATCGCCGAAAAAGGCAATGTTCCCATCATTCCCATGACCATTGTGAACTCTGCCGCTATTTTTGAAGACCATTTTCCCAAAATAAAAAAGGCCACCGTAGTCATTGAATACGGTAAGCCCATTTATATGAAGGATCTGGACAAGGAGACCCGCAAGAGCATGGGCACCTATGTACAGAATATAATCTCCGAGACCTATTTCAAAAACAAAAAACTGATCTAATATCTAATGTTTTCCGGTGAGGGAGACCTGTTGGGCGATCAGAAGAAGATAATCCGACGTTTTTCCCTCTTCCGGATAATAGCACACGGAATCTCTGTTTCTGCCCATCAGATAATGTAAAAAATCTTCCAATATCTCCGTATACTGATAACTGTATAAGATATAATTGGCACAGGCCAGTTCCTCCGCCCGCTTCAGCAGATCTTCCGTACCGTTGTTGACGGAAGTCACGGCGTCGATCATTTTACCGGAACGTTTTGCCAGTTCCTCTCCCTGATCTCTGATACCTTCCATGAATGCTGTGCACAGATCAATATCCACCGACTGTCTGGTAGCCAGATATGTCATGGAACCGTAGAGATATGCAGTTTCCTCCAGATAGCTTGTATTATCTTTGAAAAATTCCTTATACTCCAAAATCTGCGAACGATAGGAAGGAAGTCCCGCAGCCCGGTACAGTTCCGTCAAAGCCATGAATTTCTCCGCATCTCTGCCGGATGCTGCTGCCAGCTTTGTGTAGATTGCGGATGCGTGCTGAAGACATTGCGTTGCATATTGTACATCATATTTCTGATACAGATAACTGAATTTTGCCAGGACAGCCACATACGTCATGGTATCCGGCTCCTTATCCTCTGTCTCATTGACGGTTTTTTCCAGCCAATCCGCAATATATTCCAGCATATCCGGAATCTCATTCCCATTATCGTCCGTAAAAACTTCCGAATACCATTCGCATGCCTCCAGCAGTGTCAGGATCTCATCCTCTGTAATGCTGCGCTCCCGGCAGCTTTCATGCACCCTTTCGCACAATGCTTTAAACAATTCCTCATAATACCTCTCCTTGATGGAAAAAGAGAGCGACTGCCCCACCCGGTCGCATTCCAGATAAAAGCTTCCCTCGCTGGTATATTCCGTAAAATCCACTGTTCCGATGTATAATTGCAGATCCTCGTTGTACTCCGGCTGTTTTACCTTCCCCCGATATACGATCTCTCCGGACTCTTTATCGATCAGCCGGAAACTTTCCACCGGTTCCCGGCTTTTGACGATTGCCTGCTTTTCTCCGTCTCCTGCATACCCCTGCTGATCCACCAGTACATTAGGAGTAAGTGTCGGAATGGTATAATTGATTATCGGGGTATTTTCCATTGCCATATCCGCAATACTGACATGTCCCGTCTCGGCAGAGGTATTGCCACAGGCGGTATTCCCTATGATATTCACGATGAACAGCAGCGACAATATTGCTGCATATTTTCTGTTGTATTTCAAATTGGTCCTCCGCACAATCTCCCGGGAGATTACAGTACACGATTTTTCCATTGATAATAGTATAAACGGTCCACATGAAAATTTCCATAGGTATTCTGTATATACATCAGTGGAACAATGCCTCCCCGTTTACCGGATCCCCATTATGCGTCAGGGCAAAATACACATTGCTCCCCTCAGCACTGTAATATTTTGTAGGCGCTGCTACACTGCCGATCGTTTCACCCGGATTCACATAAGCATTTTCCTTGACGGTAATCTCCGCCAGTTGTCCGTAAGTGGCCTCATAGCCGTCTCCCAGATCCAGCGTCACCGCCTTACCGATCTCCTCATTTTCAAAAATCGAAGTTACTTTTCCCTGCGCACAGGCGGTTACCGTCATGCCTTCTTCCGCGGAAAAGATCGTAGCCGGATTGTACTTGTACTGATCCAGTGTGGCAAAGTAAATGCTCTTGTCCATAGAGTAATGCATCAGAATATCACTCTGTACCGGTTTCTGCATTCCATCGTTTTCCGTAAAATGCAGGGTTTTCTCTACTGTCAGCTCCGGCATCTGCTGCTCTGCCTCCGCAGCCTCCTGTAAGGTCTCCTGATCTGTCAGTCCCGGGATCTCCACATGGCCGGAGCCCACCTCCTGGGGAAGATAATCCAGATCATCCTCCGTGACCGGTGCTGCCGCGATCTCATTTCCGGCTGTGTTATTCGCGGTCAGTTCCGGAATATTCTCTTCCTCCTTCAGCAAATGCTCCTCATTATATTCGGATATCTCCTGCATTTTATCATCCGCATTATTTTCAAGTGCAGTGAAGTCCAAGGTATAGCCATCATCCTTGGACTCCACATTCTGCCCCTTCATATAGACCCCCGTCATGGTCAACGCTGCCAGAACAAAGGCCGAAGAGGCCAACATTATAATACGCTCTTTATGAATACCGCTTTTTTTATTTCTTCTCATATCCGCATCCTTCCTGTTCCCTGAACCAACTTCCTGCTATACAATCGTTTCAACCACTTTCCCTGGTTTATCCTATAGTCTTGCCCGATTCGAAGGTTTTATTCAGGATGCATTTTCCATTGATCTTTATTGGTGTTACGCTTTTTGAGCATAAGCTGCCATGTCTACATGCTGCACAGTACCCACATTTCCGTTTTCATATAAGAAAATACCGGTCTTACGGATCGCTCCGTTCGTTGCATTGGCTTCTGTCACACCGTCCCGGGCCGTTCTGTCTCCCTGTAAGGTAAAATCTGTGGAAACATTTTGCAGACAGATTGCACCGACACCCTTGTCGGAAAGTTTGTACAATACGTCATTGCCCTTTTCATCTTTGCACCAGATTTTTAATTTTGACCAGATGGAATCATTCTCATCGATCCAGCCGTTGCCGTCCTCATCATACCGTGCCAGGTCCGCAAATCCGTCACCGTTCCCGGTTCCGAACAGTTCACTGCCGTCGTTGATGATGCCGTCTCCGTTTTTATCCAGTGCAAGATAACCGCTGCCCTTTAACATAGATATCTCTTCTTCCTCACCGTCGGCATCCAGGTCAAAATAAAAGGTCTGATCCGACAGCTCCGTCGCATCGGTATCCAGATTGATCACCAGCGGATCATATAGGGCAAACTGCGCTACATTCAATTCTTCTCTGTAGTATTCCTCACACCTGCGGCTCATATTTACATTGACATTAAAATGGATCTCTCTGCCGTCCTTGGTACGCACGGTTCCCACGGTAGAGAAGCTGGTGTCCTCCTGCTCTATGCTCCAGCTCTCCCCGACATAGTTCAATACTTTTACGCGGGAAGTCACCTGCGGAAATACATCCGATGCAGGTGTTGCCGTGACTGTTTCCTGCGTGCCGCCACTCCAACCGTTTTCCTGCATCCAGTCATGCAGAGTACTATTCCGGGAGGGGAATAATAAATCAAAAATATAACGTACCGTATATTCCCGGATGGTGGACAGTGTCTGTTCACTGGCGCTGCTTCGCATATTCCATCTCGCGGAGGATACCAGAAAACGGCTCTGCCAGTCTTTTGCAGTCATTGCAGTATTCTCTGCGGTATTCTCCTGTTCCCCGGTGTTCTGTGCTGTATCCTCTCCTTCCGGTGTCTTCTGTCCCTTCGTGGATACATCTGTCAGCCCTGCCTGATAATCCGTTATCTCAAAGCGTCTGACGCTCGTCTTAGAAGTATGATAACTTCTGGCGGAATCCATTCCTATGCTTGCGGAATCAATTCTCAAATCTGTAATTTTCTCCTTTCCCCGACCTCACCATACAGGGCGCGCTTCCTGTAAAGCTTAATCGTTCGCTACCACATGTGATATTGCATGGCTGAACGGTTAAGTCAAAAAAATGGTAACAGAACAGAATATTTTAATATTATTCTATCCGATTACCATCCGTGGTGTCGTTAAAAACTATATAAAAAATAAGTAGCAGGAAGTGACCGGCCTTGTCACCTCTCTGCTACTTATATCGTCCGTATCGGGCGTTTTGTTTAGTCTGAATTTATTGCTGTGTGGGTGCAGCAGGCGCACCGGGTGCGGGAGATACCGGTTTCCCGGCTGCTTTCAGCTTCGCGGCGATCATACCGGCTACCATCTCTCTGGTCACTACGATGTTGCCGCCGAAAGGATTGATGACAAATCCCAGCGCCGGACTGCTATTGCCCTGTGCATCCTTGCGCAGCAGCATTCCTGCATAATCATCAAAATTCATGGCGAACGTCTGCTGGTTCTCTTCGTCCTTCCACTTTTTCAGCTCCATCCAGTCTGTGAAAGCCATGAAGAATTTCCGTCCGTCCTCTGTAGATAACATGGGGAACTGGACTTTTGCATCACGGGGAATTCTCACCTGTCCCTTTTCATCCGGCTGGGGCACAGGATCGATCACTACCGGAGCCAGGAACTTTGCTTTCTGAAGCTCCTCCAGGAACATCTGTCTGTGTTCCGGTGTATCTTCTGCTTTTAATAATTCGATAGATCCTACCATCATGGGGTTGGATACCGGTTTGTTAAATTCCATATTTTTGCTCCTTATACACGGTTATAGTTGATTAAGCAGCCCTTCAGGATGATCTGGCGTTCTTCATCGGTCAGTTCGCCTAACTTCAGGGAGAATTCCTTCATGCCCTCTCCGGGTGTTACCACATAAGCTTTGATCTCTTCTGCCTTGTCTTCCACGGCCTTCTTGATGCCGGGAACGAACAGATAATCCAGATTCTTAAAAGGCAGATCCCCGGGCTGGATGAGGAAGGGAAGCATACCCCAGTTGATCAGGTTGGAACGATAACGCTTGGTAGCATACTCGTTGGCGATGTTCGCCCAGCCGCCCAGTACCTTCTGACAGGAAGCAGCCTGCTCACGGGCAGAACCGTCTCCGGGCTTCACTGCGAAGATCGTGGAACCGAATCCGGTGTTCTTACGGTCAGCCTCAGAATACTGTTTCTTCACTTCGCCCATAACATCCTTCAGTACGGGAACCGCCTGGCAGGGATGTCCGCCGTTCATACGCTCTTTCTCTGCCTTCTGGATCTCTTTGGCACGTCCTACATACTGCGGGTCCTTACGGCTCAAGGTGAACTCTGCCAGTCCCAGAGGATTGGAACGGTAGGAAGAGGTCTCACCGGAAGGGATCAACTCATCGGTGGTGGTTACAGGATCGTGGATCTCGGATACTACCTGTAATACCAGATTTTCAGGCAGGGCACCCATAGCGGGCCAGTCCTTGATATTGGGGCCGAACTGGATCTCTACGCTCTCGTCTGCCACACCGTGGGAATCGAATACACGGTTCTTGTAAATATTGCTGTCGAAATGATATTTGTATTTTCCGAAGTCGCCGTCGAACTCTGTTGCGGGAGTCAGCACGCCCTTGTTAGCTGCGGTAGCTGCGATAGATCTTGCATCCATCAGAGCTACGGAAGCGATCTGACCGTTCTGCAGCTTGGAGCCTTCACGGTTCGGGAAGTTTCTGGTAGAATGACGGATACTGAACGCGTTATTGGCAGGGGTATCTCCGGCACCGAAGCAGGGACCGCAGAAGGCTGTCTTCATGACTGCACCGGTCTCTAAGATGGTCGCAGCACAACCGTTACGGATCAGCTCCATGTATACGGGCATAGATGCGGGATATACGCTTAAAGTAAATTCATCCGCACCAATGTATCTGCCCTTCAGAATATCGGCTGCTGCACAGATATTCTCAAATCCGCCGCCGGCACAGCCTGCGATAATACCCTGATCTACGATAAATCTGCCATTTTTTACTTTATTCTTCAGAGTAAAGTCTACGGCACCGTCCAGGCTTACTTTCGCACGTTTCTCGGTCTCATCCAGAATATCCATCAGATTCGCATTCAGCTCCTCAATGGTGTAAGTATTGCTGGGATGGAACGGCATGGCGATCATGGGACGGATCTTGTCCAGATCCACCTCTATGAGACCGTCATAGTAGGTTACCTGACCGGGATTCAGCTCCTTATAATCTTCCGTACGTCCATGAATCTCATAAAACTCACGAATCTGGTCGTCGGTCTTCCAGATGGAGGACAGGCAGGTGGTCTCTGTAGTCATGACATCAATACCGATACGGAAATCAGCACTCAGGGATGCCACGCCGGGACCTACGAATTCCATGACTTTATTTTTCACATAACCATTCTTGAATACAGCGCCGATGATCGCCAGTGCCACGTCCTGAGGACCGACACCCTTCACGGGCGCGCCTTTCAGATATACGGCTACCACGCCGGGCATATTGATATCATAAGTCTGATTCAGCAGCTGCTTCACCAGCTCGGGACCGCCCTCGCCCATAGCCATGGTACCCAGAGCACCGTAACGGGTGTGGGAATCGGAGCCTAAGATCATTTTGCCGCCGCCGGCCAACATCTCTCTGGCGAACTGATGAATCACTGCCTGATGAGGAGGTACATAGACACCGCCGTACTTTTTCGCACAGGTCAGGCCAAACATGTGGTCATCCTCATTGATGGTGCCGCCTACGGCACACAGAGAGTTATGGCAGTTGGTCAGTACATAGGGCATGGGGAACTTCTGCAGTCCGGATGCTCTTGCGGTCTGAATGATACCTACAAAGGTAATATCATGGCTGGTCAGCTTATCGAAACGGATCTTCAGCTTATCCATATTGCCGGAAGTATTATGCTCCCGCAGGATACCATATGCCATGGTGTTTTTCGCTGCTTCTTCTCTGGAGATCGTAATGCCGGTCTTCGCCTGTATCTGTCTGGCTGCTTCGGAGGTATCCGCTACAATATCTGTACCGTTTACCAGGTAAGCGCCGCCCTGTGTTAACTGAATCATGCTCGTCCTCCTGTTATTCCACTTCTTATGCATAGATAGAGTGCATCTTGTGTGCACTCCCTTCATTATACTGGATTGTTTTCTCAGATGCAATGATCTTATAGGATGTTTTTGCACTTGAGCGTACGTAAAAAAATACCGCCTATAGAGCGCAACAGTCTCTCTAGGCGGTATGACTTCTTTTTTAAGTTCTTAATTATTTCAGTACTACCTTATCCAGATGCCAGATCTCATCCACATACTGCTGTATAGTTCTGTCAGATGTGAACTTGCCGGAGCAGGATACGTTGAGGATTGCGCTCTTCGCCCAGTTGTCCTCGTCGCGGTAAGCAGCTTCCACTCTCTTCTGTGCTTCTGCATAGGACTTGAAGTCCTTGAGGATGAAGTAGGTGTCTGCCTTCGCCGTGCACTGGGTGTTCAGCAGAGAATTGTACAGCGGGCGGAACAGCTCGGGATCTCCCGGTGCGAAGGTTCCGTTGATCAGCTGCATCAGTACCTTGCGGACATCCTGATCATTGTTGAAGATCTCCATGGGGTCATATCCGCCATGGTTCTCATAGTTAATAACCTCCTGTGCGGACAGGCCGAAGATGAAGGCATTCTCTTCGCCCACTTCTTCTACGATCTCCACGTTGGCACCGTCCATGGTTCCCAGGGTCAGGGCACCGTTCAGCATGAACTTCATGTTACCGGTACCGGATGCTTCCTTACTTGCGGTAGAGATCTGCTCGGAGACATCTGCTGCCGCAAAAATAATCTCTGCGTTGGATACGTTATAGTTCTCGATAAATACAACCTTGATCTTGCCGTTAATGGCAGGATCGTTGTTAACCACATCCGCTACGGAGTTGATCAGCTTGATGGTCAGCTTCGCATTACGGTAACCGGCTGCAGCCTTCGCGCCGAAGATAAAGGTTCTGGGGTAGAAATCCAGTTCCGGATGCTCCTTCAGTTCGTTATACAGGTGCATTACATGCAGAATATTAAGCAGCTGTCTCTTGTACTCATGCAGACGCTTTACCTGTACATCGAAGATGGATCTGGGATCTACTTCGATACCGTTGTGCTCTAAAATGTATTTTGCCAAACGTACTTTATTCTGGTACTTGATGTTCATGAACTCCTGCTGTGCCTTTTTGTCATCCGCATATACCTTCAGGCGGGAGATCTGAGGCAGATCGGTGATCCAGTCGTCACCTACGTGAGCCGTTACCCAGTCAGCTAACAGCGGGTTTGCATGCAGCAGGAAACGTCTCTGAGTGATACCGTTGGTCTTATTATTGAAGCGCTCCGGGAACATCTCATAGAAGTCCTTCAGCTCCTGCTTCTCCAGGATCTCGGTATGCAGCCTTGCCACACCGTTGACAGAGTAGCCGGAGACAATTGCCATATTTGCCATCTTCACCTGTCCGTCGTAGATGATCGCCATCTTGCGGATCTTCTCCTGTACATCCACGCCGGGTACATTGCTGTATTTCTGCTGGATATCAAGGATGAATCTGCGGTTGATCTCCTCTACGATCTGGTAGATTCTCGGAAGCAGTCTGGAGAACAGTTCGATGGGCCATTTCTCCAATGCTTCCGCCATAATGGTGTGATTGGTGTAAGCGCAGGTCTTGGTGGTGATCTCCCATGCTTCCTCCCAGGTCAGATAATAATCATCCATCAGCACACGCATCAGCTCTGCGATCGCTACCGTAGGATGGGTATCGTTCAGCTGGAACGTAACCTTCTCATAGAACTTATGGATATCGTCATGCTTTCTCATGTACTTCTCAACTGCTTCTTGTACGGATGCGGAGATGAAGAAGTACTGCTGCTTCAGACGCAGCTCCTTACCTGCATAGTGATTGTCGTTGGGGTACAGAACCTCTACGATGTTACGTGCCAGGTTCTCCTGTTCTACCGCCTTCTGGTAATCGCCCTTATCAAAGGAATCCAGCTGGAAGCACTCTACGGGCTCCGCATCCCAGATACGCAGGGTGTTTACAATGCCATTGCCATAACCCACGATGGGGAAATCAAACGGAACCGCCTTAACGGACTGATAGCCCTCCTGGGTAAATACGTTTCTGCCGTTCTCATCGGTATGCACACTGACATAGCCACCGAATTTCACAATTTTCGCATACTCAGGTCTGCGCAGTTCGAAAGGATTGCCATTCATCAGCCAGTTATCGGGAACCTCTACCTGATAACCGTCGCGGATCTCCTGCTTGAACATACCATAACGATAACGGATACCGCAGCCGTATGCAGGATATCCCAGCGTTGCCAGGGAATCCAGGAAACATGCTGCCAGACGTCCCAGTCCACCGTTACCCAGTGCTGCATCCGGCTCCTGGTCCTCGATCAGGTTCAGATCCAGTCCCAGCTCTTCCAGCGCTTCCGCTACGGGCTTGTATGCCTTTAAATTGATGAGGTTATTTCCCAGTGCTCTTCCCATCAAAAACTCCATGGACATGTAGTAGACCATCTTGGGGTCTTCCTTCTCATATGCCTTCTGGGTCTCCATCCAGTTCTCTACGATACGGTCCTTGATCGCATAAGATACTGCCTGGAAGATCTGCTGTGCATCTGCTTCTTCCAGATTCTTACGATACAGGGTGCGCACATTATATTCCACACTTCTCTTGAAGAGCTCCTTGTCGAACTCTTTTGCCTTTACCGGCTTCTCGCTGGCTGCTACTGATTTTTTCACCTATGTTCTCCTCTCCATTACCTCTCCGGTACTGTACTCTTCTCAAGATATTCCGCGCCGGATAGCGTTATGATTTCATCCATATTCTTAACCAAATACAGGTAATATTATAACAAACTTCCATGCGCATTCCAACTGTTTTCGCCGGTTTTCGTAAGTTTCGTAAATGTTTTTCCGAAACAGAAAAGATTCTGCGGTCCCCCTTCCGGAAAACCGCAGAATCTTTATCTTTATACTCTCTCCACAGCGATCACTGCGTTCTCGCCGTTGATATTCCATTCCTTCGATACGCTGTATTCCGCACCGCTTGTCAGTTCATCAGCCAGAACCTTGCCGCTGATGGCTTCTTTGTTCTTCTGTGCGATCTCGGACAGCTTATCGTTGCCATTGATGGATACGCGGATGTGATCGGTCACTTCGAAGCCGCTCTCCTTACGCATGGTCTGGATCTTGCTGATGATCTCGTACACGAAACCTTCCTCTACCAGTTCCGGTGTCAGGTTGGTATCGAGAACAACGGTCATCCGGTTGTCTTCCTGAGACACATAGCCTTCCTTCTGTGCCATATCGATCAGCAGATCGTCCTTGGTCAGTTCCACAGCCACACCGTCTACATCGAACTTTAATGCGCCGTCTGCATTCAGTTCATCCATGGCTGCATTGCCATCCAGTGCTGCAAGGTGCTTCTGGATGCCGCCCAACTGTTTGCCATACTTGGGTCCTACGGTACGCAGCTGGGGTTTGAAGGTGTAAGAGGTAAAGTCACGTACGTCATCGGTAAATACGACTTCCTTGACGTTCAACTCATCCTCGATGATCTCCTGGTAGAACTCACTTAAGGTGAAGTCTGACTTGATATACATTCTGCTGATAGGCTGACGATTCTTGATGGCAGCCTCGTTACGGCATGCACGCCCCATAACTACAGCATCCAGTACATCTTCCATATCCTCTTCCAGCTTCTTGTCGATGTGATCCTTGTTCACTACCGGGAAGTCACACAGATGGATACTCTCGGGTGCATTTGCATCGTTGCTTCTTACCAGGTTCTGGTAAATATCCTCTGTCATGAAGGGGATCATGGGTGCGGCTGCCTTACAGATGGTCACCAGTGCGGTGTACAGCGTCATGTAGGCATTGATCTTATCCTGCTCCATACCCTTTGCCCAGAAACGCTCACGGCTGCGTCTTACATACCAGTTACTCATCTCATCGACGAAGTCCTGCAGAGCCTTGGCAGCCTCGGGGATACGGTACTGGTCCAGATTGCTGTCTACTTCTGCAACGGTAGAGTTCAGCTTGGACAGCAGCCACTTATCCATTACGGGCAGTTTGTCGTATTCCAGTGTATATTTGGAAGCATCAAAATTATCAATATTTGCATACAGTACGAAAAATGCGTAGGTGTTCCACAGGGTACCCATGAATTTACGCTGTCCTTCCTGTACGGCCTTGCCGGAGAATCTCTTCGGCAGCCAGGGTGCGGAACTGGTGTAGAAATACCAGCGGATGGCATCTGCACCGTAGGTCTCCAGTGCGTTGAAGGGATCTACCGCATTGCCCTTACTCTTACTCATCTTCTGACCGTTCTCATCCTGTACATGACCCATAACGATAACGTTCTTGTAAGGAGCCTTATTGAAGAGCAGGGTGGATTCTGCCAACAGAGAGTAGAACCATCCACGGGTCTGGTCCACTGCCTCGGAGATAAAGTCAGCAGGGAACTGCTGCTCGAACAGATCCTTGTTTTCAAACGGATAATGATGCTGTGCAAAAGGCATTGCTCCGGAGTCGAACCAACAGTCGATCACCTCAGGCACACGCTTCATCTGCCCGCCGCACTCGGGGCAGGTGATGGTGATCTCGTCGATGTAAGGACGATGGAACTCTACGGTCTTCGCCTTCTCATTGCCGCTCATCTTGTACAGTTCTTCACGGCTACCGATGGAATGCTGATGTCCGCATTCGCACTCCCAGATATTTAACGGAGTACCCCAGTAACGGTTACGGGATACACCCCAGTCCTGAATATTCTCCAGCCAGTTGCCGAAACGTCCCTCACCGATGGAAGCGGGGATCCAGTTGATGGTCTTATTATTACGTACCAGATCATCCTTCACAGCGGTCATCTTGATGAACCAGGACTCTCTCGCATAGTAGATCAACGGTGTGTCACAGCGCCAGCAGAACGGGTAGCTGTGCTCGAATGCCGGTGCCTCGAATAACAGACCTTTTTCCTTTAAGTCTTTTAAGACCATCGGATCCGCCTTCTTCACGAATACGCCTGCGTACGGAGTCTCCTTTGTCATGTCGCCCTTTGCGTCTACAAGCTGTACAAACGGGAGATCATAACGACGGCCTACCTGGGCATCGTCCTCACCAAAAGCCGGTGCAATGTGTACCACGCCGGTACCGTCTGTCAGGGTAACATAATCTGCGCATGTCACGAAGTATGCTTTCTTGTGCTGTTTCTCACAGATCTCAACTGCGCAGTCGAATAACGGCTCGTACTCCTTGTACTCAAGGTCCTTACCTGTGTAAGTCTCGAGGATCTCGTAAGCAGGAGTTCCGTTCTCCTTGTCAGCAAGCTTCCCGAGAACAGTGTCAAGAAGAGCTTCCGCCATGTAGTAGGTATAGCCGTCTGCGGCCTTTACTTTTGCGTATGTCTCTTTCGGGTTTACGCAGAGTGCCACATTGGACGGCAGGGTCCACGGAGTAGTGGTCCATGCCAGGATGTAAGCATCCTCACCCTTAACTTTAAAGCGTGCGATCGCGGAACGCTCTTCCTTATATCCCTGGGCAACCTCATGGCTGGAAAGCGGTGTTCCGCAGCGCGGGCAGTACGGAACGATCTTGAATCCCTTGTAGAGGAGTCCTTTGTCCCAGATCTGCTTTAATGCCCACCACTCGGACTCGATATAGTCATCATGGTAAGTAACATACGGGTTCTCCATATCAGCCCAGAAACCAACGGTGCTGGAGAAATCCTCCCACATTCCTTTGTATTTCCAGACGCTCTCTTTACATTTCTCGATGAACGGCTCAACACCGTACTCCTCGATCTGCTCTTTTCCGTCGAGACCAAGAAGCTTCTCGACCTCAAGCTCTACCGGAAGTCCGTGGGTATCCCATCCGGCCTTACGCGGAACCATATAGCCCTTCATGGTGCGGTATCTCGGGATCATATCCTTGATAACACGGGTAAGTACGTGTCCGATATGCGGTTTTCCGTTTGCGGTAGGCGGTCCGTCATAGAATACGTAAGGGGTTCCTTTTCTGCGGCTGTCGATACTCTTTTCAAAGATCTTTTCATCTTTCCAGAATTTCTCAACCTGTTTTTCCCTGTCCACAAAGTTCAGGTCTGTTGATACTTTCTCGTACATGACACATTTCCTCCAATCAATGTTTTGCGCATAACTTTCTCGTTGTTATGCTCTTCGTGTTTTGTGTGTCGTATGCTGAATTAGTAATGAAAAAGAATGTGCCTTGGCACATTCTCG
>OMGL01001567.1_pt1 | contig 13697 bp, 10 predicted proteins | sample 1645831 | NCBI WGS metagenome assembly OMGL01 (sample SAMN00849301, study PRJEB25192) | human gut metagenome | reverse complement strand
GTCGCCGACTTGATCAAAACGCTCTAAGAGAAATCTTGGAGCGTTTTCTTTTTGCTTTTTTCGTCCAAAGCTCTTGCATCTGGTCGGCGGGTGCGGTATGCTTAACCAATAGGACGCTTGGGAGAGGGAGGGCAGAGACATGGACAGAGAAGAGATCCGCTATCTGCTGGGCAGCACGATTTATGCACGGGCCAAGGCATACGAGAACAGGGTGCAGGATCTGGAATGTGAGACGGCGGAGAACGGCGTGCGCCATCTGAGCGCCGATGTGCGGGGCAGCGGCCGGAACCTCTACCGGACCCAGGCGTGGCTGCGCCAGAACGGCAGTTTCGTCAGCGCCAGCTGTACCTGCTCTTTCAATGAAAACGGCGAAGGTCCCTGCTGCAAGCACATCGGTGCGCTGCTGCTGCATGAGGTGGATGAGCCGGAAGAAAAGACGGAGTCAAAACCGGAAAAGAAGGCACTGCTGGACATCCCGGGCGTGCAGCGCGGGACAGAATTTGCTAAAGAAGCCGCAACCCGGAAGGATAGCTACGTCTCCGGTCTCGAGATGCTGTTCGGCAGGAAATGGCGAGGCGATGAACCCGTCTCGGATGTGCAAGCGCAGGAACTTCTTCGAGCTTATCAGGAGGACGCGCTGGCCGAGGTGGAGAGTCTGACGGCTTCGGACGGCCAGCAGCGAGGCTTCGCGGAACTGGAACCGGAACTCATCCTCGACTACTCCGGACAGCCGCCGCTGCTGCGCCTCCGCATTTCGGACGGCGGGCGGCAGTATGTCGTCAAAAGTATCCCGGAATTGCTGACGGCCATCGAGAAAGAGCGGAGCGTCAGCTACGGCAAAACGCTGGCCTTTGTCCACCGTTGGGACGCCTTTACCTCCGAGGCACAGAAAATTCTGACGCTGCTCCGCCGCCAGCAGGACACGGTAAAGAGCGTGGAAGCCGCCACAGGCCGCCCGACCCGCAGCATCGCAAATGGCCCCGCTGGAAGTGTGCCGCTGTCGGGTGAGCTGCTGGATGAACTGGTGGTATTATATGAGCCGAGGGGCGAGGTGGGCGGTTACGCCTTGCGAAAGGGTCTGCCCGCGCTGACGCTGCGGGTCGAGAAGAAGAGGGGCGGCGTACACATTGTGGTAGAGCCCAGTCTGTACACATTGCAGGGCCTCGACTACAGCTACCTTTATAATGAAGACACCATCTGGAAGCTGGAACGAGCCGAAGCGGCCCGTCTGCTGCCCGCGTTGAACGCCCTCTGTGGCAGCGGACTCTTTTTCACCAGCAAGGATGCCGTGTCGTTTTGCAGCTTCGTGCTGCCGGAGCTGGGCCGGAAGATCACCATCGACGACCCTGACCGGCTGCTTTTGAATCAGATACCGCTGGAGCCGGTGGTGCAGTTTTATCTGGATGCGCCCCACATGGGGGCCGTCCGCGCCCACCCGGAATTTTTGTATGGGGAAGACCGGGTAACGCCTTTTGCGGCCCCGACCGATTTATTGAGGGACGCCCGCGCAGAGCGTCGGGCCGGGCGGCTGCTCCAAACTTATCTGACCCAGCAGACCGACACCAGCCCCGCCGAATATGGCACAGACGACGAGGATACCCTTGTTACTTTCCTTGAAGAGGGTGTGCCTGCCCTGCTGGCGGAGGGCGAAGTCTACCTCAGCGATGCATTCCGCGACTTGCAGGCTGCGCCGCCGAAAATCTCGGTGGGTGTGTCGGTACAGGGCAGTGTGCTTGATTTGGAGGTGGACACCGGCGAATTCCCGGTGAGCGAGCTGAAAGCTCTGCTCAAGTCGCTCCACCAGAAAAAGCGCTACCACCGCCTGCGGGATGGCCGATTGCTGCGGCTGGATGACTCGCTGGAAGCGCTGGACGAACTGAACGAAACACTGGAACTCTCCGGCGCAAAGCTGGGCCAGAATCATGCGCAGCTTCCGCTTTACCGTGCGCCCAGCCTCGACTGGGCGCTGTCGGGCCAGACCGGTGTGCGCTTCAACCGGGATGACGCCTTCCGGCGCATCAGCCGGAGCTTCCACGCCGTCAAGGACAGCGAGTATGCCCCGCCTGTTTCCCTGCAAAAGACCCTGCGCAAATATCAGCGGGACGGCTACCGCTGGCTGCGGACGCTGGACGGTTACGGTATGGGCGGCATCCTCGCCGACGATATGGGCCTGGGTAAGACGGTGCAGGTGCTGAGCTACCTACTGGCCATGAAGCAGAACGGCCAGACTCTGCCCAGCCTTATCGTCTGCCCGGCCTCGCTGGTGCTGAACTGGGCCGAGGAGTGTCAGAAATTCACGCCCGAACTCTCCTGCGTGGTGGTGGATGGCGACGCCGCCCACCGCGCCGAGCTGGCTGAGAGCTGGCCCGCCGCCGACCTCGTGGTGACCAGCTACGATTTGCTGCGGCGTGACGAGGCGCTTTACGAGGGGCAGGAGTTTTATGCCTGCATCCTCGACGAGGCGCAGGCCATCAAGAACCACACTACCCAGAAATACAAGGCCGTCTGCAAAGTGCGCAGCCGGGTGCGGTTCGCCCTCACCGGTACGCCGGTGGAGAACCGGCTGGGCGAGCTGTGGAGCATCTTCTCCTTCCTGATGCCGGGCTATCTGCCGCCCTACAAGAGCTTTTGCAGCCGGTTCGAGAAGCCCATCGTGCAGGAGGAAGACCAAACCGCCGTGCGGCGTCTCAATCAGCTGACCGGCCCCTTCATCCTCCGCCGCATGAAGTCGGATGTGCTCAAGGAGCTGCCGCCCAAGACCGAGAATGTCTACCGCATCGAGCTGGAAGAGGAGCAGCGCAAGCTCTATCTGGCCGCTGTGGTGGACGCCCGGGAGAAGCTGCAGGCCGCAAAGCCCGAGGACAAGATGGCGGTGTTCGCCGTCCTCATGCGGCTGCGGGAGATCTGCTGCGACCCGCGCCTTATCGCAGACAACTGGGAGGGCGGCAGCGCCAAGCTGGACGCCTGCGTGGAGCTTGTCTCCAGCGCCGTGGAGGGCGGCCACCGCATCCTGCTGTTCAGCCAGTTCACCTCGATGCTCGAGCTGCTGGCAAAGCGTCTGGACGCCGAGGGCATCAGCCACTTTACGCTGCAGGGCTCGACGCCGAAGCCCGTCCGGGCGGAGCTGGTCCGGCGGTTCAACGGGGGAGAGGTGAGTGTTTTCCTCATCTCGCTGCGGGCCGGCGGCACCGGCCTTAACCTGACGGCGGCGGACATCGTCATCCACTACGACCCGTGGTGGAACGTCGCCGCCCAGAATCAGGCCACCGACCGCGCCTACCGCATCGGCCAGCAGAACCCGGTGCAGGTGTATAAGCTCATTGCACAGGATACCATTGAAGAAAAAATCGTGGAATTGCAGCAGGCCAAGCAGTCGCTGGCCGACACCGTGACCGGCACCGCCGATGGTGCCATCCTCTCGATGCGGCCGGATGAGCTGCTGCAGCTGCTGGAAGGGAGCGAACCATGAAATACGCATTATTTTCGGTGCCGGTAGGCACCATTTACGACCTGCCCCAGACCATCAAAGAGGGCGAAGAGGGTCTTGTCTCCACCATCGGAGATGAGGGCCTGTATGGGCAGGCCTGTCAGGTGCGGACTGCGCCCGGCGGCGTGACCGCTGCGGGCGTCCAGCTTCCGCCCGATGTGGCCGAAGTGGTCAGCTTTTACGGTTACCATGGCTATGTGAATCAGCGGGAATTGCAGTTTGTCCGCGAGGAGGAGCTGTGGGAGTATCTGGGGGCAGACCTCGTTCTCGTGGGCCGCGCTACGGATGTCCTCAGCCTGCCCAAGGTGCAGGGCGTCCGGATGATGGAATTGGAGCGGGGAGGCGTTCTCCGCCGCCAGCCTGAGACCGCCGAAGAGGTCGAGGCCCACAAGGGCTGGGCGAAAGTTCTGCTGACGGATGGCCGGACGGGCTATGTCCGGGATGTGGCGCTGGAGCCGGTGAAATATGAGATGACGGCGGTCTTCTCCCAGAGAGAGGGCCTTGCCTTCAATGACGCGCTGGCCGAGACGCTGGACACGACGGCAGACAAGCTCGTGCCAGAAGCTGTGGCACGCTGGTACGGCGGCAGTGAAGATGCCTTCCGCGCCGCTGTCTGTGAGCAGGCAAAGAAGTATATGGGTACCGAGTACCGCTGGGGCGGCAAGTCGGGCCGGGGCATCGACTGCTCGGGCCTTGTCAGCAGCGCCTATATGCAGTGTGGTGTGCTCATCTACCGCGACGCAAAGATCATCGAGGGCTGGCCGATGCATGAGGTGGCCTTCGAGAACAAAAAGCCCGGCGATGCGCTCTTCTTCCCCGGCCATGTGGCGCTTTATCTGGGCGAAGGGCGGTATATCCACTCCACCGGTGCCGCCGCCAGCGGCGGTGTGGTCATCAACAGCCTTGAGCCGAGCGACCCGCTGTATCGGGAGGATCTGGTGAAGTGTTTGTATGCGGTGGGGAGTATTTTCTAAAAGGAGATAACCATGAAAGTCTTTGATCTACATTGTGACACCCTGAGTGAGCTGCGCTACGCCGAAAAGGCGGGTACGCCCAAGAGCTTTGCGCAGAATGATTTGCATATCGACTTGCAGAAACTGAAAAAGGGCGACTATATGCTGCAGTGCTTCGCCGCCTTTGTCAATCTGGGCGACAAGACCCCCGGTGCCGACCCGCTGGTGACGGCGCTGGAAGAAATCGACGTCTTCAAACGCATCATGGAAAAATACCCGGAGGATATTGCACCGGTATATCAACCCTCTGACATCCGCAAGAACGCCGCCGAGGGAAAGATCAGCGGAATGCTCACCATCGAAGAGGGCGGCTGCTGCAAGGGCAGCATCGGCGTGCTGCGCCGGATGTACGAGCTGGGCGTCCGCATGATGACTCTGACCTGGAACCACGAGAACGAGCTTGCCAGCCCCAACGTCGTCCCCGGCGGGGGCCACAATATCTGGCCCTGCGCCCCCAACACCGAGACGGGCTTGAAAGAAAAGGGCTTCGAGTTCCTGGCTGAGATGGAGCGTCTGCACATCATCGCAGACGTGAGCCACCTGTCCGACAAGGGCTTCTGGGACATTGTGGAGCACTCCACCCGCCCCTTTGCGGCCAGCCACTCCAACTGCCGCGCCCTCGCACCCCACTGCCGCAACCTCACCGACGAGATGATCCGCGCCCTCGCCAACAAGGGCGGCCTCGTGGGTCTGAACTACTGCAGCGGCTTCCTCGACAACCAGCCCGAAGAAAAGCTCTGCCGCAGCACCACGGCCCTGATGGCAAAGCACGCGGCCCACTTCAAGCAGGTGGGCGGCATTGAGATCATCGGTCTGGGCAGTGACTTCGACGGCATCGGCGGCAAGCTGGAAATGGACGACTGTTCCAAGCTCCCGCTGCTGGCCGACGCACTCCGCCGCGAGGGCTTCACCGAGGACGAGGTGGAGGCCATCTTCTACCGCAACGCCCGGCGGTTCTTCGAAGAAAACCTCTAAATAATGTATAAAACGACAGGGAGATTCCAAAATGGATAAAAACATGACGCTGGAAAAGCGTATTGCCGCCGAGCTGTATTCCTATCAGGGCAAGATGAGCGTCTTTGTGGACGACCTGCACGGCCACACGGTCGAAATCGGCGCTGACGAGGAATTTGAGACGGCTTCCACCATCAAGGCATATATCCTCGCAGCCCTGTATCTGCAGGCCAGCCGGGGCAAAGCCAGCCTCGAGGAAAAAATCACCTACAAGCCCGAGCACTTTGTGGACGGTTCCGGTATGCTCCGGGCGCTGGGCGTGGGCGCAAGTCTGAAAGTTAAAGACGCCGCCACCATGATGATCATCTGCTCCGACAACATCGCCACCAACATGGTCATCGACTATCTGGGGCTGGACACCATCAACGCCTGTATCCGGGAGATGGGCTTTGCCCACACCGTCCTGCACAACCCGCTCCACTTTGATATTTACAACGACCTCGGCACCACGACGCCCCGGGACTACGCCTCGCTGTTTGCGCAGGTGGCAAAGGGAACGCTCGTCAGCGCTGAGGCCAGCGCTGAGATGCTGGCCATCTTCCGTCAGCAGCACTACAATACCATGCTGACCCACGACTTCCCTCAGTTCTATCTCGACTGCGAGGAGACCGGCGAGCCGGAACTCATCTGGGTGGCCAGCAAGAGCGGCAGCATGAACGCCTGCCGCAATGACGGCGGCATCGTCCACACCCCCTACGGCGAGTATGTCATCGTCCTGATGAACAAGGACTTCCACGACATCATCGAGTACAATGACCATCCCTCCATGGTCTACGGCGCCCGGGTGTCCCGGATGATACTCGACCAGATTTTGGCCTGCGAGGGTGAGCTGTACAAGTAAAATCGTGGAAAAAATAGGAATATTAAGGGGAATCATAACAATGGGTATTCAAATCAGCCTGCCGATGATGGCATTTCTGGTGTTCATGACCGGCTTTGCGGGCTTTGTCGATTCGGCAGCGGGCGGCGGCGGACTCATCAGTCTGCCGGCCTATCTCTTCGCGGGCCTGCCGCCTCACTATACTTACGCCACCAACAAATTCAGCGCCGCCTGCGGCACGACGTTCGCCACGGCCAGTTTCTTCAAGAACGGTGCGATGAACCTCAAGGTCGGCATCCTCGCCGCCATCGGAAGCTTTGCGGGCAGTGCCTTGGGCGCACACATCGTCCTGATGCTCAGTGATGAGGTGCTGCAGATGATGATGTTCATCATCCTGCCCATCGCGGCAGTCGTCATCCTGTGGCGTCGCAATCTCCCGGACGAGAACCGGGACGACGGCACTCTGAATTTGAAAAAGGCCCTGCTGGCCCTGGGCATCGGCTTTGGCATCGGTCTGTACGACGGCATGGTGGGGCCAGGCACCGGGACCTTTGCCATCATCGCTTTCACCAGCCTGATGGGCTTTGACCTGCGCACCGCCAACGGCAACGCCAAGGTGCTCAACCTCGCCAGCAACTACGCCAGCCTCTTCACCTATCTGAGCAGCGGGCTGGTGGTCTTTCCGGTGGGCATCCCCTGCGCCATCAGCAACATCGTCGGCAACATCATCGGCTCCCACTTCGCCCTGAGAAAGGGCGCAAAGTTCATCCGCCCCATGATGCTCGTGGTGCTGGTGCTTTTGCTGGGCAAGCTCATCACGGATATGCTGTAAGTAAAAACGAAAAGAGGCTGCCGTGCAGATGCACAGCAGCCTCTTCCTATATACTCTTAGTCGATGACCAGCCCGTTATCGAAGAAGGCCAGACCAAACGCACCGGGACCAGCGTGGGTGCCGATGACGCAGCCGATCTGGCGCACCAGCGGCTCGGGAAGGCCGAGATTGTCCACCAGATAGGTCTGGATGGGGTTCACCTCGCGGGGGCTGATGGTGTAACCGGCCAGAGAGGGGAAACGGGGATTGACGCCGCCCAGCTCCTCTATCTTCTTGAAGAGGGCGACGTATGCGCCGGGCAGACCCCGGGCCTTGCCGGCCATGGCGACTTTGCCCTCCTTTATGGTGATGAGGGGCTTGATGCCCAGCATCCCGCCGGCCACGGCGACGGCGGCGGGCAGACGGCCGCCCTTGCGCAGATACTTCAGGTCGTCGATGGCGGCGACGAGGTGCAGGTGCTCCTTGGCGTGCTCGAGGGTGGCGGCGATCTGGACGGCAGACTTGCCTTCATCCCGCAGGTGTGCGGCCAGACGCACCAGCAGACCCTCGCCGAGGCAGACATTGGTGCTGTCCACGAAGAGGACGTTGTCCACGTTGGCCAGGTCTGCGGCCAGCTTCGCACACTGATAGGTGCCGGACAGCTCATGGGACAGGAAGATGCCCACGACCTCGTCTCCGGCGGCAGCAGCCTCGGCGTAGAACTTTTCGAACAGCTCAGGGCTGGGCTGGCTGGTGGTGGGCAGCTTTTTGCAGCCGGCCATGTGCTCGTAGTACTCGCTGGGAGTCAGGTCCACGCCGTCCCGGATGACGGTGCCGTCCTCGAGGGTGACGTTGAGGGGGATGACGTCCACACCCAGCTGCGCGGCCTCGGCGGGCAGGATGTCGGATGCGGAATCGGTAAGAATGCGTATCATATAGTTCGTACCTCCATGGGTGCGTTCATCGTGTGTCTTTGGTAAAACGACAAATCTATAAAAAAGTCGTACAAAGTATACCAGAACGCCGGGCGGAATGTCAATCTTTTGAGTGAAATTTCTTCGAATGAACGAAGAACTGCTTGCAAAACGGGGCGGCAGTATGGTACAATGTCCGCCGACAGGAGGGTGCGCCGTGAAAAGACTGATAAGGGAAACGGAAAAGCCGTCTTTTCCGGCTCAGTGCCGGGTCCTGGCCGAGGCGGCAGTGCTCTGGGCGCTGCTGGCGGCGGGAGCACAGCTGCTGCTCCCGGCGGAAAAGACGGCTCTGCCCGAGGGCGCGGCCCTCGCGTGGGCTGCGCTGCGCATCTGCCTTGTGACCCCTCTGGCGGAAGAGCTTGCCTTTCGGGGCGGGGCGCTCTATCTTTTGCAGCCGCTGGGCGGCGCGGGGGCTGTGGTAGTGCAGGCGGTGATTTTTGCGGCTCTGCACGGCAGCTGGACGGCCCGGGCCTATGCGCTGGGCATGGGGCTCATCTTCGGCTGGGCGGCCCGGAAAGCGAAGAGCGTATGGCCCGGCAGCGCGTTACATATTATAAATAACTGCCTCGTGTTTGCCGCACGGCTGGCAGAAAGGGGAATGGGATGACCGATTTTGAGCTGATGGGTGCGGCGCTGGAAGAGGCCCGGAAGGCCGCTGCGCTGGGCGAAGTGCCGGTGGGCGCGGTAGTGGCGAAGGACGGAGAGATCATCTCTGCCGCCCACAACACCCGCGAGACGGAGAAAAACGCCCTCCACCACGCGGAGCTGCTGGCCATCGACGCGGCCTGCAAAAAGCTGGGCGGCTGGCGGCTGTGGCAGTGTGAGCTGTTCGTGACGCTGGAACCCTGCCCCATGTGCAGCGGCGCCATCATCAACAGCCGCATCAAGCGGGTGGTGTACGGTGCCGCCGACGTCAAGGCGGGCTGCTGCGGCTCGGTGACAGACCTCTTCGCCCAGCCCTTCAACCATCACCCCGTCATCGAGAAGGGACTGCGGGCCGATGAGGCACAGCAGCTTTTGCAGGAATTTTTCGTTTCACTGCGGGCCAGGCGGGCCGCAAAGCCCCGCTGGAAGCCGCCCGTGAACCCCTGAATCTGTGAAAAAAGTGGGAACTGCGTGAAAAAATCACCGGTGACCACTTTATTTTTTCGCCCGATTGTGCTATATTATTCAATGGAAACTTGTCGAAACCACACAAATGCCGCCGGGCGCGCCGCAGAGCCGGCCTAGACCGGAAAAAGTGAGCAGAGCGCAGCTCCGGCGGGGTGGGGGAAGTTGTTTCCTTTCCCGCCGCAGAGGCTTTGACACGAAGAGGCGCTGCGGCCGAAAATAGTGGACAGGAGGGTTTGACTCTTGGACAACGACGAATTTGAGCTGACATTTGACCTTGCAGACGCCGGGCCGAAGAAAGAACAGCGCAGGCCGACCCTGCCCGAGCCGGAAGAAGCGGCTGTGGCCGCACCGCCGGTGCAGGAAACGAGGGAAACGCCGGTCAGCGCTGCGCCGGAGAACACGCCGGCATCGGAGCCGGAACGCGAGCCGGAACCTGCGGCAGAGCCCCAGAGCACTGCCCCGGCGGCGAAGGACCGCACCGTCCTCATCTCGGGCGGTGACCGGGGCATCGGCGCAGCAGCAGCCCGCGCATTCTATGCGGCGGGCTACCGGGTGGCAGTGTTCTACCACACCAACGCCGAGGCCGCCGCAGCCCTGCAAAAAGAGCTGCCGGGCGTACTGGCCGTCCAGTGTGACGTGGCCAGCCGGGCCAGCTGTGAGCTGGCCTTCCGCGCCGCCGAGCAGGCGCTGGGCCGGGTGGATGTGCTGGTGAGCAACGCGGGTATCGCCCAGCAGAAGCTGTTCACCGACATCACGCCGGAAGAGTGGCAGCGGATGCTGGACGTCAACCTGACCGGTGCGTTCAACCTCTGCCAGCTGGCCCTGCCCGGGATGATACGCCGCAAAGCGGGCCGTATCCTCACCGTGAGCAGCATGTGGGGCCAGACCGGCGGCAGCTGCGAGGTACACTATTCCGCCGCCAAAGCGGGCCTCATCGGCCTGACCAAGGCACTGGCAAAAGAAGAAGGTCCCAGCGGCATCACCGTGAACTGCGTGGCCCCCGGCGTCATCGACACCGATATGATGGCTTCGTTCACTGCTGAGGACAAAGCGGCATTGGCCGAAGAGACCCCTGTGGGCCGTCTCGGCACCGCCGAAGAGGTGGCAAAGCTTCTGCTGTACCTCGCCGGAGAAGACGCCGGCTACATCACCGGCCAGGTGTTCGGCGTCAACGGAGGTCTTGTGATTTAAGAAGCAAGGCCGAAACTATGAGACAAGTTCACTTGCGGGGCGCTTCCCCCGCAGTGAGAAGGAGAGAGCGAAATGGGCATGACTTTGAAGGAACTGTTGACGAAAGGCGAAGGCACCCTGTCGGCACAGGAGGCCAAAACTTTGGCTGCACAGTGCAGGATGGATGTGGAAACGCTCTATACGCTCCTTGAAGAGCGCGGCATCAAGATCATCGAGGATGAGGCCGACGCCGATGTGAATCTGGACGTGGACAGCATCATCGCCGAGGTGGAGAACGCCGAGAACAACAGCGACGAGCTGGGTCTGGGCGGCGACGACGAGGAAGAGGCCGCCGAGGAGAACCCTGCCGACCTGAAGGCTGCGATGGATGAGCTGCTGGACGACCCCGTCAAGAACTACCTCAAGCAGATCGGCCAGATCCCTCTGCTGAGCGCGGAACAGGAAGTTGATCTGAGCAAGCGCATCCACGCCGGTGCCGAGGCTGCCCACATCCTGCAGGCCGACCGCCAGAAGTACGGTGCGACCGAGTACATCAAGAAGAACAGCGCCCGCTTCTCGTTCGAGGAGGATGAGAACAGCCGCAGCTACACCGAGGACATCGACGAAGAGGGCAGTGAGAAGCCCAGCGAGGACGCCGAGGAAAAGGCTGCTGAGGAAGAGGCCATGGAGGCTGTGGAGAACGGCCCCCTGACCGAGGAGCGCCGTCAGGAGCTGCTGAAGATCCGCCGCGACGGCCTGAACGCCCGCCGCAGCCTGAGCGAAGCGAACCTCCGTCTGGTGGTCTCCATCGCCAAGAAGCATGTGGGTCACAATCTGGCCTTCCTCGACCTCATCCAGGAGGGCAACATCGGCCTCATCAAGGCGGCTGAGAAGTTCGACTGCGACCGCGGCTTCCGCTTCTCCACCTATGCGACCTGGTGGATCCGTCAGGCCATCACCCGCGCCATCGCCGACCAGGCCCGTACCATCCGTATCCCGGTGCATATGGTCGAGACCATCAACCGGATGCGTCAGGCCACCAACCAGCTGGTTTACCAGAACGGCCACGAGCCCACCCCGGAAGAGCTGGCAAAGGCCATGGACATGAGCGTCGAGCGTGTGCGTGAGATCCAGCGCATGGCACAGGAGCCCGCCAGCCTTGAGAGCCCCGTGGGCGAGGAAGAGGATTCCTCTCTGGGCGATTTCGTTGCCGACGAGAACGCCGAGGCTCCCGGCAAGGCTGCTGACCGCGCTATGGTGGCCCAGCAGATCAATCAGGCTCTCAAGAGCCTGACTCCCCGTGAAGAGAAGGTCATCCGTCTCCGCTTTGGTCTGGACGATGGCCGTCCCCGCACGCTGGAAGAGGTGGGCCGCGACTTCGGAGTCACCCGTGAGCGCGTCCGCCAGATCGAGGCAAAGGCCATCCGCAAGCTGCACAGCCGCAAGTGCCTGGCGCTGCTGAACGGTCTGATCGAGTAAGAAAGAAAACCCAAAAGAGGTCGTCACGCAGCGTGACGACCTCTTTTTGAGAAAAATCGAACTTTTTTGCAAAAACCTCTTGCCAAGCGGCGCGTTTTATGATAAACTAATTGAGCTGTGATTATGCTGCTATAGCTCAGTTGGTAGAGCGCATCCTTGGTAAGGATGAGGTCTCCAGTTCGAATCTGGATAGCAGCTCCAGCTCAGGACACCTCGAAGCCGTTTGGTTTTGGGGTGTCTTTTTTTGCTCCCAGAGCAGACGGAACGCCTGAAACGCAAGAGCCGCAGGCCCGGTGAGGGTCTGCGGCTCTGCGTTTATGGGAAAGAGGAATCTCAGGAAAGATCGGGATCAGAAATCAACGTCGGTATCGTAGTAGCAGCACTTGAGCAGCTTCTCCATCTCCTCCTGGCTGGGCTGGCGGGGATTGGAACCGGTGCAGGCATCGCCGATGGCATTCTTGGCGATCTCCGGCAGACGCTCCAGGAAGACTTCCTCCGGAACGAAGCCCTGCTCAGTGGGATAGGAATCCGGGCCGTAGTGCTGGATGCAGTGGGGGATGTTCAGCGCGTCGTTCATGCCGCGCAGGTGTGCGATGAGCAGCTGGACCTTCTCGTCGTCATTGGCACCGCCGAGCTTCATCTCATCGGCAATGACGCCATAGCGCTTTTTGGCTTCGGGGTCTTTGGCGTTGAACGCGATGACCTTGGGCAGATACATGGCGTTGGCTGCACCATGGATGATGTGTGCGCCGTAGTCTGCAAAGGCAGCACCAGTCTTGTGGGCCATGGAGTGGACGATGCCCAGCAGCGCGTTGGAGAAGGCCATACCGGCCAGGCACTGGGCGTTGTGCATGGAATCACGCTTGGCCATGTCGCCGTTGTAGCTGTCCACCAGGTCGCCCTGGATCATCCGGATGGCAAAGATGGCCAGCGGGTCGGTATAATCGCAGTGTGCGGTGGAGACATAAGCCTCAATGGCGTGGGTCATGGCGTCCATACCGGTGTGTGCGACCAGCTTCTTGGGCATGGTCTCGGCCAGGTCGGGATCGACGATGGCGACGTCCGGGGTGATCTCGAAGTCGGCGATGGGGTACTTGATGCCCTTCTGGTAATCGGTGATGATGGAGAAGGCGGTCACCTCGGTGGCAGTGCCGGAGGTGGAGGAAATGGCGCAGAAGTGTGCCTTGCGGCGCAGCGGCGGGATGCCGAACACCTTGCACATCTCCTCAAAGGTGATCTCCGGGTACTCGTACTTGATCCACATGGCCTTGGCGGCGTCGATGGGGGAGCCGCCGCCCATGGCGATGATCCAGTCGGGCTCAAACTTCAGCATGGCTTCGGCACCGCGCATGACGGTCTCCACGGAAGGATCGGGTTCGATGCCCTCGAACAGCTCCACCTCCATGCCGGCTTCCTTCAGGTAGCTGACCGCACGGTCCAGGAAACCGAACCGCTTCATGGAGCCGCCGCCCACACAGATCATGGCCTTTTTGCCGGTGAAGGACTTCAGGGCTTCCAGCGCGCCCTTGCCGTGGTACAGATCGCGGGGAAGAGTAAAACGTGCCATAGGAATCTACCTCCAAATCAATTTGCTCTGAAATCGTTATGAAAATAACCAATTTGCTTAAACAAATTATACCGCAACCTGTTAAAAATTTCAATGAGCGGAATGGAGAAAGAAGCGCCGTGTTTTGGGCATTTTGATGAACTGCGGAAAACAAAAAAACCACCTGAATCCAAAGGATTCAAGTGGCTTTGCTGTGGAGCTGCTATCCAGATTCGAACTGGAGACCTCATCCTTACCAAGGATGCGCTC
>OMGL01001559.1_pt1 | contig 13742 bp, 9 predicted proteins | sample 1645831 | NCBI WGS metagenome assembly OMGL01 (sample SAMN00849301, study PRJEB25192) | human gut metagenome | reverse complement strand
AGTTTATAGTATAAACCTATTTGCTATTTTTATAAACTAGCATACTATATTCTAATTGATTTTCTATAACAGGAGGTAATTTAATATGAATTATTATGAAAGGTCTGATAACTGCTTATATAATCCTATACATGTAAAATTTAATGAAGATTTAAGTATAGGAAGTACTTTTTCTTCTTCATTACAATATCCTTCTTTTTTTACATTAAGAAATTCTTATTTTAATGTAAGCCAAAATGTACTTAATAATATAAACTCAACAATAAAATCTGATGTATTTACATTTAAAAATGGATTAATAGATGAAGAAATACAGGTAAATGATGATAATAATAAAAACAATAACCCAGAAGTTAAGTATAGAGTAATTACAAACTATGCTAATACATTTAGTAAAAACCATATATTAAGCACTATAGTTAATCTTATGGCCTTTGTTGATGAAAAAATTGAATACAATGGATTAAACAATTATAACTTTGATTTATTAACTGGAAATATGTTTACTATTGGAAATGTGTTTAATCCTAATGTTGATTATCTAAAAGTTATATCTAATTATGTTAATTACAAGATAAGTCAAAATAAAGAATTATATTATAAGGATGTAGTTGTAGATATTCCTGAAGATCAAGCTTTTTACTTAACTGATGAAGGAATAGTAATTTATTTCGGAGTAGATGAAATTGCACCTAAGGAATTTGGTATTCCAAGATTTACAATGGAATATAAGAAATTTGCTCCATATATAAACCCTAGATTTTACTGCACTCCTGAAAATATTTATACAGCTATGAGACTAAAATCAAATTATAGAAGATAATATAAAGGATAAAGGGATAAAACATTAAGTTTTATCCCTTTATTATTATTCAGCTATGTTATATACTTCTAATCCTGCATCTTTTATTTCTTTTTTCTTAACCTCTACTAAAGCCTTTAATGTATCTAAAGATGTCATTACTTCTGTTGAAAATTCTGTTGCAGTTCTTCTTATCTTAAATCCATCTCTTGTAGAATCATTTCCTTTAGTTGGAGTATTTATTACTATATCAACTTGCTTATTTCTTATAGCATCTAATATATTAGGTCTTGCTTCTTCTACTCTGTTAACTATATCAGCATCTATTCCATTATCTTTTAGGGTTTTTGCTGTTCCTTCTGTAGCAACGAAAGTATATCCTAATTCTTTCATATCTCTTGCTATTTCTATAAACTCTTCTTTATCATAATTATTTATAGTAGCTAATACTACGCCTCTCTTATCAGACATAGTCTTTCCTGCTGCTAAAAATCCTTTATATAAAGCTTCTTCTAAGTTTTCACCTACACCTAAAACTTCTCCTGTAGATTTCATTTCAGGTCCTAAGCTTACATCAACCCTAGCAAGTTTTGACATTGAGAATACTGGAACCTTAACAGATACTAATTTAGGTTCTTTGTATACTCCTGTTCCATATCCTAAATCAGCTAACTTTTCTCCTAACATACATCTAGTAGCTAGGTCTACTATTGGTACATTACTTACCTTACTTATATATGGTACTGTTCTACTTGCTCTTGGGTTAACTTCTATTACATATAATTCATTTTGGAATTCTATAAATTGTATATTAACCATTCCAAGTACGTTTAGTTCTAATGCTATTTTCTTAGTGTAATCAAGTATTTTAGCTTTTATTTCATCAGTTACATTTTGACTTGGATACATTGTTATACTATCTCCAGAGTGAACTCCAGCTCTTTCTAAATGCTCCATTATCCCTGGTATTAATATATCCTTACCATCACATATTGCATCAACTTCTATTTCTCTACCTGTTAAGTACTTGTCTATAAGTACTGGGTTTTTAGAGTCTCTTAAAAATGCACTTTCTAAGTATTTAGATAACTTAGCTTCATCGTAAGTTATTTCCATACCTTGACCTCCAAGTACATAAGATGGTCTAACTAAAACTGGATATCCTAACTTTTCAGCTTCTTTTATCCCTTCTTTAACTGACCATATAGCTTTTCCTTTTGGTCTATTTATATCTAATTTTTCTAATAATTCTTCGAATTTTTCTCTGTCTTCAGCAGCATCTATATCTTCAAAGTCAGTTCCTAATATCTTTATATTCTTTTCGTGTAAGAACTTAGCTAACTTTATAGCTGTTTGACCACCAAATTGTAGTATCACTCCATCTGGATTTTCTTTTTCTATTATGTTTAATACTTCTTCTTCTGTTAATGGTTCGAAGTATAATTTGTCAGATGTATCAAAGTCTGTACTTACAGTTTCTGGGTTGTTATTTACTATTATAGTTTCTATTCCCATGTTTCTTAATGATTTTACACAGTGAACTGAACAATAGTCAAACTCTATACCTTGACCTATTCTTATAGGACCAGAACCTAAAACTATAACTTTTTTCTTATCACTTATTTCTACTTCATCATATTGTTCATAAGTTGAGTAGTAGTATGGAGATAATGCATCAAACTCTCCTCCACAAGTATCAACCATTTTGTATGCTGGTTTTATGTTATATAACTTTCTTAATTCACATAATCTTTCTGGACTTATTTTCATCAAGTCAGCTATACCTTTATCAGAGAATCCTTTTTTCTTTAATTCTAATAAGTATTCCTTATTTAAATCTTCTATTTTCATTCCCTTTAACTTTTCTTCTTGCTCTACTATCCACTTAAATTTATTTATAAACCACTTATCTACTCCAGTGATTTGTTCTATCATTTCTACTTTGTAGCCTCTTCTTATCATTTCAGCTAAGTCAAATAGTCTTTCATCATCAGGAACTACTATACTCTTCTTTAATTCTTCTATACTCTTTTCTTCAGAAGGAGCATGAACTAAAGAATATTTTCCTATTTCAAGAGATCTTATACCTTTAAGTATAGCTGCTTCAAAGTTACTTCCTATACTCATTATCTCTCCTGTTGCCATCATCTTAGTTCCTAATTTTCTGTTTGCTTGCTTGAATTTATCAAATGGCCACTTTGGTATCTTAACTACTACATAGTCAAGTGTTGGTTCGAAACATGCATAAGTCTTCTTAGTTACTGCATTTTCTATTTCATCTAATGTGTAACCTAAAGCAATTTTCGCTGCAACCTTTGCTATTGGGTATCCTGTAGCTTTTGATGCAAGAGCTGAAGATCTAGAAACTCTTGGGTTTATTTCTATTATTGCATATTCTAAACTATCTGGGTTTAATGCTATCTGAACATTACATCCACCCTTAACTTCTATAGCATTTATTATATCTATAGATGCTTTTCTTAACATTTGGTATTCTTTATCACTTAAAGTTTGACTTGGTGCTACAACTATACTATCTCCTGTATGAACACCAACAGGGTCTATATTTTCCATGTTACATACAGTTATACAGTTACCATTGCCATCTCTTATTACTTCATACTCTATTTCTTTCCAACCTTTTATACTTTTTTCAAGTAATACTTGGCTAACTGGACTTAGTTGTAATCCTTGAGTAAGTATCTCTGTTAACTCTTCTACAGTTTCAGCTATACCTCCTCCAGTTCCTCCTAATGTATAGGCTGGTCTTACAACTACTGGGTATCCTATTTTTCCTGCAAATTCTAAACCATCTTCTAAGTTAGTTACTATATCACTAACTACTACTGGTTGGTTTATTTGTCTCATTACTTCTCTGAATGTATCTCTATCTTCACCTTTTTTTATAGACTCTACTGAAGTACCTATTATCTTAACTCCATATTTATCTAATATTCCGGCATCATGAAGTTCAACAGCTAAGTTAAGACCTGTTTGACCACCCATTCCAGCTAATAAACTGTCTGGTCTTTCTTTTTCTATTATTTTTTCTATAAATTCTATTGTTAATGGTTCTATATATATTTTATCCGCTACTTCTTTATCAGTCATTATAGTAGCTGGGTTACTATTTACTAATACAACTTCTATTCCTTCTTCTTTTAAAGCTTGGCAAGCTTGTGTTCCAGAGTAATCAAATTCTGCTGCTTGCCCTATTATTATAGGTCCTGAACCTAGTACTAAAGTCTTTTTTATACTATCTATTTTAGGCATAATCTTTTCTCCTTATCTAATTAACGATTTTTATAATTTTCTATACTAACTCTAAGAACTTGTCGAATATATAATCGTTGTCTTTTGGTCCTGGACAAGCTTCTGGATGATATTGAACACTGTATATAGGTAACTCTTTATGTCTCATTCCTTCTACAGTATTATCATTTAAATTTATATGTGTTACTTCCATATTTTCTGGCATTTCAGATACGTAGTAACCGTGGTTTTGAGATGTTATAAATATTTTATTTTCTTCTAAATCTTTAACTGGATGGTTTCCACCTCTATGTCCAAACTTTAATTTAGATGTTTTTCCACCTAATGTTAAAGCTAATAATTGATGTCCTAAACATATTCCTACTATAGGTTTTTTTCCAATTAATTCTCTTATATTTTCTATAACATCTTCTAAATCTTCTGGATCTCCAGGTCCATTTGATAAGAATATTAAATCAGGATTTATTCCTAAAATTTCTTCTGGCTTAGTAGTTGCTGGGAATACTGTTATATCACAATCTCTCTTAGCAAAAGATCTTAATATGTTTTGCTTAACTCCAAAATCCATAACAGCAACCTTAGCACCTTCACCTTTTATATGCTCTATTTCTTTTCTTGTTACAGTTCTTACTGCTTCAGTATTTGTGAAAGCTTCTAACTTTGATTTTACATCTTCTAAAGATGCATTTTCTAAAGTTATTATACCTTTCATTGTTCCATTATTTCTTAGTATTTTAGTTAATGCTCTTGTATCTATGCCTTCAAGTCCTATAACCTTATTTTGCTTTAAGTATGTATCTAAATCCATCTCACATCTAAAGTTATTTGGATCATTACTTTTTTCTCTAACTATAAACCCTTTTACGTGAGATTTATTTGATTCCATATCTTCTAAATTTATTCCATAATTCCCTACTAATGGATAAGTCATTGTTACTATTTGACCATAGTATGATGGGTCTGTTAATACTTCTTGATATCCTGTCATAGAAGTATTGAATACTACTTCACCTATACTATCTCCTAAGTATCCAAATGCTTTTCCTTCAAAAATTGTTCCATCTTCTAATATTAATTTCCCCTTCATTTGACCTACCCCCTATGCATTTTCTATTTCTTTTACTATATTAATTGCTGCTTCACTTGGGTTTTCAGCTTTAGTTATAGGTCTTCCAACTACTAAGTAATGAGCACCTTTATTTATAGCATCCTTAGGAGTAACTACCCTTTTTTGATCTCCTACAGAAGCATTTGCTGGTCTTATTCCTGGACATACTGTAACGAAATCCTTACCACAAGCTTCAACTATTTTATCTACTTCTTGTGCTGAACAAACTATTCCATCTATTCCAGCTTCTTTAGCCAGTTTAGCTCTTTTTATAGCTAGTTCTTCAGTTGTCATATTACATCCTATATCTTGTAAATCTTGATTGCTTAATGATGTTAAAACAGTAACCCCTACTATTATTGGTTTTTCTATACCTAATTTCTCAGCCTCTTCTTTAGCTGCTACTGCACACTGTCTCATACCTTCCATATCTGATACATGTATCGTCATTAACCATACATTATCTCTTACAGCTGCTCTTACTGCGCTTTGCATTGTATTTGGTATATCGTGAAACTTAAGGTCTAAGAAAATTTTCTTACCTTTTTCTTTTAAATAATCAACTGTTTTTCCCCTTGTAGCTACATATTGCTCTAACCCTACTTTAAATATGTCTACACTATCTTCTAGCTTATCTATTAATTCTTTAGCTTTATCAAATTCATTTGTGTCTATTGCTACTATTAATTTTTCTTTTCCATTTACCATTATGAACTCTCCCTCTTTAATAAAGCCTAAAAAAAAATCCTTACACCAAAATGAGGTATAAGGATTTTATCTATTACAGATATCTTTCCCAGCCTCTCCGGACTAGTTTAAAAGACTTTATTATATTTTATTTTTATATTAAAAAACCTCTAACTAATCCAGTTAGAGGTTGAAAATACAAGTTTAAATAATATAAAATATTTAACCTTTTTAGCCTCTCTGGACTACTTTTAAGGATTTTATTGATTATAAATTTATTATTTGAAAATATACTTAATATCCTCTCTGGGATAATTTAAAGTTTATCTTTGTGTATAATTATCACACTTTTAACTTTTAATGTCAACATATATTTTAAGGTTAAATATATTTATTACTTTAAAGTAGCAGTTATATAATACTCTTTTGCCATTCTTTTTTTAACATCTATTTTAGAATAATCAACTTCTAATCCAAATTTATTACATGCTATATCAAAATGTCTAAGCGCTATACCCATACTTATTTTATTATCTTTAATATTTTTCTTTTGTTTTTCTTCATATAAATGAACCATATTTGAGTTATTATATAATATCCAAGGTTGAGAATTTTTCACAGATGGTGCCCATCTAAGTGCTTCTACAATTTTTTCTAAATTTTTATCTAATTTTCTACAAACATGACTTATACGCTTTCGATCTACATCCTTATTAGTCCTAAATAATTTTTCATCTTCATCTGGATAACCAAATGCAATTATTGAATATGGCTGTTCTAAATTTACGTTTTTTGACTCTTCGTTTTTTTCTTCTGATTCTACTATCGTATCATTTTTTTCTTCATCTGAGTCTTTTAGTTGTACAAATTCTAAAATATCTTCTCTTTTTATATTACATTCTAACCAACATGTAGCTAGTCCTAAAGTAGTTAGTTTTAAAACTACCTCCTCCATAGCAAATCCGATATTCTGTAAATAATCATTTCCTTTATTAGATGTTACTATTATATAATGAGGTGCTTTTACCTTGCATTTTTTCCCCATTAAAAAATGTACTAAATGGCCTCTATCTACAACATGTGCTTTTATATCTAATTCTTTATTTAAATAGGTAATTTGTGAACATGCATTTTTAACTTCTTCTAATAAACCCTCTTTTACCTTTTTATTAGAGTATTTTCTAGTTGATTTTCTATAAAAAATGGCATCATATAGCTCCATTTACTTCCTCCTAATTAAATCTCTTTATGTGTCTACATTATATTATAAATTCTTTTTTTATTTTTTGTATATGTTTTATGATAAAATATGCTATTTTACAACATTTTAATATTTATCAATACATTTTATTTATTTTTTATATATTAACTCGTTGTGCTAGTTAAATATGATTACTGAAAATACTATATTCTAGCAATATATATTTTGATAGTTAAAAAACTTTATATAGTAATTTCAATATACTTAGTAAAATAACTAGCACAATAGATTAATACAATTAAATATGTAAAATAAAATTATTAAAAAAGAAGGTTGCCTTAAAGGTTAATCTTCTTTTTTGCATATATAATGAAACTATGGTATGAAAAATTTTGCTGATAATCGCAAAAAAATAAATTTTTGAAATACTTCGCCAACGAAGTAGCTCAAGCAACTGATGAAACTAATTATAATATTTAAAAGTAATATATAATTATTTTACAAGTTCTAAGATAAATGTTGATTTGATACACATTATGTACATTTATTATTAAGTTCGATTACTATAAAACTTACACAGAATAAGTAACATAATATGTTTTAAAATCATAAAATAAAGTGAAATTAAGTGTTTTTTTGATTATAAAGTCAAAATTTAGATATTATTAATTGATTAAAATACATCAAGGAGGCATGGTTTATGAAAAATTTAATAATTATAGGCTCAGATGTATATGCTCGTAGAGTTATTAAATGTATAGAAGCTCTTATAAAATCTGGAGAGGAAATAAGTATAAAGGGTATATTAGATAATAACGAAGAAAAAAATGATGTAAAAGGATATAAAATACTAGATAAAATAGATAATGCTAATTTGTATAATGATGAAGACACTAGTTTTATAATAGCTATAAAAAATAATAAAACTAGACAAGAAATAGCAGATAAATTTCAGGAATTTGATTATTACACAGTTATTCATCCTAAAACGCATATAGGAGAGAATGTATCTATAGGCAAAGGAAGTATAATAATGGATGAAGTTAATATAAAAGATAATACTAAAATAGGTAATCATGTAATAATTAATCATGAATGTATAATAGATGAAGATGTTATAGTTGAAGACTATGTTAATTTATTACAATCATCTAGCCTAGGCAAGCTTGTAAAGTTAGATTCATTAACTAGTATAGGCAAAGATGTTTTAGTAATACCAAAGATATGTATAGGCAAAAAAAGCATAATTAAAAATTCATCAATAGTTATAGAAGATGTAGGAGATAATTGTATTATGGAAGGAACTCCAGCAAAAATTATAAAAAAATTATAAATTACAGTAACTTCATTTAATCAATTCAAACTTAAATTTATAATATGGTTAAATGAAGTTACTTATCATTGTAATAGATTTGTATTATTTGACAAAAAAAATAAAAGTAGAGTATATTTTAAATAGACTTTAAATAGATTTTAAATAGAATGATATTTTAAATACAACCAAAAGGTGAAGTAAACTATGAACACAAGAGCATTAAGCATTATAAAAATATTATTAAATTCAGTAGAGCCTGTAAGTAGCCTTGCACTATCACAAGAAATAGGGTGTTCTACAAAAACCATACAAAATGAAATAAAGGAGGTAAATAAAGAACTTAAAAATTGTGAAATTGTATCAATAAGAGGTATAGGGTATAAGATAGAAGGAAATCTTGATGATATAGACATTAAAAATAGTGATTTATATGATTACGATAGAGTTGAATACATAATAAAGAAGATTATAAATATAAGCTCTACAGATAAAGATACTATAAAGCTAGAGGACTTAGCAGACTCTATGTATGTAAGTCTTTCAACAGTTAAAAATGATTTAAAAGAAGTTAAGAAAATATTAAATGAATATAATTTAAAAATAAGTTCAAAACATAAACAGGGAATTTGTATAGAAGCATCAGAAGAAGATATAATCAAATTTATAATAAATTATTCAAATAAAGTTGATAATAGTTTAAGTATAAAAGACTTTTTAAATAATAATATAATTGAAAATCTATTTAGCATAAAGAAAATTTTATTAGATACATTAAGTTATGAAAATATGATTTTAACAGATAATGAGTTTAAAAATATAGTAAACTATATAAGTATATACTTAAGTAGAAATAATACTAATCAAAGTGATTTTATAAAAGAATATATAAAAAAATATAAAAGTAAAAAGGAAAAGCCTATAAGTGAAGATGAACAACTTTTAATAAGAAAAGCTATAAAAGAATTTTGTAGAGATTTAAATATTGCAACATCTATAAATCTATCACATGATAAAATATTTGAAGAGTGTTTATTTAATCATATATGTAATTTATACAAAAGAGCTGATTTAGGTATAAATCAATATGAAATAACTGCTGGGGAAATAAAACTTAAATATCCTTTTCCCTTTGAGCTTGGGAAAATAGCGAAAAAGACAATAGAAAAAAACTTAAATATGGAAATAAGTGAAGATGAAGTTGAAAATATTGCCCTTCATATAGGTGGAGCACTTGAAAGAATTGATAAAAGGGACGAAAAAAAAGTATATAAAACTATAATAGTATGTACTTCTGGTGTAGGTACATCCATGTTAATAAAATCTAAGCTTGAGAATATATTTAAAGGAAAATTAGAAATAATAAAAGTAATCCCTTCGTATTTAATAGATTATATAAATGTTTTAGATATAGATTTTGTAATATCTACAGTTGAAGTAAATTTAGAAAATGCTAATGTAATAAAAGTATCTCCAATGCTTACTGATAAGGAAATAAAACTAATAGAAAAGTATATTGAAACAGAAAATGTTTATATAGATTTAGACATACAAAATTTATTTAGCAGTGAATTATTTTTTAAGGATATAAAAGCTGAAACTCGTTCACAAGTAATAGATATAATGTCTAAAAAGTTAGTTGAAAAAGGATATATAGATGATACTATGAGGCAATCATATTTTGAAAGAGAAACAATAGCAACTACAGAAATCGGAAATATGGTAGCTATACCTCATGGTGCTAAAGGAGAAGTATACGAAAATAAAGTAGCTATAGGAATATTAAAAGAACCTATTTCCTGGGAAGTAGGAAAAGTAAGATTGGTTATAATGCTTGCTTTAGATAAAGAGAAAATACTAGACTATGAAGAGGTATTTTCAAAAATATATAAAAGGGTAGATTCTATTGCCAAGGTAATAAGTATATGCGAAAATAAAAGCTATGAAAAATTTATAAAATTATTTAAATAATTAAAGTATATAAATTAAAAATTAATAAATAATAAATATAGATAAATTTCTCTTTTAACTAAGAGAAATTTTTTGGCTTTCACGGAAAACATTTTCAACTTATTATATAAATATAAAGAAACAAGAGGAGGGAAATAGATGATATATACAGTAACACTAAATCCATCTATAGACTATGTTATAGAGTTAGATAGCTTAAATCATGGTAGTGTAAATAGAGTAAATGAAGAAAATATATATCCTGGTGGAAAAGGAATAAATGTAAGTAATATACTTAATGAATTAGGATATAAAAATATAGCACTAGGATTTATAAGTGGATTTACTGGGAAATATATAGTAGATTCTATGATTGCAAAAAATCTAAACTGCGATTTTATTGAACTTTCAAACGGATTTACTAGAATAAATGTAAAAATAAAAAGTAATGAAGAAACAGAAGTAAATGGAAATGGCCCAAATATTAGTGAAGAAGATTTACAAAAACTTTATGATAAAATAGATAATTTAAAAAATGGTGATATATTAGTACTTGCAGGAAGTATACCATCTACTGTAGATGATAAATTATATGAAAATATAATGAAGAGATTAGAAGATAAAAATATAAAAATTGTAGTAGATGCAACTAAAAACTTATTATTAAATGTATTAAAATATAATCCATTTTTAATAAAACCAAATAATCATGAATTAGAAGAAATGTTTAATGTAAAGCTAAACTCTATAGAAGATATATCTAGGTATGCTAAGAAGCTACAAGATATGGGAGCAAGAAATGTATTAATATCTATGGGAAAAGATGGTGCATTACTTCTTACAGAAAATAATGAGGTATTTTTAAGTAACACACCAAAAGGAACTGTTAAAAACTCTGTAGGGGCAGGGGACTCTATGGTTGCAGGATTTATAGCAGGGTACTTAAATACTAATAAATATGAAGAAGCTTTAAAATTAGGATCAGCATGTGGAAGTGCTACAGCATTTTCAAATGATTTAGCAACTAAAGATTATATAGATAGGTTAGTAAATGAGATAGAAGTTAAAAATATAAAATATGATAATGTATTATAAATTTAAATCATAGAAAGGTGATTAAAATGAGAATAACAGATTTATTAGATAAGAAGTCTGTAACACTAGATCTAGTAGCATCTACTAAAATAGAAGCTATAGATAAAATGATAGATTTAGTAGAAAACAGTGGAAATTTAAATAATAAAGAAGAATACAAAAAAGCAATAATAGCTCGTGAAGAAATGAGTACAACAGGAATAGGAGAAGGGGTTGCAATACCTCATGCAAAAACTAAAGCAGTAAATAAAGCATGTTTAGCTTCTGGGGTATCAAAAGATGGTATAGATTATGAATCTTTTGATGGAAGTTTATCTCATTTATTCTTTATGATAGCAGCACCAGATGGAGCTAATGATACTCACTTAGAAGTATTATCAAGATTATCTACAATACTTATGGATGAAGAATTTAGAAATAGCTTAATAAATGCAACTTCAGTAGATGAATTTATAGCTTTAATAGATAAAAAAGAAAGTGAAAAATTCCCTGAAGAATCAAGAGAAGTTGTAGAAGAAGTAGTTATTGATTCTAAATATCCTACAGTACTTGCAGTTACAGCTTGTCCAACAGGAATAGCTCATACTTTTATGGCAGCTGAAAGTTTGGCAAAGGCTGGAGAGAAAAAGGGAGTATCTATAAAGGTAGAAACTAACGGTTCTTCAGGAGCTAAAAATATATTAACTAAAGAAGAAATAGAAAATGCAACGTGTATAATAGTAGCAGCAGATAAAAATGTTGAAATGGCAAGATTTAATGGAAAGAAAGTTATAATAACTAAAGTTGCTAATGGTATACACAAAGCAGATGAACTTGTAGAAAGAGCATCAAAAGGTGATGCACCAATTTATAATCACAGTGGTGATGTAGTATCAAATAATGAAGATAATGAAAATGAAAGCATTGGTAGAAAAATATATAAACACTTAATGAATGGTGTTTCAAATATGTTACCATTTGTTGTTGCAGGTGGGATATTAATAGCAGTAGCATTTTTAATAGATACAATGCTTGGTCAAGTAGGTGGAGCAAACTTTGGTTCAAACACTCCAGTAGCAGCAACATTAAAGAGTATTGGAGATTTAGCATTTAGTTTTATGCTACCAGTTTTAGCTGGATATATAGCTTATTCAATTGCTGATAGACCAGCTCTTGTAGTAGGATTTGTTGGTGGTGCTATAGCAAAAGATGGTGGAGCAGGATTTTTAGGTGCTTTAATAGCAGGTTTCTTAGCAGGATACTTAGTTGTAGGACTTAAAAAGTTATTTAGTAAACTTCCACAGTCTTTAGAGGGTATAAAACCAGTATTATTATTCCCACTATTTGGTACACTTTTAATTGGTATAATAATGACATTTATAGTACTTCCTCCAGTTGTAGCAATAAATAATGCTATGGTTAACTTCTTAGCTAGTCTTGGTGGAACTTCAAAAGTGTTACTTGGTTTAGTATTAGGTGCTATGATGGCAATAGATATGGGTGGTCCTATAAACAAAGCTGCTTATGTATTTGGTGTGGCATCACTTGATGCAGGTCAATATGAAATAATGGCAGCAGTAATGGCAGGAGGTATGGTACCACCACTTGCAATAGCTCTTTGTACAACATTCTTTAAAAATAGATTTACTAAGGAACAAAGAGAGTCTGGTAAAGTAAATTATGTAATGGGATTATCATTTATAACTGAAGGTGCAATACCTTTTGCAGCAGCAGATCCACTTCGTGTAATACCAGCTTGTGCTGTAGGTTCAGCAGTTGCAGGAGCATTAAGTATGTTATTTAATGCATCGCTTAGAGCACCTCATGGTGGAATATTTGTTGTACCAGTTGTTACAAATCCTATTATGTATTTAGTAGCAATAGTAGTTGGTTCAATAGTAGGTATGGCTTTATTAGCAGTTTTAAAAAAGCCTTTAGATAAAGAAGCATAAAATAAAAAGCCCTATAGAAATTTATCTATAGGGCTTTTTTACGTATAAGAAACTATGATATAAAAATTTTAGATTTTAGGATAAGATTAATAAATTTAAAACATAAAAAATGATAATTTCAGCATTAGATGTGTCCGAAATATTTACCAAATACGTTTTTAAAAGTGGTAGCGAGTAAAATATCATTGGTGGTGTGAATTAACTCGACGATTCGTTGCTAAAGCGATATGAGCTTTTTATTATTAAGGTTTATATAACTTAGAATTATGTTGTTTATTTTTGCTATAAAAAATATAGTTTGAGTCTAAATACTATAAAGAAAAAGAGAGTTAAGAAAGGGTGTAGGCGTTGATATATAATGTAAAATTTATATAGGAAAATTG
>OMGL01001557.1_pt1 | contig 13765 bp, 10 predicted proteins | sample 1645831 | NCBI WGS metagenome assembly OMGL01 (sample SAMN00849301, study PRJEB25192) | human gut metagenome | reverse complement strand
CGTTTGGTAAAACGCCGTAACCTACACCCGCTCCGCGATCTCGTGGATGAGGTAGTCGGTCTTTTCCCAGCCCAGGCACGGGTCGGTGATCGACTTGCCAAAGACGCCGCCATCGACTGGCTGATTGCCATCCTCCAGGTAGGACTCGATCATAAAGCCCTTGACCAGCTTGGAGATGGACTCGTTGCGGCGGCAGCTGTCGAGCACCTCTTTGCAAATGCGGTACTGCTCCAGCGGGCGCTTGCCCGAGTTGTCGTGGTTGCAGTCGATGACCGCCGCCGGGTTGGCGTAGCCGGCATGCTCGGTATAGCGCTCGGCCAGGCGCTCCAGGTGCTCGTAGTGGTAGTTGGGGTAGGTGCGACCGTCGAGACCGATGTAGCCACGCATGACGGCGTGTGCGAGCGGGTTGCCGTCGCACTCGACCTCCCAGTTGCGGAAGATAAAGCTCTGATGTGCCTGGGCGGCGTAGATGGAGTTGAGCATAACGGTGGTGGAACCGGCGGTGGGGTTTTTCATGCCCACAGGCACCGAAATGCCGCTCGACACCAGACGATGCTCCTGATTCTCGACCGAGCGCGCGCCCACGGCGACGTAGCTCAGCAGGTCGACGAGGTACTGGTAGTTGGACGGGTAGAGCATCTCGTCGGCGGTAAAGAAACCGGTCTCCTCGATGACGCGCAGGTGCATGTGGCGGATGGCCTTGACGCCTTCGAGCAGGTCATCGGGCGCCTCGGGGTCGGGGTTGTGCAGCAGGCCTTTGTAGCCAGTGCCCTTGGTGCGCGGCTTGTTGGTGTAGACGCGCGGAATGATGATGAGTTTGTCCTTGACCTCTTCGGCGACCTTGGCCAGTCGGTTCATGTACTCAAGCACCGAGTCCTCGCGGTCGGCAGAGCACGGGCCGATGATGAGCACCTTGCGTGCGTCCTCGCCGGTAAAGACCTTGGCGACCTCGGCGTCGAATGCCTGCTTTTTGGCGGTAAGCTCGGCGGAAAGCGGCATTTCCTCGCGGATCTCCATGGGGATCGGCAGCCTGCGCTTGAATTCCATGGCCATATGGGGCCTCCTTTATCAATTAACGGCAACAATTGGCGAATTCTCGAATGCTCGGCATTATCCGCTGTCGCACGCTAAAGTGCAAGTGAAACCTGCCGAAAAGGGACAGGTTTATTTTGGTCGGTTTTATCTGGGGAAATGTCGGCGCTTGCCGGAAGGGGAGGGCCAACGTACGGCACGCTGGAACAAGCTGGATCTTCTGCGGCATACCCTGTGGACAAAAAATGGCAAATATGAGTACTGTTGCTAGCGTAGTATCATATCGATCTTACAAGATAATAGACACAACAGTAAATATGTTCATTAACGTTGGCACACAGAAGCATGCTACCGGGCATTTTGATCAATTTGAAGGCATATCTAGGCCGCAAAGAGGTCGTTTGGGGCAGTTTTGGCTGTTACTAAAAAGGTGACAGTACTCATATTTGCCATTTTTTGTCCACGGGGCCTTGAGGGAGGCCGTTAATCAGGTCCCGGGGGAGGCGGTTCGAGGGCCACAGAACAAAAAACGGGGGCACAGTTCATTCTGCGCCCCCGTTTTTGGGTATTGCGGTTGTTTGCCGCCGGTTTTACGCCGCCTCGTCGAACTGCGAGTTGTACAGGTCGGCGTAGAAGCCGCCTTGGGCGAGCAGCTCGTCGTGCGTGCCCTTCTCGACGATGTCGCCGTCGCGAATCACCAAGATTACGTCGGCGTTGCGGATTGTGGACAGGCGGTGCGCGATGACAAAGCTCGTGCGGCCCTGCATCAGCGCATCCATGGCGCGCTGAATAAGCTCCTCGGTGCGGGTATCGACGTTGGAGGTTGCCTCGTCCAAAATCAGCGCCGGACGGTCGGCCAAAATGGCGCGGGCGATGGTCACGAGTTGGCGCTGGCCCTGCGACAGGTTGGTGCCTTCCTCGTTAATCATAAAGTCGTAGCCGTCGGCGAGCGTATGGATAAAGTGATCGCAGCGTGCGGCGCGTGCAGCGGCTTCGACCTCGGCATCGCTCGCATCGGGGCGTCCGTAGCGGATGTTCTCGCGGACGGTGCCGTTAAACAGCCAGGTATCCTGCAGTACCATGGCAAACTCGCCGCGCAGTGCCGCGCGGTCCCAGTCGCGCACGTCGACGCCTTCGACGCGCAGCGAACCGCCGTCCACGTCGTAGAAGCGCTGCAGCAGCTTAATGAGCGTGGTCTTGCCGGCGCCGGTGGGGCCGACGATGGCGATGGTCTGACCGGGCTGCGCCTCGCAGCTAAAGTCGTGGATGATGGTCTTGTCGGGCGTGTAGCCAAACTTGACGTGGTCGAACTCAACGTGGCCGGGGCGCTTCACGGGAATCTGCGCGTCAGCCTTCTGCTCCTCCTCGGGCGCGGCCAGGAACTCAAAGACGCGCTCGGTGGCAGCGGCCATCGACTGCATCGTGTTGCTCACGTTGCCCAGCTGCTGCACCGGCTGCGTAAAGTTGCGCACGTACTGGATAAAGCTCTGGATGTCGCCGGGCGTGGCATTGCCGGTCAGCGCGAGCTGCGCGCCTACCACGACGACGCCCACGTAGCCCATGTTGCCCACCAGACTCATAAGCGGCATCATCAGGCCCGACAGGAACTGCGAGCGCCAGCCGCTAATAAAGAGGCGGTCGTTTTGACGGTCGAACTCCTCGATCGAGGCCTCGGCGCGGTCGAACACCTGAATAACGTTCTGGCCGGCAAAGTCCTCCTCGATAATGCCGTTGACGGCGCCCAGGACTTGCTGTTGCTCGCGGAAGTACGGCTGCGAGAAGTGAATCATCACGGTTAGGATAATCGCGGCAGCCGGCAGCGTGAGCACGGTGACGCCGGTGAGCGGCAGACTGATCGACAGCATCATGACGAGCACGCCGATAATCTGCGTGACAGACGTGATGAGCTGCGTCACGCTCTGGTTGAGCGACTGACCCAGCGTATCGACGTCGTTGGTGATGCGGCTGAGCACGTCGCCCTTGCTGTGGCCGTTAAAGTAGCTCATCGGCACGACGGCAATCTTGGCGGTAATCTCCTTGCGCATGCGATAGCAGATCTTTTGCGTGACGCCGGTCATGAGCCAGCCTTGGATCAGGCTGCAGGCAGAGCTCGCCAGGTACAGGCAGAGCAAAAAGCCGAGCGTCTTGGCGATCCAGGCAAAGTCGACATCGCCGGTGCCGTTGACCTTGGCGACCAGGCCTTCAAACAGCTTGGTCGTAACCTGGCCGAGCACCTTGGGTCCCACAATGTTAAAGATGACCGAGCACACGGCAAAGGCGACGGCGGCAAACACGGCAACCTTGTGTTGACCGATATAGCCGAGCAGCTGCCTCATGGTGCCCTTAAAGTCCTTGGCCTTTTCGCCACGGCGCATGCCGCCCATGCGGCCCATGGGACCACGCTGGCGGGTGGGCTTGGGAATCTGAGTCTTGGTCTCGTCTGCCATTAGCGCTCGCCTCCTTCCATGACGGCTGCAATTTCTTCTTGGGTAAGCCCCAGCTCCTCGGCGGAAAGCTGCGACTGTGCGATCTCCAGGTACGCCGGGCAGCTGCGCAGCAGCTCCTCGTGCGTGCCGGTACCCACTACGTGGCCGTCGTCGAGCACGATGATCTGGTCGGCGTGCATGATGGTCGCGATGCGCTGGGCCACGACCACGAGTGCGGCGTCGGTAACGTTTTTGGCCAGCTCCTCGCGCAGGCGCGCGTCGGTCTTGTAGTCGAGGGCGCTAAACGAATCATCGAACACCACGACCTCGGGCTTCTTGGCCAAGGCGCGGGCGATGGCCAGGCGCTGACGCTGGCCGCCCGAGACATTGGAGCCGCCCTGGCTGATGGGGGAGCCGTAGCCGCCCTCGCGCTCGGCGATAAAGTCCTCGGCCTGTGCGATGCGCGCTGCCTGGCGCATATCCTCGTCACTCACCATGTCGCCGGCAAACTTGAGGTTGCTCTCGATGGTGCCCGAGAACAGGCGCCCCTGCTGCGGGATGTAACCGATGCGGCGGCGAAGCTCGGAGAGGGTCATATCGCGCACGTCGACGCCGTCGAGCGAAATGCTGCCGCCCGTCACGTCGTACAGGCGCGGAATCAGCTGCACGAGCGTGGACTTGCCCGAGCCCGTGGAACCAATGATGCCGAGCATCTGGCCGGCGTGCGTGGTGAAGTTTACGCCGCTAATGACGTCGGCGCGGGCATCGGGATACTGGAAGCTCACGTCACGGAAGGTGAGCTCGCCGCGCGGCGCGCTGGCAGCGGGCAGTTTGGGCGAGGCGGGGTCGTTGATGCTCGTGGGGCAGGTGATGACCTCTTCCACGCGCTCGGCTGCGACCTCGGCGCGGGGCAGGATGACCGAAACCATGGTGAGGATCATAAACGCCATGACGATCTGCATGGTGTAGGAGATAAACGCCATCATGTTGCCGACCTGCATCACGCCGTCGGACACGCCCTGCGCGCCAAACCAGACGATAAGCACGGTGATGCAGTTCATGACGAGCATCATGAGCGGCATCATAAAGCTCATGGCGCGGTTGGTGTAGAGCTGCGTGGTCATCAGGTCGAGCGAAGCCTTGTCAAAACGCTCGAGCTCATGCTCCTCGCGGTTGAACGAGCGGATGGGCATAAGGCCATCGAGCAGCTCGCGGGCGGTAAGGTTCACGCGGTCCACAAAGCTCTGCATCTTTTTGAACTTGGGCATGGTGAGACCCATGAGCACGCCGACAACGGCCGAGACCGCGATGATGGCCACGGCGATGGTCCACTCTAGGCCGGTATGGTTGGCCAGGACGCGCATGACGGCGACGATGCCCATGACGGGGGCCATCAGACACATGCGGATAAACAGGGTTGCGGCCATCTGGATCTGCTGAATGTCGTTGGTGCAGCGGGTGATGAGCGAGGCTTGGCTAAACTTGCCCACCTCGGCCGGCGAGAAGTGCATAACCTTGTTGAAGGTCTCGCGGCGCAGGTCGCGGGCGATGGAGCAGGCGGTACGCGAAGCCACGGCACCGGTCAGGATGGTGGCGACCAGCGAGATCAGGCACAGACCAAACATCGTGGTCGCCATGCGGCCCAGATAGGCGTTCTGCACGTCGGCGGGGTCGATGCCCTGCGCCTTGTACTCGTCCTGCACATAGCTTACGGCGCGTTGAGTGACGATGGAGCCCGACATGGAGCCCATTTTGTCCGCCATATCGTTGGCACCCTCGACGAGCTTGCCCTGGTCGATTATGCCGCCTTCAACGCCTAGACGCAGGCTCTTCATGGTGATCTTGCCGCCGTCGGCGTCGATCTGCTTTTGCATGTTCTGCGCCGCTGCGGCCTTCTGCTGCATCTCGGCGAGCTGCTCGGGCGTCATCGCCGCCATCTGCTCGGGGGAGGGCATGGCCTGGGCGGTGCTGTTGTCTTGTTCGTTGGACGTGCCCATCATGTCGCCCATGGAGCCAGCGTCGATGCCCTGGTTGAGCGAAAGGACGACGGTCTCGGGCAGACTCATGATATCGGCGAGCTTGCTGCCGTCGGCGCGCTCATCCTCGGTTCCCTTGTACGTGCGAATCCCGTTTTTGTCTGCCTTGCCAAACGCAGCTTCTACCGTCTTGGCGTCCTTGGCGCTCATAAAGAGCTTGAGGTCATCGAGCGATTCGGCGCGAATGGTGTCGGGTACGGGCGAGGCGATGCCGCCTTGCTGCACGCCCACATCGACGATGTCACTCATATACGTAGGTAGCGCTAGGTCGGCATTGCAGCTGATTACGATAAGTACGATAGCCGTGAGCAGCGCCAGGATATGCTTTTTAAAAAGCTTGAGAATCCTCACTCGGCATCTCTCCTTTCGTGATTGCGATCGATAATTTCGTTGGCACGCCTTAGGAGGCGCACCATCTCTTGGGTATCTGTTTCGCCGAGCTGCTCGAGGAAGGCCGCGGTGCGTTTCTCGAATTCCCGACGTTTGATTTCGAGATCTTGTCGGCCTTTGTCGGTCACCGTGACGTGTACGCGACGACGGTCGGTCTTTGAGTGCTCGCGCTCGACCCAGCCCTTGGTTTCGAGGGCGCGCAGGATGTTGGCGATGCGGGCGCTCGAGACCCAGGCGCGATCAGCGAGTTCGCTCGGCGTGAGCGAACCGCCAGCGAGCATGAGAGCACGCATGACAGCCATCTCGCCGCCGAGAGCTTTGTCCGCAAAGCGCGAAATGCGCTGATGCATGCTGCCAAACTCAGTTAAGAGCTGACGCCCAAGCTCATGGAAATCGGTATCTTCCACCGAAAACCCCTAACACTAGAAACTATTTTCGGTGAAAGATGATACCCCCGTACGCACACCTCATACAGTAGATTTCTAGGCATGTCCCAAAAAACTACTTGGCCGCTAGGCAATATAAAGAGCGCATAAAGACTTAAAATCGTTCAATTGCTAAAGCGTTTCAAAGAACTATTATGCACGCGGTTAGGCGAGGGGTTGTCACCACCATGACGACTAGGACTCATATAATCGCCACGTGCGATGCTCCAACTTCCCGCAAGGAGACACCTGAATCAAGGGGGTTGGAGTCATGGCATTTGACTTCACGGGTAAAACCGCGATCGTTACCGGTGGCACTCAGGGCATTGGCCTCGAGATCGCCAAGGGCATCGTCGCGGGCGGCGGACATGTCGCGCTCATCGCAAGGAACGCTGCTAAGGGCGAGGCCGCTGTGGCCGAGCTTGGCGAAGGCAACAAGTTCTACCAGCTCGATGTTGCCGATGCGCCCAAGGCGCGCGAGACCGTCGAGCAGATTTTTACGGACCTGCCGCAAACCAACATTCTGATCAACTGCGCTGGCGTCATCAGCACCAAGAAGTTTGACGAGATCGATGACACCGAGTGGCGTCGCACCATCGACATCAACCTCAACGGTACCTTCACTATGATGAATGCCGTGTACCCGCACTTTAAGGCGGCACATGCCGGCACTATCGTCAACGTGAGCTCCGTTGCTGGCAAGATCGGTGGCGGCCTGCTCGGCACCGCTGCCTACGCCAGCTCCAAGGCCGGTGTTAACGGTCTAACCAAGGCAGTCGCCAAGGAGGGCGGCAAGTTTGGCGTCCGCTGCAACGCTGTATGCCCGTCGCTCACGTTGACCGATATGACCTCGATTCTCTCTGACGAGAACTCTCAGCGCATCATCAACGGTATTCCTCTGGGCCGCGCCGCCCAGGCCAGCGAGCCTGCGCAGATGGTGCTGTTCTTCGCTTCCGACCTCGCCAGCTTCGTGAACGGCGAGATCGGTGACTGCGACGGCGGCATCGTCCTGGACGGGTAATACCCCGCGGTGATCGTTTGGCGGCGACCCTGGCGACTCGGGGTTGTCGCCTTCTTTCTGACATAGGCGCGTGCGGCTACGATTCGCATGCATCCAAAGGAGATATATATGAGTGAATCGACTGCGGTGGAGGCGCCGGCGGCAAAGGAGCCGTTCTTTAAGATGTCCTCCATCCCGGGTGCCAATATTTTGGTGCCGCTTCTGTTGGGCTGCCTGCTCAACACGCTATTCCCCGACCTGTTCAAAACGCTCGGCAGCTTTACGCTTGGCATGACCCAGCAGGGTGCAGGCCCGCTCGTGGGCGCTTTTTTGCTCATCGTCGGTACGACGATTTCGTTTAAGAGTGCTCCTGCCGCCGCTGCCCGCGGTGCCATCATCATCGCCGTCAAGCAAATCGTGGTCGTTGCCGTGTCGCTGCTCATCCTTTATGTGTTCAACGACAACCTGTTTGGCATCTCTGCCATGGTGATGCTGGCGGCTTGCACCGGCGCCAACAACGCTATGTACGCTGGTCTGATGGGCACCATGGGCAATGAGGCCGAGCGTGGCGCTGTCGCAATCACCACGCTCGTTGTCGGCCCTCCGGTCACGATGATCGTGCTCGGCGCTGCCGGCCAGGCTCCGATTGGCTGGTCGCTCGTGGGCGCCATCCTGCCGATCGTCGTCGGCATTATTCTGGGTAACCTCTTCCCGAGCTTTAAGAAGATGATGGCACCGGCACTTTCCGCCATCATTGTGCTCGTCTTCTTTGCCATGGGCTCGACCATGACCTTTGGCCAGCTCATTAATGGCGGTCTTCCCGGTATTCTGCTCGGCGTGATCTGCTCGGTGGTCTTTGCAATTCCCGTCATCGCGGTCGATAAGCTCACGGGCGGTACGGGTGTCGCAGGTGCGGCCATTTCAAGCTGCGCCGGAGCCAATGTGGCCACGCCTGCTGCCATGGCAAGCGTCAATGGGGCCATGTACGGTGGCGCCGTGCTCGCGACGGCTACGGCACAGGTTGCTGCCTGCGCAATCGTGACGGCTATTATGACCCCGCTGGTCACCAGCTGGTGCTACAAGCATTTTGAGGGCCAGGGCAACGGCGATAGCAAGGCAACGACCGACAAGGCCGCCGCAGCCGCCTAATGCCAAGCGGCAATCAAAGCTAAAAACTAGCTACGCCACAGGGCGGCCACGGGGGATCCCGTGGCCGCCCTTCAGTTTCTGAAGGGTCTCTGGGGTACTTTACCCTGATAAAGCTGACATAACAGCTAGAGTGAACGTCGTACAAAGGCAAGGAAAAATACCAAAGAAATCGGTGAACGGTAGTTGTTCGCGCTCGCATTTCCTGCGGATTTGTTAAAAACGCCCTAATGGTATAAAAAAAGAAACATATAACAGCCCTGATGAAGGGGGTAGCTATGTTATCCTTCTCAAACGGGTGAAATCTTGGGTTTGGGTTGCAGTTCCAAGGTGGACAAACGTTTTCCCTGCACCAACGTGTGGTGAAGAACGGAAGAAGCCGGTAGTGCAAGCCGATAATTCAAGAATTCAATAAGCAGCGGTGTGAGAGAGCGCCGCATTACACGTAACTAGGAGCGTGGTTACACAATGCAGGAGGCATGGGAAGGCTTCAAGGAAGGCATCTGGACGGGAGAGGTTGACGTCCGAGACTTCATCCAGAAGAACTACACCCCCTACGAGGGCGACGAGTCGTTCCTCGCCGGCCCGACCGAGCGTACCAAGGAGCTGTGGGGCGAGGTTCTCGACCTGCTGCTCAAGGAGCGCGAGCAGGGCGGCGTCCTCGATATGGACACCAAGACCGTCACGGGTATCGTGAGCCACCCCGCTGGCTACATCGATAACGCCCACCGCGAGAAGGAGACCATCGTCGGCCTCCAGACCGACAAGCCGCTCAAGCGCGCTCTGCACGTCAACGGTGGTATCCGCATCGCTTGCCAGGCTGCCAGCCAGCACGGCTACAAGGTCGACGAGAACGTTGTCGAGCGCTACACCTTCGAGCGCAAGACCCACAACGCCGGCGTCTTCGATGTTTACACCCCCGAGATGCGTGCTTGCCGCTCGGCTCACATCATCACCGGTCTGCCCGATGGCTATGGCCGCGGCCGCATCATCGGCGACTACCGTCGTGTCGCCCTGTACGGCGTCGACTACCTGATCAAGGACAAGGAGGCCCAGAAGGCTTCCACCCCGACGGTTATGACCGCCGACAACATCCGCGATCGTGAGGAGCTGCAGGAGCAGATCCGCGCCCTCGGCGAGCTCAAGATGATGGCCGAGACCTATGGTTTCGATATTTCCAACCCTGCTACCAACACGCAGGAGGCCATCCAGTGGATGTACTTCGCCTACCTCGCTTCCGTCAAGGAGCAGAACGGCGCCGCTATGTCCATCGGCCGTACCTCTACGTTCATCGACATCTACGCTGAGCGCGACCTTGCCAACGGTACCTTCACCGAGGAGCAGATCCAGGAGTTCGTGGACCACTTCATCATGAAGCTCCGCATGGTCAAGTTTGCTCGTACCCCCGAGTACCAGGCCCTGTTTACCGGCGATCCGCAGTGGGTCACCGAGTCCATCGGCGGCATGGGTGTTGACGGCCGTACGCTCGTTACCAAGATGAGCTACCGCTACCTGCACACGCTCGAGAACATGGGCACCAGCCCCGAGCCCAACATGACCGTTCTGTGGTCGACCCGTCTGCCCGAGAACTTCAAGAAGTTCTGCGCCAAGACTTCTGTCGCCAGCTCCTCGATCCAGTACGAGAACGACGACCTCATGCGCGTTTACCACGGCGACGACTACGGCATCGCCTGCTGCGTGTCCTCCATGCGCATCGGCAAGGAGATGCAGTTCTTCGGCGCCCGTGCCAACCTGGCCAAGTGCCTGCTCTACGCGCTCAACGGCGGTGTTGACGAGGTCTCCAAGAAGCAGGTCGGCCCCAAGTACCGCGCCGTCGAGGGCGATACGCTCGATTACGACGACGTTGTGTCCAAGTACAACGACATGATGAAGTGGCTCGCTGGCGTGTACGTCAACTCGCTGAACATCATTCACTACATGCACGACAAGTACTGCTACGAGCGCATCCAGATGGCTCTGCACGACAAGCACGTGCACCGCTGGTTCGCTACGGGCATCGCTGGCCTTTCCGTCGTGGCTGACTCCCTGTCCGCCATCAAGTACGCCAAGGTCCACCCCGTCCGTGACGAGAACGGCATCATCGTCGACTTCGAGACCGAGGGCGAGTTCCCCAAGTACGGCAACGACGACGACCGCGTCGACCAGATCGCTCACGACGTTGTGCACCAGTTCATGGAGTACATCCGCATGAACGACACCTACCGCAACTCCGTGCCCACGACCTCGGTTCTGACCATTACCTCCAACGTCGTGTACGGCAAGAAGACCGGTTCCACGCCTGACGGCCGCAAGGCTGGCCAGCCGTTCGCCCCGGGTGCTAACCCCATGCACAAGCGCGATAGCCACGGCGCCATCGCTTCGCTGTCTTCGGTTTCCAAGCTCCCGTTCCGCGATGCTCAGGACGGCATCTCCAACACCTTCTCCATCATCCCGAGTGCGCTCGGCAAGGAGGATCAGGTGTTCTTTGGCGATATCGACCTTGATCAGCTGGGCGAGTAACTATTGTTAGTGCTATACTAACAATAACGATTACTGATTAGCGCGCCGGTTTCGGTCGGCGCCTATCAATCGAAGGAGACACATTATGAAGGTTTCTGAAGTTTCCGAGACTCAGGCCGATAACCTGGTCCACATGCTCGACGCTTACGCCGAGAAGGGTGGCCACCACCTGAACATCAACGTCTTCAACCGTGAGACGCTGCTTGACGCTCAGGCTCACCCCGAGAAGTACCCGCAGCTGACCATCCGCGTTTCCGGCTATGCCGTGAACTTCCACACGCTCACCAAGGAGCAGCAGGACGAGGTCATTTCGCGTACCTTCCACAACAAGTTCTAAAGGGGTTTAACTCCTGCAGGATCGCCGGGCCGCTTTGGGTTACTTTCCAAAACGTCCTCGGACATGCAAAGAGGCTCCGCATCGCGCTTCGCGCTGCGGAGCCTCTTTGCGTCCTGCGGAATGTTCCGGAGGGAAGCCCCCGTCACGCCCCCGGATTCCCGGTGGGAGTTCTAGACCTTGTCGGCCTTAGTACATACCGCCGCCCTGCTGACCAGCGGTAGCAGCAGCGATAGCGTCCTCAAGCTGAGTGTTTTTGGGCACATCGGAGACGGTAGCCTCGGTGATGAGGATCAGGCTGGCGACAGAAGCAGCGTTCTGCAGGGTGACGCGGCTGACCTTGACGGGGTCGAGGACGCCCATCTCGATCATGTCGCCCCACTCGCCGTTGGCAGAGTTGAGACCCTGGCCGGCGGGCAGCTCGGCAACCTTGTCGACCACGACAGCGCCCTCAAAGCCAGCGTTCTTGGCGATGGTGGCGACCGGAGCGGTCAGAGCCTTCTTGACGATGTCGACGCCAATCTTCTCCTCGGGGTCATCGATCTCGACAGCATCGAGCGCAGGAGCAGCATCCATGAAGGCGACGCCGCCGCCGGCGACGATGCCCTCCTCGACAGCAGCGCGGGTTGCCTGCAGGGCGTCCTCGACGCGGTGCTTGATCTCCTTGAGCTCGGACTCGGTAGCAGCGCCGACCTTGATGACGGCAACGCCACCGGAGAGCTTGGCCAGGCGCTCCTGGAGCTTCTCACGGTCGAAGTCAGAGGTGGTGTTCTCCATCTCACCCTTGATCTGAGCGATACGAGCGTCGATGGCCTCCTTGGAGCCAGCGCCGCCGACGACGACGGTATTGTCCTTGGAGATGGTGACGGACTTAGCGGTACCGAGCATATCGGCGGTGATGTCAGCGACCTTCACGCCCAGCTCGTCCAGGGCAGCCTGGCCGCCGGTGAGGACGGCGATGTCCTCGAGGATGCGCTTGCGGCGATCGCCGTAGCCCGGAGCCTTGACGGCGCAGACGTTGAGGGCGCCACGGATCTTGTTGAGAACCAGGGTAGGCAGAGCCTCGCCGTCGATGTCCTCAGCGATGATGAGCAGGCCACGGCCAGCGCGCTGGACAGCCTCGAGAACGGGCATAATGTCCTGAACGCTGGAGATCTTCTGGTCGGTGATGAGGATGTACGGATCCTTCATCACGGCCTCCATGCGGTCGTTATCCGTGACGAAGTAAGCGGAGACATAGCCCTTGTCGAACTGCATGCCCTCGACAGTGTCGATGGTGATGTCGAACGTCTGGGAATCCTCGACGGTGATGACGCCGTCCTTGCCCACGACCTCCATGGCCTCGGCGATCTTCTCGCCGACCTCGGGGTCACCGGCGGAGATGGTACCGACGGAAGCAATCTGCTCCTTGGTCTCGACCGGCTTGGCCTGCTTCTTCATCTCGGCGACGGCGGCGTTGACGGCCTTGTCGATACCGCGACGGATGGCCAGCGGGTTGGCGCCAGCGGCGACGTTGCGCAGGCCGTCGTTGACGATGGCCTGAGCGAGCAGGGTTGCGGTGGTGGTGCCGTCACCCACGGTGTCGTTGGTCTTGGTGGCAACCTCCTTCACCAGCTGGGCGCCCATGTTCTCGATGTTGTCCTCGAGCTCGATCTCCTTAGCGACGGAAACGCCGTCGTTGGTGATGGTCGGAGCACCGAACGTGCGCTGCAGCGCAACGTAGCGGCCCTTGGGGCCCATGGTGACGGTAACGGCGTCGGCCAGGGTGTTGACGCCCTTGGCGAGCTTAGCGCGGGCATCGGTGTTGAACGTAATGTTCTTTGCCATGGTGAGTAATCCTCCAAAAGAAATGTGACTCGCGTCGCCGCTTCCGAGTCCTATGCGACGATCGCGTTCAAAGACGAATCAGAGATTCTGACGAGACTAGGCCTCGACGACAGCGTAGATGTCGTCGGCGCGCATGAGCAGATACTTCTCGCCGTCGACCTTGACCTCGTTGCCACCGAACTTACCGTAGATGACAACGTCGCCAACCTTGACGTCCATGGGGATGCGCTCACCCTTGTCGTTGACCTTGCCAGCGCCCACGGCAACGATGGTGCCGCGCTGCGGCTTCTCCTGAGCGTTGCTGGCGATGTACAGACCAGAAGCGGTCTTCTGCTCGGCCTCGTCGGGCTTGACCAGAACACGATCTGCAAGCGGCTTCAAAGACGACATGCTTGTTTCCTCCTTTGTGGGCCGCGCGGTCATGCCGCGCGGGTTAACCCTTTTTGTTTGCGTACGCGTTGAATGGTACCCACGAATGGCGGGTTATACAACACAGAGTCAAAAAATCTTATTTTTTGGCACTTAGATTTTCTGAATGCCGGGGGATAACTTAACGATGGCTCCCGTGTGGCTCCGGAGGGGCGGGGCATAAGGTTTCCTGCTCGGGCAGTCCTGCTCGCACGAAGGCC
>OMGL01001548.1_pt1 | contig 13819 bp, 11 predicted proteins | sample 1645831 | NCBI WGS metagenome assembly OMGL01 (sample SAMN00849301, study PRJEB25192) | human gut metagenome | reverse complement strand
AGTGTAAGATATAGATTTGATTATTGGAGAGAACTTATTAAAACGCTCTAGTCTTAAATGATGATGTAAATATGTAGGAGGGCTTAACTGCTCTCCTATTTTCTATCCATTTAATATCTTATCTAATGTGTCAATGATAGTCTCTTTACAATTTTGTTGCATTTCAAAATAAAAAAGTGTCACGAAATTTATCAATGCTTCAGGATCAGCTTTATACATGTTAATATCTGACACAATTTCTATGAATTTATCTTTGTTTCTTTCAAGAACTTCATCAGAACATTTATTGACAATTTCAGAAATTTGTTCGCTTGTATACTTTTCCATATTATCCTCCGTAGAAATATAATATAAGCATTATAACAGATGGTTACATAGTATACAAGAACAATAAAATCAAAATCTTATAAAATATAGGAATAAAAGGAGAATTACTATGGAAAATAAAAAAATGTTACACACTTATTATGATGAAGATACTTATGTTTTAATCGACAAAGAAAAGTGCGAAAGGCTTGAAAAAGAGATTGAAAATCTTTTAATAGAAAATAAATTATCTCTTCTTAAATCTCGCGCACTTTTATATAAGGTTTATTCTAACCTGATGAAAAGACCTTTATAATTCATCTTCATCTCCACCTAAAAAACCTATTTTACGTTTAGGTATTTCTGGAGCAGTTTTTGGAACAACCATTAAAAGAAAATTTAATTGATGTACATGTTGTACCAACTCTAGTGGTTTTCCAGAGGTATCTGTTCCATGAAAACAAATTAAATTACTTCCAATACTACCAATATCATTAACTAATATGGTAATGTTCTGATTAAATTGAACAAGAGACATAGCTACATCTTCAGTATTAGGAAGTTTAGCTTGATAATCTTTAATTTCTTCATACAAATAATAAGCGACTTGTGGAGCGCTACTATCAAGTTCCATTTTTGAAGCGTTTACTTCAATTTGTCTATCTTTGGTATTCTGTCTAAGAATTTTTTGAATTTCTGGGGATGGTCCAATATACATATCAATCACTTCTCCTTTGTAATATATTCTGATAAATCAATTCTATCATAATAGTTTGCAAAGGAGAAGTCGGAACATATGTTTATTGTCAGAAACATCCTAAAACATCATACCACAATTCTTACACTCAAAACTTTTGTTAATCTTTTTACTGAACAACCCAAAGAAGCCAACTGACGCAGCACGTTCTACACTACCAATTTTCTTTACATTTAAGCTACCACACGCAGGACACTTCGGTAAATTCTGTCCACCATTTTTAAAGGCTAATTTAGGATCTGCTCCTGCGCGGATAGCTGAACCTATTTTTATAGCTCTGTCCATTTCTTGTGATTTTTTCTTAAAAAATAAAGGAGCTTCTTCAAACAATTTAGGATCAAATTCTGGAGAAGATTTAACACACTCTTCTAAAAATTTTTCTTTGTTGTCAATGACAGTACGTATAATTTCTCCATTTAATTTGGGATAATACTCATCTGGTACATCATACATTTTGTTTTTACAAAATCGACAAGGTTCATCTTTTTCATATTCATAGCGTTTAGAAATAGTACCACACTTTTTACAATACTTTAACATATTTTTACCTCCACTTAGATTAAGTATAACATTTACATCACCTTAAAACAAGATTCAAACACTTGTAACCACAATATGATTTTTAGGTCTTTTAATAATAACGATGGTTTCTTATCTAAGATTGGAATATACAAAAAATCATTTAAAGAAATTGGAGAGGCTTGTGGGAAGGCTTTTAATGATTCTTTAGGTTCTTCTATAGCCGGATTAGCTGATGGGACAGGTTTTGATACAACTAATAATAAAGGATTTTTCAAGAATTTAATAAATAACTTATCTACTCCTATAGAAGATGAATTTGATTTATGCAATAAATTTATTGTTCGGCAAAAAGATATTGAACCATACTTTCAGTATTCTTCTAAATACGAAAATTATGGAAGGTCTGATGCTCAAAATGATTTAATTGAAATACAGAATCAAAAGAAGCTAGTTGATGCCAATGAAAAATCATGGCAAGATTACTTTTCTACTTTAGATGATCATCCAGAATTAAAATGGCAAGAAAAACTTATTCAAGAATGTGATTTAGAAAAACTATCTTTAGACGATTTACAGAAAGCACAACTTGAAGCTGCATTAGCTGCAAAAGAGCATGATGAAAAGTTAAAAGAGCTAACAATTGGTGCAAAAGCAAGTAAATTTGCTATTAATGCTTTAAAGATGGTTGGTAATGCTCTTGTTACTGCTGGTGTAACATGGGTTGCATCCAAAGTTGTATCTGGAATTGACCAATATATCAATCGTACTAAATATGCAACTGAAGCAATGTCGGAAGCTAATGCTGCTTATGAGAAATCAACATCAGAAGTACAAGACTTAGAAAGTCAACTATCAGATTGTAATAAACAATTAGCTGAGTTAAAAAATACTCCAGGAATTGATTTAGTAAACAATGAACAGATAAATAAACTTTCTGAACAGAGAGATATCTTACAACAGACACTCGATTTAAAAAAAGAAGAAAACAGGATTAATGCTTTAAAAACTGGTCAACAATCTGCATACTCATACGGAATTGGAGTAAAAAGTCAATATAAAAAAGATAGTGATGGGCTTTTTGATAATATAAGTGCGACAGAGGAAATGAATCGTGCTTTCGAAGAGTATAAAAATTGGGAACAATCTAAAAAAGAAAATGAAGAAGATATTGCAGATACAACTCAAAGATTATCAAAAATCACTAACACACAATCTTCTGAATACAAAAAATTATCAGAAAGATTAGAACGCTTAAATAAAAATCATAGTGGTCTTGAGAATAATATGACTAAAGCAAGGGAACGTGCTTTAGAAATGTGTAATGTTCTTATTGAAACCAAAAACGGACTAGAAGCATTAAAAGAATCTGGTGCAGAATTAACTCCAGCGCAAGAACAAATACTAAAAGAGGTTACAGAAGGAATCACTTCTTATAAATCTTTTGCCTCCACTGTCAACGAAGCCTCTGAAGCCCAACAAAATGCAGCTAATGGTTCTTCTGCTGTCGCAAATTCATTTACTAACAGCACCGAGCAAATGAAGACATTAAAAGAGACTGTCGATGATGTTGTTTCTTCTTATAAATCTTTAGATGCTGCTCTCCTATCTCAACAAACAGGTCAATCTATTAATCTAACAGATGATTTATCTGCTTATGCTAGTTGTTTGGAATATACAAATGGAGTGATGCAACTTAATTCAGAAAAGGCTAAAGCGTTAGCTCAGTCTAAAGCTGAAGAACAGATTGCAACTATCGAAGCCACGGAAGCACAAGAACGTTATCAGTATTCTATTAACGCTTCCAAGATTGATGAATACACCGCTGCTCTCGATGGGAAAAATAAAGTTGTTCTTAACGGAAAAGAAATTACTTCTGAAATGGTTCAGGCATTAAAACAAGATAATGAACAAATCGTTTTAAATGCTAAGAATTATCAGCTGATGACTTCTCAGATTAGAGAAGCCACAGGTACATATCAGGCTTGGTTAGATGCTCAAAATGCTCCTACTCAAGGAACAATGTTTACTGATGCTGGAAATGCTATTGAACTCATCATGGAGTCATTAAAGAATGGTAAAGTTGGTACAGATGCATATAAATCTGCATTAGGATTTTTAGTTCCTGATTCCATAGATTCAGAAGACAAAGAAGCCATTTCAAAATATCTCAAAACGTTACAGAGATATTTTGCTGATAATGGTTCTGGTGTTAATAATTTTATTTCTGATGCTATTCAGAAAGGTTTAATGACAAAAACTGAAGATGGTGCTGATATTGTCAAAGGCACAAGGATTGATGATTTTGTAGAGAAATTAAATCTTACAAAAGAAGCAGTTCGTGCAATCTTCGGAGAAGCAGAAACATATGGTTCAAAATTCAATTGGAATTTAGATGGTTTAAACAGTTTAGATGATGCTCTTTTTGAAGCACAGACCAAATATGATGAACTAAGAAATGACTTTGAGCAAAATGGTTTAACCGTAGAAGTAAATCAGGATGATATCAATAATGCCAAAAAAGCTCTTGAACAATTAAGTGAGTATGGTAATGTTAATTTAACAAATCGTCAAAAGGTTTCCGGGAAAACCATGCGTGATAAAGGTTGGACTGATTTCAACGATGATGATGTCGCTACTACATACACAATGTCTGATTTTATTTGGCAAGGTGATGAAGACACAGGAAAATATGTATATGTTCATTATACTCCGATTCTTCCAGATGGCTCTGTATTATCTCCTGATGAGTTGTCAAAGTATATTGACGAAACCTTAAATGGTACAAAAAATATTTTGGAAACTGATTCAGATAATAAGAGAATTGTCATGAAAGTTGATGATGGTATTTCTCACGAAGATTCTGTTAATTATAAACAGACGGGGGAGAAGTCATCTGTAATGAATCGTATCGTTCAACAAGGTAATTCTTGGGATGAGAAAGTTCATGAATATCAGGCAACATTTTATAATCTTGTAGATCAGGATTTACAGAAATTAAATGACGAGTATGGTCAGACCAGCAAACAGTTTAAAGATTTAGCAAAACAACGCGCAGATATGTTCTCTGAGTCATATTCTGGAGATGAATTTCAGAGTTTAAAAGATGAATATGATTTAGTAAATAAAGCATCTCAGTTAAGATCCTTATTAAATAAAGGCATTGTTAATGGAGACGCGAAATCTTATGAAGAACTATCTAAGCAATATGAAGTATTAAGGAAAGAGCTTTCTCAAACATATGGAGTAGATATTGAAGCTGATGGAGCAGCACAAGTATTACAGGATCTTCAGCAGCAAATGATTACCCTTTCTGGTTTGAGTTCTTTTAATGTTAATATTATTGCAGATCAGGCAAAACAAGAACTCCAAAATTTACAGAACGATCTTCAAGAATTAGAAAATAAACTTAAAAAAGTTGAAAATTCTTTATCATCTGCTGATGGTGACAAGTATTTGAGTTTATCGTCAGAAAAAGAACAATTAGAAAAACAAATCGCTGAGAAGAAATCTCAAATTAAAGGTAAAGAAGAAGAAATTGATTGGATTACTACACTTAAAGTCAAATTAGATGAGAGTGTAAAAGAAGCTCAAGATAAAAAAGATGAGTTAGGTAAAGACCAAGAATTTAAGGTAACAGCCAATACAGAACAGGCAATAGAAAAGATTAATGAATTAAAAGATTTATTGAATGGACTTTCTACTAATCTTGATATTGGAGATCCTTTACATGTGTCTACAAATCCGTCTGACTCAACTTCTACTTCATCTTCAACCAAAAAGACGAAAACCAATGGTCGAACTAAAAGTTATAGCAAAAATGGCTCCTCCGCTGCATCTGGTACAAAAGGGGAAACGGTTAAAACAGAAACAGCTTTAATTGGTGAACTTGGTCCAGAAATTGTTGTTGATCCTAAGACTGGCTCTTGGCGTACATATGGTGATAATGGTGCTGAATTTGCTTCTATTCCGAAAGGTTCTATTGTTTTTGATGCTAATAAATCGAAAGAACTTCTTGAACGTGGATTTGTTAATGGACGTGGAATTGCATATGCATCTGGTACAGCTTATGGGAAAACTGATACTAATCCAAATTCAGTAAGTGGTTCTTTTGTAAATGCTCCTGTGTACGGAGAAAGTAGGTTTGATGAAAAAGCTAAAGAACTTGGCAAGACCGCTGATAAAGCGACCAAAGCCACAGATAAACTTGCTAAGTCTACTAAAGACGCTACAGAAGCAGAAGGTAATCTAGTAGATTGGATCGAACGTAGAATTACCCTATTAGACAATCAAGCTTCTCTCCTATCCAAGAAATCATCTAGTGCATACCTCTCCTATTTTGGAATGACTGAAGAGCAATTTAAGTCTATCAGTGAATTGATGTCAGATCCTACCAATGTTGAAAACTACACAGAAGGTATTCGACAATTAGGTGAGATTTCAAAAAATACTGGTAAATCTATGGACGAGCTTCAAGCTACTATCACAAGTGGCAAATTTGAAGAATCTCGTCTTAGTGCTAATGCTTCTCAGTTAAAAATCAATGATGAGAAGATTCAAACTTTAAGAAGTGCTATTGAACAGTATCAAGCCAAGTATGAAGGATACATAGCTAAAATACCACAAGAGTATCGTGATAAAATTGAAAGTGGTGCTTTAACCTTAGAGAATTTTGCACAGGAAACTTCTAAGGATAGTAATGCTAAACAAGGTTCATCTTTATATGATAATCTCCAAAAAGGTATTGAATACTACGACAAAGTTAAATCCTCTGAAAGTAGTTTATTCGATGCTCAAGAAGAACATTATAAAATCCTTGAAGAAAAGCACAACAACTATATAGGTAAGCTCGAAAAAGAAAATACTCTTCTACAGACACAAGCTACTCTTACTCAAAAGGGTATTGATTTAGCAAAAGCTTCTGGTCATATTGTTAGTGCCGATTCGTATGAAAGTCTGATTTCAAACAATAAGCTTCAACAGAATAATATGAGGAATCAGATTAATGGTAAGATTGCTAAACTTAAAGAACTCGATCCAAAAGAAGATACAGAAGAATATCTCGAATTAGAAAATGAGATCGAGTCAGCAAGAGTAAGTCTTGAAGATCTTAAATTAGAGCAAGCAAACCTCAATAAAGAATTAAAAGAAATGCCTATTACAAATATGACAACCATCATTAATATGTATAAGGATATTTCTACTGCTATTCAGAACTGGGGTGCTGAATTAGAAGCATCTGGTACTGCTCTGACCGCAGATTATTACCAAGAACTTATCAAGAATGGTTCTACCATCATCAGTGAGTACAAAGAACAGGCTGGAATTATCAAAGATGTTATGGATACTTACGATGTTGGTTCTGATAACTGGAACGAGTTATACAGTCAGCTTCAGAACGTCAATGGCGAAATGTCCAGTATGATTCAAAATCTGAAAAAATGGAATGAAGAATTACTCCAACTCCCATTAACTAAGATTAGCAATTATTCTTCTGATTTGAATACAGTCAAGGATGCTCTATCTTCTTTACAGGATGATTATTCGACTGTCATTAGTGCTGTTACAGGTGCTATTGACGATGAGACAAAAGCCATTCAAGATCAGCAGAAAGAGTTCCAGAAAAACATTGAGAAACAGAAAGACGCTATTCAAGATAAGATTGATCTGTTGGATAAGCAGAACACGAAACTACAGCTTCAGAATCAGTTAGAACAGTCATTGTATGATTTACAGATCGCCAATACACAAAAGACACAAAAAATCATAAGAAATGGCGAGGAAATTTATGTTACTGATGCTGACAAAATTCGTGAAGCACAGAAAGCATATCAAGATGCTCAATATTCTAAAACCAAAAACGATCTCCAAGAACAGTTAGGTGTGCTGAACGACCAGTTAGATGATTACAATGATAAGGTTGACGAACAGCTCGAAGCCTTAGACAAAATCAAAGATAAGTGGTCTGAAATTGCAGAGAATGTGACCAAGGCTCAGAATGCTACTCTTGCTACTGATTATCTTGGTGCAGGATGGAAAGACAAGGTTCTGTCTGGTAATGATAATGACATTTATACTGTATTCAAAAATCAGTATGAACAGAATGCTTCTCAGCTCAAAGCATATGAGGATCAGATTCAATCTACAGAGAGAATCTATAATCTTCTGAATAGTTATATTGAAGCGTATAAGGCTGGCACTATTACAGCAAATGAAGCACAGACACAGATTCAAGGACTTTTAAATCAACTTAATAAAGGTCTAATTTCTGCTGATGCTAATCTTATGAATGTCCTTCAATACAGCAAAGATATAACAGGTGCTTCTGGTAGCAGCGCAGAACAAGTTCTTGCTGGTATTAAAGCTGATTTGAAAACATCTGGAGATAATCTCATTACTTCTTTAAAACAGTACGAAGAAAATTCTAAATTAATTGGAGAACAGACTACCAGTTGGCAACAACTTACAAAAGATGTATCTGAGATGTTGAGCGTTCTAAAAGATGTTAAGAAAGCACTAAAAGAATCTGAACGTGATGATGATGAAGATGAGGATGACGATTCTAGTTCCAAAAAGAAACATCATAGTAAATCTGATGGACCAGGAAAGAGTGCTTGGTCTAATAAGGACGAAAACAATGGACCCGGTGCAGAGATCAATCGTAAGAAAGCTGGCATCGCTCACAGTGGTTTGGAAGCTGGTGTGGTTGGTTCTGGTGTTGCCAATGACGATGAAGCTTGGATGAAACTTATGGGACTTAAAGAGTTAGATCCTAATGAGTATCCATATATTCTCAAGGCTGGTGAACAGATTGTAAACGATGAACAACGCAAAACTCTAATGTCTAATTTTAATAACGCATATTCTTCTGCTTATGCTGATGGAATCAAACGTGGTATTTCTGCAATGTCATCTCTTGGAACACAGGTTAATAATGCTGTGAGCAACGTGAAAGTTAATATTGAAAAAATTATGATGAATAATGTCCAAGATCCAGATGGATTTGCCAAGGCTTTATATAATAATCTCGAATTAACTATGGCACAGCAACGCTCTAAGTTTAAATTCTAATTTTTGTGACAGCCCTGTTATAAATAGAGCTGTCACATTTTATGTTGGAGGTTTATTTTTATGAACTACCAAGAAGTAATTAAAAGTATTACCACTACTATATTCTCTCAAATTCAATCTTTAATAAAAGAGGCTCCTTTTGATAAAACATTTAGAGCCAGAATTTTGAAGAAAATAAGTGATGGTAAATATCAAATCGAATATAAAGGTGGTAAATATACAGCTAAAAGTTCTCAATCTTATAATGAGAATGATATAGTTTATGTATGTGCGCCTATGAATAAATGGGAAGAATTATTTATTCTTCCAGTATAAAAAATTATAAATGAAAGGATGGTTTCATTCTTATGTCTATTTATCATAACGGGCAGAAAGTCGCTGGCTATACAAGTGGACGAAATTCTGCAATTTTAAGCAATATTACTCTCCTGCCGGGGGAATTTAAAACGCAGGAAGATGGAACATATATGTGTACACTTGATAATACTCTTGTTTTAGATGAAAGCATCGTGGATGTATATTTTGCATCAAGTAGTCAAAAGGCAGGAAGTAAGGCAAATATCTGGGTGTCTTCTGCTGCTGGCAAGATTTATTTTCATGCGAAAAAGGTTCCAACACAAGGGTTGATCGCAGAAACCATTCGTATTGTGAATCCATCTCAGGATGATTCATATAATTCAGATCAAAGTGCTGCTATTACTGGATTACAACAGCCAGTCTTTGAAGATTATAATGGAATTTATCCTGCTACTACAGATACAAATCATACAGATGTAGATACTTCTAAATTACCAAATTATACAGAAACCCCTGAAAATGATGAACCTCTCAATTATATTATTCCCTCTCTTGGAAAAGTAAAATCAAAAAATCCATTGGCAACTATACTTGAAGGTGTCAAAGGAGCATTGAGTTGGAGCGCATTTTTGATTAGTAATTTGAAAGCTAATGTGACAAAATTACAGACTGATTTGACCAAGTTACAGACTGATTTAACTTCCCATATTTCAGATTATCGGAACAAAGCATCAGAACTCTCTAAATCATATGATTCTGTGAAATCGTCATTAGATTCTGTGAAATCGTCATATGATAAACGTCTTGAGGGTTACATCTCCGGCAACTTTGGATTTGATACATATCTTACACAAGGAAGATATAATGTCTCAAGTAATGCAGGAACAAGTAAAGGAAATCCTTATGACGGTTACTGTTACGGGGTTTTATTTGTAACCGTTAGTGATGGTTATACTTACAATGGCACAAATAATTGGATTTGGCACATTTTTATTAACACAAGCGGAAATTTTTGGGAAAGACATAGGATTAATGCAGGTTCGTGGACTTCGTGGGTGCAGTTCAAATAACTAAGCGGATTTAAAAACTTTCCATTCTGTCCATGAATCTTTACTTCCACCAAGGGCTTTACAAACCTCACTTCTTAGATTAAAACGCTCGGAAGTATTATAACTGAATACAATCTGTGTTATTGTGTCTCCACCTCCAGATATTACAAGCATTTGTCCCCATGATCCGTCTGGTGGAGCATTCGTACCTTGTGTTGTATTACTTAATCTGTAAAATCCACTGGTTAAAACAGTATTAAAATCAGTGTTTGATGGTAAAGGGCATCGCTTATCGACCTTAGTTTCAATCAAGTTTTCATAATCTGAAATAGTTTATCCGTATTACCAATTTTTAAGCATTATTACATCTAATGAAGAAGATAATAAAGCATCTGCTAAGTCAGAATAAACTTTAGGTTGTAATAAATCACCTACATCCAACCATATTACACATGTAAAATTATATCTGGTTATAAATCCTAGACCGCCGCCACGAGAATTATTTACAATTATATTATTCCATTGAATATCATTTTTAAATATACCCAAATCATAATATGGTGTTCCATTAACTGTATTTTTTACATGGAAAAATACATTAACTAAATATGTACCACGTTTTTTGATTTTCATTTTTCCATCAGAAATTTCTATATTTGTGCCACCTGTAGTTGAGAGGGGGATTGGTGTCCATGTACGAGGGGTTAGTGTAATACCTGTCTCACTCCACCCATATGCAGCATAATCATTCTCATTAACGTAGTTGTATTTGATGTTCTCATAATCTGAATTTTACACACAAAATTTTATAAAAGGAGGTGTTAAATTGTATGCCGTAATACATCCCATTGAGCCTTTTGACGCATCAAAAGGGACAATTATTAATTTTACATGGAAAGGCAATCAGATTCGTCAAGTCCATTGTATTATTAAGAAAAATGAAACTGGTGAGACAGTTTATGATATGACTGATACTAACCAAATGAAGCAAGAATTTAATATGATTGACACAAGTAAACCAGATTTATCTCCTACTAGCAAGTTAGTTAATGGAGAATATTATATTGCATATATTACAGTAATTGATAGTGATGGTGTAGAATCAGAAACTCAGGCTATTGGCACTCCTTTTTATTGTTTCAGTGAACCAGATTTTAAATTATCACTTAATGATTCAGATATTGTAAGAGCATCTACATATGAAATCAATGTTTCATATGCACAGTCAGAAAACGAAGATTTGAACACATACAATATAAAATTGTACAATTACAGTATGCAATTATTACAAGATTCTGGAGAAATTGCTAGTGATGTAAATTCTATGAAATATGTAATATCAAAATTGGAGAATGGTAAGGAATATTATGTTCGTGCGACAGGGAAAACTGTTCACGGAATGGAAATAGATACAGGATTTATTTTATTTTCTGTACAATATATTCAGGCACAAGTATTCTCTCCTTTGGAAGTGAATAACATGGCTGATATTGGAGCAATTGAAGTTAAATCAAATATTATTTCTACGAATGCTACATCAGAAAAAGATGTGGAGTATATTGATGGAGATAAAATTGATTTAAGAAATAATTCTATCACATATGATATTGGTTTTGAAGTAGCTGGAGATCATAGTGATATATATCTTTTTGAAAAACCTAATCTAAATACCTCTATTGTCCATTTTACAGGAGAAAAAACATCAGCAGATGTAATTTATAGAGAAGGCTCATATTCTAATTCTGATGGTTATAAATCATATTTTGAATTACAAGTAGAGACAGGTGGGCGGATTTATACAATTTATAGTAATTATGTAAAAGTCCCAACAGACAATCAACAGTTTTCGTTATTGGTTACAAGAGAATCAAATTTATATAATATTAAAGTTGTTTTAGTAGATAAAAAGGAGGTAATTGAATGATTTTAGGAAGAACTTGCACTGGCGAACCATCTACCCTACTCAATTCTCTCCCAGCTACAGATGATATTGGAACATTAACATTATCAAATGCTATTCATGATGAGACATATGTGACTGTAGCTGTAATAAATGTATCAGATTTTACAGGTAAAATTCCTTCTCAATGGACATTTGATACGAGACTTCATTCAGTTTACAAAGGCGATTTATATGGTGGAAATGTAAGTTTTACTGAAAGTATTGTCGAATCTGTAAGAATCAAAAAGAGAACATCCAAAGATTCTAAATTCCAAACCATTTATGAAAAAGATATAAAAACCAATAAGGATTTTGAAATTCATTTTATTGATTATTTAGAACCAACTGGTGAGATTGAATATGCGTATGTTCCTGTTATTTCTGGCGGCGAAAACAAATATATCACAAATGAAGTAAAATCAGATTTTAATAATTTCTTTATGGTAGAACGTGGAGCTTCATATCCTCTTGTTATGGATATGAAATTTGATAGAACATTAAATCAACAAGTAAACGTAGTTGAAACATGGGGAAGGCAACGACCAGTAATTATACGAAATGGAAACCTCAAGTATTATTCTGGAGATATTGAATGTATTTTTGTTGAACTTAAAGATTGTGAATGGGATTGGGAAAATAGTTGGGATTTTAGAAATCAATTAAATGAGTTTTTATCAAATGGTATGCCAAAAATATTAAAAGATCCTAACGGTAATATTTATATGATTGGTATCACCTCTTCTATCTCTGAATCCACAGATAATTATAATAACATTACAACTAAGTTCAGTGTAACAGAATGTGGAGATGCTTATTATGTTGGAGATCTCGCAGATAACGGTTTCATTGATTCAGAAGTAGATCGGTAGGTGATTTTATGTCTTATATAGTAACACAAGCCGATCTTAATTTGTTAAAACAGGGTGAACAAAATATTTACATTAAAGTAGAGTTACTTAGTAGTAATTTTAAAGTATTAGATATAATAACAGGTAATGTAATAGATGATACATATTCTGTTGATTCTGAAAGTATGCAAAGGCGCAGTTATAAAGTTACTCTTGTTGTGACAGATAGCACATTCCAAATAGGTAAAGATAAAAAAATATGGTTAGATAAAAGACTTCGTGTAAGTTATGGTATCTATTCTTTACGAGAAAAGAAAATCATTTGGTATCAATTAGGTATTTTTGTCTACTCTTCTGTCAATTATTCTTATAGCGCATCTGATAAAACCTTATCTTTAACCTGTCCTGATTTAATGGCTTTGTATGATGGTACATTAGGTGGAGAACTGAGTGGATATGGTTCATCTCATATGGGTGACGATACACAAAACATTACTGCTCATGGTCTTTTAATTCCTGCTGGTGAAGATATGAGAAAGTCAATTATTGCTACATTGAAAGCTGCTAATATTGAAAATTACGTAGTTGAAGAAATGAATAAAGAAATTCCTTATGATTTGGAATTTGACACAGGTGTTACATATTCTCAAGTGTGGGAAAAGATTCGAGATTTATACGATTCATGGGAGTTCTTTTTTGATATAGATGGAACATTGATTGGCGTAGATACAAAAAAAGTCACACCGAAGATGCTGGAGACGTTAATGCGGCTAAAGGAAAAAGGGATTATCATCTGTATTGCTACAGGAAGAGCGCCTATGGCAGTGCCGACTTTTGAAGGGGTTGAGTTTGATGCGATCCTTACATACAATGGATCCTACTGCTTCAACCAGAAGGAGATCATCTACAGCAATCCGTTGGAGCAGGATGATGTGCAGAAAATGATTCAGAATGCGGCGACGCTGGGGCGCCCGGTATCGGTTGCCACTAAAGATCAGTTGATCTCCAATGGAACTGATGAGGATCTGGA
>OMGL01001538.1_pt1 | contig 13882 bp, 8 predicted proteins | sample 1645831 | NCBI WGS metagenome assembly OMGL01 (sample SAMN00849301, study PRJEB25192) | human gut metagenome | reverse complement strand
TTTTTATAATGAGAAAATATTATACCTCATTTTTTTTCTTATCTTCTGTTGTGATAATAATATTTTTGCTGTTAACCAATTCCTATTTTGTTTCAGGAAAAACGATTATAAGTTTTGGGCTTTTACTTCTCTGGATTCTTGGATATAATAAAAAGATTTTTTTGGTTAATATTTTGTTAATACTGTTATTTATTCCATGGTTTTTGTTTTTATTAGAATTTCTGAGTGAGAATCTAGAGAATGGAACAATTGCTTATAAGTTTCATCAAGTATTATTGCTTTTTAATTCAATTAGTATATTGGATGTTGCATCAGACTTTAGTAGTATTGGTAATCTTGTCGCAGAGTTAGTAACTTTGTTATATTACTTTATTCTTAATCCTATTTATTTTATTATAGGTAAGGGGGCAGGAGCAGGAGTTCCGGATTTGTTTGGTTGGTTTCAGCCTTTTGCGGGATATGGAGGATATAAAGAATTGGATATGATACGCAATGATTATGTAAGATTACACTTGGCGATCTATGGTGTTTTTGTGCGTGGTGGTATTATTATTTTGATTATGTATATCCATTTATTAATAAAATTATTTCTTTCCAGACAAGTAATGTCATTTTTTGCATTTATAATGATGTTATTCGTGTTTTATAGTAGTAAGGATTATCTATTGTTGTCTTTTTTATTGCTGCGAATTTCTTCCTTGGATAGTACAAAAGAATTAATTCGATCTTAAGTTTATTTCTGTCTCAAATTATTTAATATCTTGAATCATGAGAATATTATATGTCCATCGAGAATTTTCCTCAGTCCTTAACGGTGGAACTTATGTGATGCATCGAAATTATGAGATGCTTACTCGCTTATTTGGAGGAGATAATGTCATTTGTTATTCAGTAGCTCGCCCTACTCTGAAAATCATCGTTTTATCTTTATTACGCATGGGGTGTTATGGTGTTTCTAAAAGAGACGAAGAAACTATAATGGATGTCTATTGTAAGGATTCTTTTGATTTCGTTTTCTTTGAAGGGTCATTATTTGGTAGGATTGTTAAATTGTTGCATGGATTAGAAGCAAAGTCCGTGATATTTGAGCATAATGTAGATGCGTCAATGGCTTATCAAGAATACTTGTATGATCATTCTCTTGTCTCTTACGTAAAATATCGCTTTATAAAATTCAATGAAAAGCGAACTGTGAGATATGCTACCTCTTTAATAGCACTTAATAAACGTGATTGTGATGGGTTCGAGCGAATGTATGGACGGAAACCAGAACTGATTTTTCCGATAACAAGTCCTAAGGTGGACTTAGATGATGTTCCTGTATTAACCGCTATAAATAGACCGTTTTTATTATTTGTTGGTGCTGATTTTTATCCAAATATAGAAGGGATAGTATGGTTTATTGAACATGTATCCCCTTTTATCCAATTGGATTTACGCATTGTTGGGGCTTGTTGTAATAATCCTACTTTTTCTGTTGCTGAACTATCGTTAGCAGATGATATTATATCTTTAAATAATGATGTATCTAATCCTTTTGTTGGATTCATTAAAAGTACTCCAACTAATCCTATAACAGCAGCAACTAAAGCCGTTCCTAAAAATACTATAACTATACTCTTTAGTATCTTTCCTAATCTCTGCATTCCTCCGCCCATATTAGCTATTGCAGATGTAACACTGAAAAATACTAATGGTACTAATGTCATGAATAATAAGTTTAAGAATAATTCTCCTATAGGTTTTAAAACTACTGCTTTTTCTCCCATAGTTGCACCTACTATACCACCTAGTAATATAGCTCCTAGCAATACTATAGAAGACTTATAATTATTCCAAAATGATTTCATACTCTCTCTCCTTTATTTCTATTTATTATTTAAAAACTCCTGTGCTATTTCCTTATCATCAAAATGATGCTTAACTTTTCCTAAAATTTGATAATTTTCATGTCCTTTTCCTGCAATGATTACTATATCATCTTTTTGAGCCATTTCTATAGCTTCTTTTATAGCTTCTCTTCTATCTACAACTACTCTATAATTTTCTTTATTTTTATCTAATCCTTTTAATATATCTTCTATTATAAGCTGTGGATCTTCAGTTCTTGGGTTATCAGAAGTTACTATACATACATCTGATAATTTTTGTGCTATTGCTCCCATTAAAGGTCTCTTAGTTGTATCTCTGTCTCCACCACACCCAAATACAGTTATTATATTAGACTTAGCAAATCCTTTTGCAGTATTTAATATATTTTCTAATGCATCTGGAGTATGTGCATAATCAACTATAACACTTATTCCCTTATCATTAGTTATTGTTTCAAATCTTCCTGCAACACCCTTAGTTTTTCCTAAGCTTTCTTTAACTATTTCTTTAGGTATATTTAACATGTAACAAGCTGCTATTACTGCTAAAGTATTGTAAACTGTAAATTTACCTGGTACTGGCACAAATATTTCTTCTTCATATGTTGGAGTTACTAATGTATAAGATACTCCACGTGCATCTATTTTTATATTTTTTGCCATAAAGTCTGCTTTATTATCTATTCCATAAGTATAGCAAGGTGTACTTAAAGATTTTATATTTTCATATATTTTAGCTCCACCTTCATCATCTATATTTATTATGTTTGCTGTAGTTGTTTTATAGAATAATTTTTCCTTTGCATTTCTGTAATCTTCTAAATCTTTATGGAAATCTAAGTGCTCTGGAGTTAAGTTTGTAAATATTCCTAATTTAAATTCTGTCTCATCTACTCTATTTAATACTAATGAATGAGATGATACTTCCATTGCACAATAGTCACATCCATTATCAATCATAGTTCTAAAATGCTTTTGTAAATCTATGCTTTCAGGAGTTGTTGAACTAGATTCAACTTCTTTATCACCATCAAATATTTTTATAGTTCCTACAAGACCTACTTTTTTATTATTTGAACTTAATATCTCACTTAAGAAAGTTGTTATACTTGTTTTACCATTAGTTCCTGTAACTCCTATAACTCCTAATTCTTTTGATGGATTGTTATAAAAATTATCAGCAACATTTGCCATAGATGCTCTAGTATCCTCTACTTTTATAAAAGTATATCCTTCTATATTTATATCTTCCTGTACTAAAAATGCTTTAGCACCTTTTTCTATAGCACTTTCTATATATTTATGACCATCTGAGTTGAATCCTTTTATACATATAAATAATGTATTTTCTTTAACTTTTCTTGAGTCATATGCTATGTTATTTATGTCTATATTTAAGTCACCATTTACACTAAGTATATTTATTCCTTTTAATAAATCATTTAACTTCACTTATTTTTCCCTCCAAATTTTATATTAATCTCTCTCTATTATTCTCTAATCTAAATGTCTAACTTATATTATTATATAAATTCAAATTTACTATGTACATTGTTTAAGGTGCTTGTTATATTGCAAAAAATGCTCTATAATCTAATTTAGAAGGTAGGTGGATTATGAAAGATATAAATAACAAAGTTGGTTACTTAAATGACAATTTTAAAATCTTCCATATTAGAGATAAGAAAGATATTAAATTTGAATATCATCATCATGATTTCAGTAAAATAGTAATTTTAATTGATGGTGATTTAACTTATTATATAGAAGGTAAAGCCTATATCTTAAAACCATGGGATATTTTATTTGTAAATAAAAATGAAATTCACAAGCCAGTAGTAAACCCAAATAAGTACTATGAGCGTATAGTTATATGGTTAAATCCAGATTTTATGGCAAAATATGCTCAAGGTAATAACGATTTACTTAAGTGCTTTGAGGTGGCAATAAAAAATAATTATAATCTACTTAGATTAAACATGAAATCAATTGAGGTTATAAAAAATCTAATTCAAGATATACAAAGTTGCAATAATAGTAATGAATTTGGAAGTGAGATTTTAAAAGAATCATTATTTGTGCAATTAATGGTTTTAATGAATAGGTTATTTTTAAATAGCGATAAAAATAGAGATATCGAAGATATTCAATATGATAAAACAATAGAGGGCGTTTTAAATTATATAAACTCTAATCTAGAAAATGATTTGTCTATAGATACTATAGCTTCAGAATTTTTTATAAGTAAATATTATCTTATGAGAAAATTCAAAAATCAAATAGGAAGCTCTATTCATAATTATGTGGTTCAAAAAAGACTTATACTTGCAAGGTCTCTTATATCTGATGGTTTAAGTATGAGTAGTGTATGTTCTAGATGTGGGTTTAATGACTATTCAAGTTTTGTAAGAGCATTTAAAAAGGTATATGGTGTTTCTCCAAGTAATTATAATCCTACAATCCATAATTTTGAAAATCCTATATCTGATACTTAAAAAGGTATGAAGTTTAAACTTCATACCTTTTTATATTAGTTTCTTCCTAATATTCTATTTATCTCATGTCTATAAGCATCTGCTTTAGCACCAAATATTGCTTGTATTCCATTACCTACTTCAACAACCCCTACGGCACCTAATGCTTTTAGCTTATCTTTATCTACTTTTGATTTATCTTTAACTTCAACTCTAAGTCTAGTTATACATGCGTCTATTGATACAGCATTTTCTTCTCCACCTAATGCAGCTAAAACTTCTGGAGCTTTTTGTACTATTTCATCTTTTCCATTAGCTTTATTTGGAGCTTCTTTTCCATCTAATCCTTTAGCAGCTTGGAAGTCTGCTTTAGAGTAAAGTTTAGCTTCTTCTTCATCCCCTTCTCTACCTGGAGTTTTTAAGTTTAACTTAAGTATTAAAGTTTTAAATAAGAAGTAATAAACTACTGCATATCCTGCACCTACTAATATAGCTCTTATCCAGTTTGTTGGAACTCCAGCTCCTGCAGGAAGTATTCCGAATAAAGTAAAGTCTATTAATCCTCCTGAGAATGTCATACCTATAAATACATTAAGTATATCCATTAAGAAGAATGATAATCCTGCCATTATACAATGAACTACATATAATACTGGTGCAACAAATAAGAATGTAAATTCTAATGGTTCAGTTATACCAGTTAAGAAAGATGTAAATGCTGCTGATACTAATAAACTTCCAACAATCTTTTTCTTGTTAGGAGCAGCAGTATGATACATTGCTAATGCTGCAGCTGGAAGTCCAAACATCATGAATGGGAATTTACCAGCCATAAATCTTGTTGTTCCAGAAACTATAGTTGACATAGTATCTGCATCTGCACCAACTATACTTTGCATATTTCCTAATTGAGCAAAGTAAGCATAGTTAGCACCTTGAATTGTTTGCCACGCTCCATCTATTATAACTTGACCATCAACAAATGATCCATACCAGAATGGTGTATAGAATATATGATGAAGACCAAATGGTATTAAGGCTCTTTCTATTAATCCATATAAGAATGTTCCTATTGGTCCTGCATTTTTAACGAATAATGCAATTACTGCTATTCCATCTTGTACAAATGGCCATATATAAGCTAATAATGCACCTACAACTGCCATAGCTAAAGATACTACTATTGGAACAAATCTTGCTCCTGAGAAGAATCCTATAACTGCTGGTAATTGTATATTGTAATATTTATTATGTAATGTAGCTGTTACTATACCTGTTATAATACCACCAAACACTGACATATTAAGAGTAAATATACCTAATGTAGTAGTTACATATTGTGCATATTGAGCTGGCACATCACCTGAAACTAAAGTCCCTAATGGTGTAGCACCCACACCTAATAATACACCTATAACTTGATTCATTATTAAGAAACCAAATACAGAAGCAAGTGCTGCTGTACCTTTATCTTGCTTAGCAAGACCTACTGCAGTACCTACTGCAAATAGTACCGGTAAGTTTCCAAATACTATATCCCCTATACCTTGCATTATTTTTAATATTATAGTTATCATTGGGATATTAACAAAAGCAATTAATGGTTGATATATAGCTGGTGCATTTTCAAGTGCTGCTATATTTATTAGTGATCCCCCAACCCCAAGTAGTATACCTGCAACAGGTAACGCTGCTATTGGAAGCATTATTGCTTTCCCAATTCTTTGTAAGTATTGAAGCATTTCTTTTTCCTCCCCATTATTTTTTATTTTTACATTCTCTAGCTATGCAGTTTTTTTATTTTTATTAATTATTAAAACTATTATTACAATAAAATTCGCTATGCTCATGTTGTCAACGTATTATTATTTAATATAGTTATTTTGAGCATAAAAAAGAGCTAAACAATTTATGGTATAAAAAGCAACCATAAATAATTTAGCTCATGCCTGCATAACCAGTAACACGCTATACGTATTAACTTTATATATTTAGTATATCACACTAGCATTCCTATGTAAACATTTTCACGAAATATTATTTTACTATTTCTATTTTATTTAACTCTCCAGCTTTAACAGTTCCTTCTACTAGTTTAACTGATTCACCTTCTGATAAATTAGTAAATACTACTATTGGCATTGAAGATTTTGCATTTTTCTCTATAAATTCTACATCCATTTTAACTAGTTTATCTCCAACTTTAACTTTTTGATTTTCTTCTACAAATGTCTCAAATCCTTCGCCTTTTAAAGAAACTGTATCTACTCCTAAATGTATTAATACTTCTCTTCCATCCACAGAGTTTATAGTTACTGCATGTTTAGTTGGGAATACTGTTACTATCGTCCCTTCTACTGGTGATACTATTATCCCATCAGATGTTTTCATAGCAAATCCATCACCCATCATCTTACTTGAAAATACTTCATCTGGAACTTGAGATATATTTACTAATTCCCCATTAGTTAGTGGTACTATTTGTTCTTTTTTTACCTCTTGTTCTTTGTTCCCTTTAAATAAATTTTTAAAAAAGCTCATATTCTTTATCTCCTTTGATTATTATATTATATTTTTGTATTATTAAATGTTATACATAACTTTTAGTTATTTCTTTATTAAAATTTATAACTGATATTACTCTATTTATATGTAATATCAAGTATAATACCTCATCATCATTTACTTTATAAGTATAGTTTTCCTCTATAAATGATTTTATTTGTTTTACGCAATCATAACTTTCTTTATATTGTACTTTTACAATTTCTAATAAACCATTATTGTTAGTATCTATCGATTCCGTTTTATCTATTAATCGTTTTGCAAAAAACTTTAGATGAGTTAATAGCCTGTCAAAATTAATTTCATCTTCTATAAATTCTATAGAATAATAATTTTTTATTATATCAAGTATTTGATTTATTATATTCATAATTAAACATGATTTATTAGTAGATTCTCTATAATTTGCATTTATAATATGCATTGCTATAAATCCTGCTTCATCTATTAAAAAGTTTACATTAAAAGTTTTATTTATATATTCTATTGCCCATTTACCTATCTCATATTCTTTTTTGTGAATTCTTCTAAGTTCATATAATAGTTCATTTTTTATCGGTAAATTTTCTTTATATCTTTTAAGTGCAAAATATATATGATCTGTTAAAGATATATAAATATATTCATCTAATGTAGTATTTAAATTCTTTTCTGCATATTCTATTATTGCACTACTTACAGCAAAAACCTCTTCTGGTATTTCACTTGCTAATTTATTTACTTTACTCTCAAAATTATTATCTTGTATTACAAACTTCTTTTCAATTTTACTATCATCAACAGTATCATTTGGTTTCTTTCCAAATCCAATCCCACACCCTGTCAATATCACTTCTTTTTTACTACTATTTTCAAATGCTAAAATAACATTATTATTGTACACTTTCTTTATGGTCACCATTGTCTCTAGCCCCCCAAAATAAAAATACCTAAATCAAGGTACAAAAAGTACATCTTAACTTAGGTATTGCCTGCTCTATCAGTAACAATCCATTTTATTAATTTAAACAGATATATTTTATTTAGTTATATTTATAATATTATATTAATTATATTTTTATGTCAAGAGCTTAAAAAATCAATTTCCTATCTAATTTATACTTCTTTTATAATACCTTTTTTATATGCTGTTAAAAGCAATTTTAAATCATCAACTTCATCTAATAACTTCTTACCTGCATCAGTGTCTTTTACAGTTTTTCTGCTTAATTTATGTTCAACTAACATTGTTGTTGATAGTATGTCACTTTCATTTACTATTGCTTCTTCTGTTGATGTAAACGGCTCATGAGATACAAGTTGTAGACTTTGCGAATTATATATCAATGTATATCCCGCTATACCAGTTTTTTTTTGATATGCTCTTGAAAAACCTCCATCTATAGCTATTATTCTTCCATTAGCTTTTATTGGACTTTCACCATTTTTACTTTCAACTGGAACATGTCCATTAATTATATGAGATTCATTTGTATCTAATTCAAATTCTTTAAAAATTTTATTGCATACATCTTCATCTTCTCTTAATGTAAAATATGGGTTCTTATTCTCTTTATGAGTTTCCTTCTCTGCTATAAAATACCTTTCAAAAGTAGTCATATCATCTTTACCAAATAATGAAGAGCATTTTCCTGTCCATAGATACCACATAATATCCATTCCATATTGTTTTTGATTAGTTTTATCTTTAAAGAGATATCCTTCTCGCACTAAAGTTTCCATCTTATCCATTAATTCTCTACCACTATATTCCTGTCCTTGAAGCTTCATTTTCATAAAACTTTTATCTTCGTTTAAAGGAACACATCCATGTATTAATAAATTTCCATTAGAAACTAAATATATACTTCCTTTTGAGAATAAAAATGATACATGTTTTTGTAGTTTTTCACTGTTTTTAAATGATGATACTAACTTATCAATTACAATCTCTTCTTCTTTCGTTAACTTATATGGATTCTTCGGATCTATAGTTGGGAAATTAGTATCTTTTAGTTTATATATATTTCCTTTTAAATTTATAGTTCCTTCTTCATAGTTTATCTTATCTAAAAGCAATCTATGATCCATTTCAAACTCAGGTCTTCTTTTAATTACTTCACCTTCAAGTTTAAACTGTATAATACTTATAGCCTTATGCATTTTTGCTATTAGAGTTTTTTCTTTTGTAGATGTTTCGCCTGCACTTCCTTTTGGCATAAAACAGTTACAAGGATCGCTTTTATATTGTTCTAATGCAAATGTTGCTAGTGGAAGTAAATTTATTCCATAGATGTCTTCTATAATATCTAAATTAGAGTATCTAGCTGATATTCTAAGGGCATTTGCTATACAAGTTTTTTCTCCACTTGCAGCACCCATCCATAATATATCGTGATTTCCCCATTGTATATCTACTGAATGATAGTCCATTAGTGTATCTAGAACTACATCCGGTCTAGGACCTCTATCATATATATCTCCTACTATATGAAGTCTATCTACTACTAACTTTTGTATAACTTTAGATATAGCTATTATAAACTCTTTTGCCCTATCTATACTTATAATAGTATCTACTATACTTTTATAATAGTTTTGTTTGTGTACTTGTTCTACATGTTCATTTAAAAATTCTTCTATTATATATTTAAAATCTTCCGGAAGAAGTTTTCTTACCTTAGATCTAGTGTATTTACTTGATGCATATCTACACAACTCCACTAATCTATATATATATATTCTATAAAAATCATCTATATTATCTTCTTCTTTTTCTATTAATGCTAGCTTTTGTTCTGGATAATATACTAAAGTTGCTAATGTCTTTTTTTCACTCTCTCTTATAGTACTTGAAAATAATTCTTCTATCTTTCTTTTTATAACTCCTGAACCATTTTTAAGCACATGCACAAATGCTTCATACTCTCCATGTATATCACTTATAAAGTGCTCCGTTCCCTTTGGAAGATTAAGAATAGCTTCTAAATTTATAATTTCTGTACTCGCTTTTGATATACTTGGGTATTGCTTTGATAATATTTTTAAGTATTTAAGCTCTTTTTCAATATTTTTCATTTAACACCTCCAAACATTATTACTACTTATATTTTAGCATATTTACAACAAAAGGATGGACAAAATTTGTCCATCCTTTATTTTCAAACTATATTTCTATTAGAAGTTTTCAGCTAATCTCTTATAGTTATTGTATCTTTCTTTAGCATTTTCTTCAGCCATATTGAATAATTCTTCAGCTACGTCTGGATATTGCTTAGCTATAGCAGCATATCTTACTTGACCCATTAAGAACTCTCTGAAGCTTTCAGTTGGTTCCTTAGAATCTAAAGTGAAAGGATTCTTTCCTTCAGCTTTTAATTGTGGGTTGTATCTGTATAAATGCCAGTATCCAGCTTTAACAGCTTTTTCTATGTTAGCTTGAGCTCTACCCATACCTTCTTTTATTCCGTGAGATATACATGGAGAGTATGCTATTATTAATGATGGTCCATCATGCTTTTCAGCTTCTATTATAGCCTTCATTAATTGGTTCTTATCAGCACCCATACCAACTTGAGCAACGTATACATTTCCGTAACTCATAGCCATCATACCTAAGTCTTTCTTCTTAGATCTCTTACCAGCAGCAGCGAACTTAGCCATTGCAGCAACTGGAGTTGACTTAGAAGCTTGACCTCCTGTATTTGAGTATATTTCTGTATCAAATACAAGCACGTTTACATTTTCACCTGAAGCAAGAACGTGATCTAATCCACCGTAACCGATGTCATAAGCCCATCCATCTCCTCCAAGTATCCATTGAGATCTCTTAACTAAGTAATCTTTTCTTGATTCTATTTCAGATAATAATGATTTTACTTCTTCATCTGCACAAGAACATGTTCCAGCTAATACTTCTAGTACCTTTTCACTAGCAGCTTTAGAAGCTTCACCATCTTCTCTTGCTTCTAACCATGCATTAAATGCTTCTTTAGCACTTTCACATATATCCATAGTTAATAGAGTTTGCATAGTTTCAGCTATTTTATTTCTCATTTGCTTAACACCAAGCATCATTCCGTATCCGAATTCAGCATTGTCTTCGAATAATGAGTTTGCCCAAGATGGACCTTTACCTTCATGGTTAACTGTGTACGGAGTTGATGGAGCAGATCCTCCCCATATAGAAGAACATCCTGTAGCATTTGCTATCATCATTCTATCTCCAAATAATTGAGTAACTAACTTGATGTATGGAGTTTCTCCACATCCTGCACAAGCTCCTGAGAACTCTATAAGTGGTTGTCTAAATTGACTTCCCTTAACTGTAGTTGGTGCCATTATATCTCCTTTAGGAGCAACTTTAGTAGTATCAACTGCAAATGCCCAGTTTTCTACTTCTACTTCTTGAGTATCAAGAGGCTTCATAACTAAAGCTTTTTGCTTAGCTGGACATATGTCAGCACAGTTTCCACATCCTGTACAGTCCATTGGACTTACTTGCATTCTGTATTGTAATCCTTCAAATCCTTTACCTATAGCCTTCTTAGTATTAAAGCTTTCTGGAGCATTAGCTGCTTCTTCTTCATTTACTAATACTGGTCTTATACATGCATGAGGACAGACATATGCACATTGGTTACATTGGATACAATTATCAGTTATCCATTCTGGAACATTAACTGCTACTCCACGTTTTTCGTATGCTGCAGTACCAGCTGGGAATGTACCATCTTCTAAACCTTCGAATGCACTTACTGGTAAGTTATTACCTTCTTGAGCATTCATAGGTCTTAATATGTTCTTTATGAATTCTGGTTCATCTGAATCTACTGCCATTTCTAACTCTTCAGCATTAGACCAGTTAGCTGGAACGTCTATCTTAACTAAAGCATTTAATCCAGCTTCAACAGCTTCAAAGTTCATGTTAACAACTTTTTCACCTTTTTTACCGTAAGCTTTCTTTATAGAATCTTTTAAGTATTCTACAGCTTCAGTTTCAGGTATTATTGCAGCTAACTTGAAGAATGCAGATTGCATTATCATGTTTATTCTATTTCCAAGACCTATTTCTTGAGCTATCTTAGTAGCATTTACAGTGTAGAAGTTTATATTGTTATCAGCTATAAATTTCTTCATTTTAGCTGGTAAGTGTTGTTCTAATTCTTCTTGAGACCATATAGTGTTAAGTACGAATACTCCACCTTCCTTAAGTCCCTTTAATAAATCATATTGGTTAACATATGATTGGTTATGACAAGCTATATAATCAGCTTCATCTATTAAGTAAGTTGATCTTATAGGAGCATCTCCAAATCTTAAGTGAGACATTGTTATACCACCAGATTTTTTAGAGTCATATGCAAAGTAAGCTTGAGCATACTTATCTGTGTTATCTCCTATTATTTTTATAGCTTGCTTGTTAGCTCCAACTGTACCGTCAGATCCTAATCCCCAGAACTTACATCTTACAGTTCCTGGATGAGCTATTTTTATTGATTCAGATTTTTCTAATGAAGTATTTGTAACATCATCTACTATACCTAATGTGAAATTGTTCTTAGGTTTTTCTGATGTTAAGTTATCAAATACAGTTTTTATATCTGTAGGAGTAACATCTTTTGAACCTAATCCGTATCTTCCACCTATTATCATTGGTGCATTTTCTACATCAAAGAATGCATTACGTACATCTAAGTATAATGGTTCACCTGTTGAACCTGGTTCCTTAGTTCTATCAAGTACACATATTCTTTCAGCTGAAGCTGGTATAGCTTCTAATAAGTGCTTATTAGAGAATGGTCTATATAAATGAACTTTAACTAAACCATAGCTTCCACCTTTAGCATTTAAGTAATCTATAGTTTCTTCTATAGTTTCTGTAACAGAACCCATAGCTATTATTATATTCTTTGCATTTTCATCTCCGTAGTAATTGAATAATCCATGCTTTCTTCCTGTTAATTCAGACATTTTAGCCATGTATTTCTCTACTACACCTACTATATTATTGTAGTATTTGTTTGATGCTTCTCTTGTTTGGAAATATATATCATCATTTTGAGCTGTACCACGAGTTACTGGGTGATTTGGAGATAAAGCGCTATCTCTAAATGCTTTAACAGCTTCCATATTTAATAATGACGCATAGTCACTGTATTCTAATAATTCAACTTTTTGTATTTCGTGTGATGTTCTAAATCCATCGAAGAAATGTATGAAAGGTAATTTACCTTCTATTGCAGCTAAGTGTGCAACTGGTGCTATATCAGCAACTTCTTGAACTGATCCTGAAGCTAATAGTACACATCCAGTTTGTCTTGCTGCCATAACGTCTTGATGGTCACCAAATATAGATAATGCTGAAGTAGCAAGAGCACGAGCACTTACGTGGAATACTCCTGGAAGTAATCCTCCAGCAACTTTATACATGTTAGGTAACATTAATAATAAACCTTGAGATGCTGTAAATGTTGTTGTTAATGCACCTGCTTGTAATGAACCGTGGAATGCTCCAGCAGCTCCTGCTTCTGATTGCATTTCTACAACATTAACTTTTTGTCCGAATATATTTTTTCTTCCTTGCGCTGACCAATCGTCAACTGCTTCTGCCATGTTTGAAGATGGAGTTATCGGGAATATAGCAGCTACGTCAGTAAATGCATACGCAACGTGTGCAGCAGCTGTATTTCCATCAACAGTTTTCATGAATTTAGCCATAATGTGTATCCTCCTTAATATTACTCCTATGTAGTTTAAGTATTAAATCTTAGCTACAGTGTATAATGAATACAATGTATATTTTAGTACAATTCATATACATATAAATATTATGCTATAATTTACATAATAATGAAGGTATTCTATAAAATGTTATAGATTCCTTCTTTATTATAAGTATAAATAATATTATAAGCTAATTTAATTCTACTCTTTATCTTCTAATTTAATTAACTCTTTGTGCTAGTTAAATATGATTACTGAAATACTATA
>OMGL01001528.1_pt1 | contig 13985 bp, 12 predicted proteins | sample 1645831 | NCBI WGS metagenome assembly OMGL01 (sample SAMN00849301, study PRJEB25192) | human gut metagenome | reverse complement strand
GGTCTGTTGGGTCTGTTGGGTCTGTTGGGTCTGTTGGGTCTGTTGGGTCTGTTGGGTCTGTTGGATCGGTGGGATCGGTGGGATCAGTGGGGTCGGTGGGATCGGTTGGGCCCGGTTCGGGGTCCGGAAGGGTGATTTCGGCCTCGACGCGCACGACGGGATAAACCGCCGTGTAAAATGCGTCGGAATCGTCTCCGCAGGCGGCTGCCAGCAACAGCAGGCAGGTCGTGCCGTATTTCAGTTGTTTCATCATAATCCGGAATCTTCGTCGATCAGTATTACCAACACCCGTTTGTCGGGCCAGCATCGCAGCATTTCCATCCGGGTGTTGCAGATGCGGTCCTGCGAGTTGCAGTCCGCGCAGACGCCTGTTTTGGCGCAGGGGGTGCGGAATCCGGGGTGTCGCGCTACGTTCTGCGGGGCGGCGATCCGGCGGATGCGCTCCTCGGCCTCGTCGCGGTCGGCCACGATCTTGTTGCGTCCCGCCACGATGATCACCTTTCGGGGACCGAATGCCACCGGTGCGATGCGGTTGCCCACCTTGTCCAGCCAATGCAGTGTTCCCTGCTCCGTCACGGCGTTCACGCCCGTGATGAAAAGGTCCGACAACAGCGCGCGGCGGCGGATTTCCAGCCGCTCCTCGTAGGGCTTCGAGGCGTCGAACCCGTCGAGCAGCGTCAGCCGCCCGTTGCTCCGCAGCCACTCGACGATGCCCGTTCCGCGCATCGTCATGGAGTCGCCGAACGACACGAGTTGCGGGTTTTCGGCCTCCACGACGGCCTTCATCAGGGCGAAGGCCGCTTCGGCGTCCTTCACTACCTCGGCCTCGAAACGGTGTCTCCGCAGCGCCGCGGCGCAGGCTTCCGTTTTTTCCGCAGTTCGGTTTGTCATCGGCTCCGCATTTATTTGATAAAGAACCGGTAAATGTCGTTGCCGTTGGCGTAGAGCAGCAGGAACAGAATGATGATCAGTCCGACATACTGCGCCGCTTCGAGCACCTTGTCGCTCACCTTGCGGTCCGAGATCATCTCCCAGAAAGTGAAGATCGCGTGCCCGCCGTCGAGTCCCGGGATCGGCAGAATGTTCATCACCGCGAGGATGATCGACAGGAAGGCGGTCTTCATCCAGAAGTCCTGCCAGTCCCACGTGGAGGGGAAGATGCTGCCGATGGAGATGAATCCGCCCAGCTCCTCGTACATCTTGGTTTTGGGCTGCACGATCATCTTCAGCTGGTCCCAGTAGGAGGAGATCACCTTGCCCGTCCTTTGAATACCGGCCGGAATCGCCTCCAGAAACGTATATTTCTGCGTGCGCAGCGCGAGGCCCTTGCGGATGACTCCGAGCGTGCCGTTCTCCGAGACGGGCGCTTTGAATTCAAAGAGCATGTCCCCTTCCCGCAGGACTGTCAGCAGCACCGAATCTCCGGCGTGCGCCTTCAGGTATTGGCCGTAGCCCGCAAAGTCGAGACCCGAAACGTTGTCGATGGCTACGATCTCGTCTCCCTTCCGCAACTGTGCGACGGTCGGGTTTACGACGCTGTCGATCAGAAAGGGGATGCGGGGCAGGAGGAAATTTTCGTATCCCTTCTGCTGGCGCATCGAGATCAGCTCGTCGAGCGGGAGGATCAGTTCCACCTGCCGTCCGTTGCGTTCGACCACGACGCTGCGGTCGCTTTCGGTGATGATCAGCGAGTTTACGACCTTGTTGATGTCGTCCGCCTCTTCGCCGTCGATGCTCACCAGCCGGTCTCCGTCGTGGAATCCGAGTTTGTGCCCGGCCTCGTTGAAGTTGTAGCCCCACTTGGCGTCGGCGTTCGAGAAATAGGTGTCGCCCCACGTGTAGCAGATGCCGATGTAGATGGCCACGGCCAGCACGACGTTCATCACCACGCCGGCGATCATCACCAGAAAACGCTGCCAGGCGGGTTTGGCGCGGAACTCGTCCTGTTTGACGGGCTGTTTCATCTGTTCCGTGTCCATCGACTCGTCTATCATGCCGGCGATCTTGACATATCCGCCCAGCGGCAGCCATCCCAGACCGTACTCGGTGTTTCCGCGTTTGAATTTGAACAGCGAGAACCACGGGTCGAAGAAGATGTAGAATTTCTCGACGCGGATTTTGAACACCCGCGCCATGATGAAGTGACCCATCTCGTGAATGCCTATCAGGATGGTGAAACAGAGGAAGAACTGAATGATTTTTACAAGAATGTCCACAAGCTTTAATTTTTAATTTTTTAATTGTAGGAACTCCGCCGCCAGCGCGCGGGCTTCGGCGTTCGCCTCGGCGTAATCGGCCAGGGTGGGCGAGGGGACGAATGCGGCGTGCTCCAGCGCGTAGCGGATGGCGCGCACGATGTCGAGCCATGCGCATTTGCGGGCGAGGAACGCCGCCACGGCCACCTCGTTGGCGCCGTTCATCGTGCAGGCCGCCGTGCCGCCGCGCCGCAGACAGTCGTAGGCGAGGTCGAGGGCCGGGTATTTGATCCGATCGACCTCGGCGAAGGTGAGGGTGGGGTGCTCTGCGAAGCTGAAAGGCGCCACCGGACGGTCGAGGCGCTGCGGAAAACTGAGCGCATAGGCGATCGGTGTCCGCATGTCGGGCGATCCCAGCTGGGCCTTGATCGCTCCGTCGCCGAATTCGACCATCGAATGAACGATCGACTGGGGGTGTATCAGCACCGATATCCGTTCGGCCGGTACGCCGAACAGCCAGTGCGCCTCGATCACCTCGAATCCTTTATTGACCAGCGTGGCGCTGTCGATCGTGATCTTGTCGCCCATCCGCCATTGGGGATGCTTCAGTGCCTGTTCCACCGTTACGTGAGCCAGCTCCTCGCGGCTGCGGTCGCGGAAAGCTCCGCCGCTGCAAGTGACGATCAGCCGTCGCACGGGCGACTTTTCTCCCGCCAGGCACTGGAAGATCGCCGAGTGTTCCGAGTCGATCGGGACGATCGGGGCTTTGTGCCGGGCCGCCAGCGGCATCACGTAACAGCCGCCCGCCACCAGCGTTTCTTTGTTGGCCAGCGCCACCTTTTTGCCCGCTTCGACCGCCGCTATCGTCGGCATCAGGCCGGCGTAGCCCACCAGGGCGTTCACGACTACATCGACCTGCCCGCTCTGTACGACTTGCCGCAGGGCTTCCTCGCCGGCATATACCTTGATCGACGTGCCGTCGAGTGCCTGCCGCAGGGCGTCGTATTGCCGTTCGTCGGCGATCACCACGCTGTCGGCGTCGAACTCCACGGCCTGCCGGGCGAGCCGCTCCCAGTTGCGATGGGCCGTAAGGGTCGTGATCTCGAACAGTCCGGGATTTTCCCGAACGATGTCGAGGGTCTGTATTCCGATGGATCCGGTCGATCCGAGCAAGGCGATTCTTTGTTTCATAACGAAGGTCAGAAGACGATATAACTCTCCGGATCGACGGGCTTGCCGTTGCTCCAAAGTTCGAATTCGAAAATTTTGGCGTCGCCGCCGTCGGCCAGCACTTCCGTATTGGATCCGATGACACCGCCCCGTTTTATTCGCTGTCCTTTGGCTACTAACGATTTGGACAGGTTTTTATAAATCGATATCAGGTTGTTGGAGTGCTGTATTTCGATCAGGTAACCCGTTTCGGGGGTCCAGAGATTCATCACCACCACGCCGTCGTCCGCCGCGACGATCTGGGTGTCGGGCGATGCGGCGATGCGGATGCCGAAATTCTCGCGTTTGATGTCGAACCGCTCGATGACGATGCCTTCGATTGGGGCGACCATTTCGATGGGTTTGCGTGCGGCACCGCTGCCTGTGCTCTGCCCGAGGCTGTAAGGACCTTCGCCCTCCAGTTCGGCCCGCAGCAGCGAATCTTCGCGGCTGGGCACCACGAGTGTCTTGTTCGTGCGGATGCTGTCCTCCTTGCCCACGGTTCGCACCACCGGAGTCTTGCCCTCCATGATGAGGGCGATGTTGTTGTTATAGGTAATCATGTCGTTCATCATCCGCTCCATGGAATCCAGACGGATGACGCTTTGCATCAGACTCTCGCGCGAGCGGGCCGCTTCGACGCGGTAGCCGGGCAGGAGTTCCAGCACCGGCGTATAGGCTACGATCGACAGAATGAGGATGAAAAGCAGCAGCGCGAAAGCCAGAAACGCGGCGAGCAGACCTGCCGGAGAGATGTGTGTGTACCACTCCTCGACGTTGTCGGTCGCATTGAGCATGCTCAGGCGGCGTTTGCGGGAGAAGCGTTTCCACCACGAGGATATGGAATGAAATGCGTTCATGGTTCTGTTTTTGATCGTTGTTTGCGATTGGACCGAAATCCGCAGGGGTTTCTGCCGGTCGAAAAGCCGGGGCTGTCCGTTTCGTCTTTCCGGTCCGGCATATCGAACGGGGCCGATGGTATTCCTGCCTTTTCGCGCCGGAAAGTTGAATTGTACAAAGGTAACAATAAATCTTTGAATTTAATGCCGGTTTCCTTACCTTTGTACGTTTCTTTGAAACGAGTAAAAACTGAATATAGTATGATAAAACCGACATTATTGGTGTTGGCTGCCGGCATGGGATCCCGTTACGGATCGCTCAAGCAGATGGACGGGGTAGGTCCCGGCAACGAAGCCATCATCGACTATTCCGTATATGACGCCATTCGTGCTGGCTTCGGCAAGGTGGTATTCGTGATCCGCCACAGTTTTGCTTCCGACTTCCAGGAGGTTTTCACCGAAGAGCGTTTCGGTGGCAGGATCCGCGTGGAGTATGTCTATCAGGAGCTGGATTGTCTGCCCGAGGGGTTCACCGTACCCGAAGGGCGTGTGAAACCCTGGGGAACGAACCATGCGATTCTGGTGGCGAGGGATGCCGTTCACGAGCCTTTCGCCGTAATCAATGCCGATGATTTTTATGGAGCGGAAGCGTTCCGTACCATCGCCGAATACCTTCGCGGATTGAATGGAGCGTCGGGACGCTATTGCATGGTGGCGTACGAGTTGAGCCGGACGCTTTCCGAAAACGGGACGGTGTCGCGCGGCGTCTGTTCGGTAAACGCTGCCGGCGACCTTACGGGAATGGTCGAGCATACGCAGATCGAACGCACGGCGGCCGGGATCGTCGATCACGGTGCGAACGGGGATGAACCGTTGGCCGAAGATACGCCCGTGTCGATGAACCTTTTCGGCTTTACTCCCGATTACTTCGCCCACTCCGAGGCTTTTTTTCGGTCGTTTCTGCAGGAGAGTGCCGGGAATTTGAAAGCCGAGTGCTATATCCCGTCGATGGTCAATAAGTTGATCGCCGACGGCACGGCTTCCGTTCGGGTCCTCCGTTCTCCGGCGCAGTGGTTCGGCGTGACCTATAAGGAGGATAAACCGTTGCTGGTCGCCAATTTGAAGAAGATGATCCGGGCGGGGATTTATCCCGAATACTTGTGGCGATAGACAAATCGTCGTCGGTCCGGTAATGGAAAATCGCCGATCCAAACGGATCGGCGATTTTGATTGGTTTTCCTGCACTCGACGAAGTCGGTTTGCGAGTAGAAGGCTTTTACAAGTTTGGGTGTCGTCCCATGTCCTGATCGAAAGACCAGGCTATTCCGTTCGTCTTTCGCTTTCTATGCCCGATGCCCCTGAAAGGCCGCTCGTTGTTGTTACCAGCCACCTGTCAGCCTCTCTAAAACGAGGTTTAGGCTCTCGACCACCTGTCCGCCGGCTCCGATTCGGAGGTATTCGTGATTCCGGGACAGGTGAAATACCCGGGCTTAATCCAGGTAACCGGCTTCTACCAGTTGTTGGCGGATTTTCACCCAGTCGGCTACCGGACGGGCTACGCCGTCCATAAAGCGGATCGGACATCCCAGTGCACTGTCGTCGATATAAAGGTCGGCGTGGACTTTCGGCGACGAAGTCCAGGACTTCTGTCCGGGATTCTCATTGATGGCGTACAGCGGAATTTTCTGTTCCTTGAACCATTGGACGGCTTTTTCGAGTAGTTGTCCGCTGCGCATGGTGTACAGGATGAGTTTGCAGTCGTTCGCCACGAGCTCCTTGAGTACGGGAACCGCACCTGCGTCCATCCCCATATGCGGATAGGCGTGTGTCACGACGGTTCCGTCGAAATCGATCGCTATGATTGCTCCTTTAACGGCCATATCGGTTATTTCTTTTGAAATTTATTACGTGTCCATTCGCATAATTTGCCCCAGAAACCCTTCTTTGTCGTGGTTTCCTCTTCGTCGAGGCCGTACCCGTAACCATAGCCGTAGCCATAACCGTACCCGTGACGTTTTGTCGAGCTGGCTCCGTTGAGGATGATGGCCATGTTATGGAATTTCTTTTCGCGGTACAGCCGTTCGATATCCGGCAACTGACGACGGTCGAGCAGGCCTTCCCGTACTACGTAAATGCTGAGGTCTGCCAGGCGGTCGGTGATGATGGCGTCCGCTACGGCCATCGCCGGGGTGCTGTCGATAATTATGTAGTCGTAGTGGAGTTTCAGTTCCGCGATCAACTCTTCCATCCGCTGGCTCAACAGCATTTCGCTCGGGTTGGGCGGCTGGATGCCGGCGTAGATGATGTCGAGTTTTTCCGACAGTTTGGATTTGCGGATGATTGCCTGAAGCTCCGTGCTTCCGGACAGGTAGCTCGAAACCCCGTTGGTATCTCCGCCGTGCCCCATCTGTTTGGAGAAGGTGCGGCGCCGCAGGTCCAGATCCATGATGACGACCTTCTTGCCCGTCGTGGCGAACGTCATGGCCAGGTTGGTCGAAACGAACGTCTTTCCGGCGTGGGGATTCGACGAGGTGACCATAATGACTTTTATCTCGCCCTTGCCCAGGTTCATGAAGTTCATGTTCGAGCGGATCATGCGGAAAGCTTCCGACACCGGATCGCGGCCGTTTTCGCGTACGACGAAGCTGCCCTGTTGCTTTTCTCCCGAATATTGCGGAATATCCCCCAGGAACGGAGCCGAAAGGTTGTCCTCGATGTCCTTCCTCCCCCGGATCGTGGTGTCGAGTATCTGGATCAGGTAGATGATCAGGAAGGGGATGCCCAGTCCGAACAGGAAGGCGATTCCCGCAATCAGCACGGTATTGGGCGACACGGGGCGCGGGGAACCGTATGCACTGTCGATCGTGCGCGAGTTGCTTTCCGTGATGACCATGGTGATGGCGTTCTCCTCGCGTTTGTTGAGCAGGTAGAGGTAAAGTTCCTCCTTGATTTTCTGCTGACGGACGATGTCCAGAATCTGTTTTTCCTGCGTCGGTACCGAGGATATTCGTTGATTGGTCAGCGCCTCTTCCTTTCGTAAAGCGGCCAGTTGGATCTGCAACGTGGAGATATAGGAATCGAGCGTCGCGATGATCGACCGGCGTGTGGAAGCCAGTCCGTTGCCGAGATTCTGAATGATCGGGTTGTTCTCCGAACTCTCGGAGTTGAGCTTCATATAGCGTTGCAACTCGGTATTGTAGCCCTCTATCTGGGAGTTGATCGCGGGGCTGTTGATCGAGAGCGTTCCGGGAATCAGTTCATTGGTTTTGGTCGGGTCCAGCAGGTATTCTTTGAGGAATTCCGTCATTCGGATCTGGTTTTCCAGCGAGAGGCCGTCGGTTTTATATTGGGCGCTTTCGGTAATCGTCTGCTCGGCTTCCGATACGATATCGTATATTTTGTTGTCTTTTTTGAATTTTTCGATGTTGCGGTCCACTTCGCTCAGTTCTTCGGAGATGATCTCCAACCGATTGTCGATGAATTGTCCCGTGCTTTCTGCGATCCCCCGTTTGTCGTCGATCGCATCTTTTTCGTAAACCGCGATCAGCGTATTGATGACATCTTCCGCTTTTTTGGGAACGGAACTTTTCATAGAAATGGTGATGATCGAGGCCTGTTTGTTGGCTACGAAACTTTTGACTTCATGCTGGTAGAACTGCGTTACTACGCCCAAGTTGCCTTTGGTGACCCGGATCGGAGCCTTTTCGTAGTAATCGGGGGACATATAGAGAGTCGGCCGGATAATCATTTGGCCGACAGGCGTGGAGATCGTATCGCCGAATACGGCCGAAATTTCCTGCTTGAATTTCTGTTTGTCGGGACCGAATATTTCGAAGTAGTTGAGTTTTACGATGCTGTCGGGGCGCAGCGAAACTTCGAACCGGAATCCCTGCCGGTCGTTATCGTTGATGAACTCCACTGCGATCGGACTTTGCCCGTAGAGATCCTGGGGACGTAATCCGTCCTTCGTTTCGTATTGAACGGTCAAACCCAGCTGTTTGACCACTTCCGTCATCAGGCGGCGCGATTGGAGAATATAAATTTCGTTGTCCACATTGCGGCGCTGTGACAGGCCCGCCAGGTCGCTCAGGGTCGCCAGGTCGGTATCCCCTCCCTTGCGGCTGTCTTTCACGAGGATGTTGGCCGTGCGGCTGTATATTTTCGGGGTGCGTAAAATGTAGATGTAACCGCATCCGACGCAAACGAATACCGAGATGACGAACCAGTACCAGTTGGCGATTACCGTCTGGATCAGATCGTGCACCGAGAAAGTAATGTGTTCCTCCTGCTTTGTATCGCTGTTCGCGGAGTTCGGGTTGATATTGTTAGGTGTCATGCCTTGTTGTGAAAATTAACGGGTGAGTGTGACGATCAGAGTCGCTACGGACACGGCGGTACTGATCAGCGAGATATAGAAACTGCGGTTCTGGCTGATTTCGCCGGCCTGGGCCCGGTACTTGTTCGGCTTCACGTAAATTACGTCGTTCTGCTGGAGATAGAAATAGGGCGAATCGTAAATGTCCTGCGAAGTCAGATCGAGAGATGCCGTGGTGCGGACGCCGTTTTCCTCCCGGATTACCTTGACGTCGGAGCGCACGCCGTAGATGGTCAGATCACCTGCCAGCGACAGGGCGTCCAACAGGGAGATGCGGTCGTTGGTGATGTCGTACTGTCCGGGACGGGCGACCTCTCCGATGACCGAGATTTTCATGTCGGCGAACTGTATATTGACCGTCGGGTCGCTGATGTATCCGCCTTCCCGGATTTTGTCCGCGATTTCCTGGGCCAGTTCACTACGGGTCTTGCCCTTGCATTGAATGGGGCCGATGATCGGCATATCGAGGTCGCCGTTTTCATCGACGGTCCTGATCTGTAACGACGCACTGTTCGACGAATAGGTCGAAAGAGGGGTTCCGGTCAGGGAGTTGAGAGAGGTCGATGTATTGAACGGCGCAGCCAGTTCCGGGTCCCGGCTGTTGACCACGACGGTCAGACGGTCCAGCGGCTTGATGCGTATTTGATAATCCTGGGCGATTTTGACCTGCTCGTCGGCTTGAGTGTCTTGCAGGTAGATCACGCGCTTCTGGGAGGCGCATGACGCAAGAACGACGACCCCGAGCAGGAGGGCGAAGGCCTTTATTCGTTTCATTTCGAAATAGTTTTGTAGTACACGTGTAATTTTGGTATGCAAAGGTAGAAAAAATATATGAATGGGAAGGTTTTTGTTTGCTATATTTGCGATTACTGTATTTTATAACGCTAAAAGAGACGATTGATTATATGATGAATGCTGTGTGGAGCCGGAATGCCGTGTTGTACGAGATGAATCTGCGGCAGGCGACGCCCGAAGGAACGCTTGCCGCCGCTGCGGAGCGGCTCGGTTTTTTGCGGGATTTGGGCATCGATGCCGTTTGGCTGATGCCTCATTATCCCATCGGGGAGGTCGGTCGCAAGGGATCGCTGGGCTCCTATTATTCGATTCGGGATTACCGGGCCGTCGATCCCGAACTGGGGACGCTGGCCGATTTCGACGCTTTTGTTCGGAGGGCTCACGCCCTGGGAATGAAGGTCTTGATCGATTGGGTGGCCAACCATACTTCGCGCGATGCCCGCTGGCTCGCGGAATGTCCGGCCGACTGGTACGAGCGGGACGCTTCGGGCCGGCCCGTCGTTCCTAACGGGTGGGATGACACGGCCAAGCTTGATTACACCAATCGGGCCGTCTGGCAGGGACAGATCGACGCCATGCGTTTTTGGCTTGCGGAACACGGGGTGGACGGTTTTCGCTGCGATATGGCGATGCTGGTTCCCATCGAATTTTGGCAGGAGGCGGCACGGCGGTTGCGGGCGGTGAAACCCGACCTGTTCCTGCTGGCCGAAGCCGAGGAAGATTACCTGTTCGACCGGGCTTTCGACGCGTCGTATGCCTGGCGGCTTTATCACCTGATGAACGACGTGGCGCAGCAGAAGTGCCGGGTCGATCGTATTCGGGAGTATCTTTATGCCGATCGGAAGCACGTCCCGGCTTGGGCTTTGCGGCTGATGTTCACTTCGAATCACGACGAGAACTCCTGGAGCGGTAGCGAATTCGTCCGCCTGGGGCCTGCCGTGCGGGTCATGACGGCCCTGACGTTTCTGCTGCCGCAGTCGCTGCCGTTGGTTTACACGGGGCAGGAGTTCGGTTACGACCACTCTTTCGCCTTTTTCGACCGGGACCCGCTGCCTGCTTGCGAGCCGAACGAAACGACGGAGTTCTACCGGCGGCTGATCGCTTTGCGGCACGATGCTCCGGCTCTCGCTTCCGGGGAGCGGGGCGGCTCCTTCGTCGAAATCCGCAACAATGCCGAGGATTGCCTGCTGACTTTCGTGAGGGAAACTCCGGAAAATCGGGTAGTCGCCCTGTTGAACGTGTCGCCTTATGAAGTCCATGCCGATTTCGATACGGGAATCTACGCCGGAGGCTATGCGGACGCCCTGACGGGCGAACGCGTACAGCTCTGCTCGCATGTCGATGAGCGGATGCCGGGCTGGAGCTTCCGGATTTTGACACGGCCGATGTAGATAGGCCGGATTTTTTCGTACATTTGCCGGCGACGGGGAGGCCGTTTTGCGAAGCGGCAACGGCTTCCCGGTTTCGGAAATGCGCATATAATATAAGTTGCATTAGGTAGGTTTAGTAGGACGATGAAAAAAATAATTCTGACGATATTTTGCTTCGGAATGCTGTTCCCGCTTCTGGGTTCGGCTGCCCGGCCGTACGGTGTGGAGGAGATTCCCAACGTGCAGGTCGGCAACCGTTATCGGTTCACGTCGAATCCCGACGGGGTTCTTTCCCCTTCGGCAGTCGCCGAGATAGACTCGCTTTGCTATTCGCTCAGGCATCGGGCGCTGGCCCAGGTCGCCGTGGTCGCTGTGGAGGATATTCGCGGAGATGATCTTTTCTCCTTCGCCCATACGCTTTTTTCCCAATGGGGTGTCGGCCGCGCCGATTCGGACAACGGACTGGGCATTCTCTTGGTCGTCGATCGCCGGGAAGTGCGGTTCGTGACCGGACCGGGACTGGAAGGCGTCTTGCCCGATGCACTTTGCAAGCGGATCCAGATGCGTTACATGCTGCCGTATTTCCGGGAGGGAGATTACAGCGCCGGTATGGTGGCGGGGTTGCGTGCCGTGGCATCGGTGCTCGAGGGCAGCGAGCTCGATTCGGGCGGCAACGACGATTTCCGGGCTGCGGACGATTTGCCGGTGTGGGCGGTTTTCCTGATCGTCTTTCTGGTCGTCCTCGTGCCGCTGGGCATCATGCTGGTCGGATTCTACCATTCCAGGCGTTGTCCCCGGTGTCGTGCTTTCGCATTGGTGTTGCAATCGCGGAATCTCGTCGGGCAGACGGACCATTACAACCTGTTCGAAGACACTTACCGTTGCGGCAAATGCGGTTTCGTCGTGAAGCGGCAGTCCCGAAGTGCACGCAGCGATAACAACAACCATCGCGGGGGCGGGGGTATGTGGATCGGAGGTTTCGGCGGCGGACACGGTTCGGGCGGCGGCTTCGGTGGAGGTTTCGGCGGCGGCAGCTTCGGTGGCGGCGGTGCCGGTTCCCGTTGGTAAATTTGGAAATTCACTAAAAAACGATAGAAAAAATGAAAAAAGTTATCTGGATCGTAGTGGTCGTACTTGTGGTGCTGTTCATCAGCGGCTCCTGTTCGGCCTATAACAGAATGGTCACGGCCGAAGAGACCGTCAATACGACTTGGGCCGATGTCGAGGCGCAGTACCAGCGTCGTTCCGACCTGATTCCCAATCTGGTCAATACCGTCAAGGGCTATGCTGCGCACGAGCAGTCCACTTTTACCGAGGTGGTCGAGGCCCGTGCCCAGGCCATGTCGTTCAAACTGGATGCAGCGGACCTGACGCCCGAGAAGCTGGCCGAGTTCCAGCAGGCGCAGCAGAAGGTGGGATCGGCTCTGGGGCGCCTGATCGCCGTTGCGGAGCAATATCCCGACCTGAAGGCCAACCAGAATTTCCTGGAGCTGCAAGCCCAACTGGAAGGAACGGAAAACCGTATCAACGTAGCACGCAAAAACTTCAACGATGCTGCACAAGCTTACAACACCAATATCCGCCGCTTCCCGAAAAACATCTTTGCAGGTATGTTCGGTTTCGATAAGAAAGCATATTTTGAAGCGGAAGAAGGAAGTGAAAAAGCTCCGAAAGTAGAGTTCTAGAGATAAGCAACGGCATTTCTAATAAGATAGTTGGCTGTACGAAAAAAAAGCAGTACTTTTGCAGCCGTATACAAAATAATTCTATAACTCATGAGTAATCAACGATACATGATGCGTGGCGTAAGCGCATCAAAAGAAGATGTGCACAACGCCATCAAGAACATCGACAAAGGAATTTTCCCGAAAGCTTTCTGCAAAATCATCCCGGACATATTGGGAGGTGACCCTGACTATTGTAACATCATGCATGCCGACGGTGCAGGAACAAAATCATCCCTTGCTTATATGTACTGGAAAGAAACAGGCGATTTGTCTGTGTGGAAAGGTATTGCACAGGATGCATTGATTATGAATATCGACGACCTGCTTTGTGTAGGTGCCGTAGACAATATTCTTGTCTCTTCGCTATTAGGTGTATTCGCTTTTTCTTCTTTCTGGACTATCAAAGAGGTCTTCGAACAGGAAGAACGGGTACAAAAAGGATGGTTCCCCAAGAACCCGAAGCGCAAATATAAGTTCTAAAAATAAACCACCTATAAGTATAATAAATCCCATATATGTTATTGAGATAGATGATAATTTTATAACACTCATTGGATTTATAGCTCCTACTATTGCATAACAAGCTTTTACTCCAAATAAAAATATACTAGAGCTTATGACAGAGTATATATATTCTCTTTGACTTATACTCTTTACTAAATATGTCGTCGATACCACTAAATATAATATTATTAAAAATATATTGTACCTTATAAAGTAACTTTCTTTATTTGTAAAAATCAAACCTTTATTTTCTAATATCCCTATAAAGAAAGCTATTGTAGCTACTATTAATATAGAGCTAATCTTATTAGACATTATTATGTTTTTAATCTTATTAAATGAAGAAATACTTATTACTAATATACTTATTCTAAGTAATGATGTACTTATCGTAATATATCCATCTATGTACTTAGCTGAATTTATTAAATTCATATTATCTAAGTTTCCAAGGGATATATCTATAAAAAATACAACATACATAAGAGATATAATAAAAAGTTCTTCTTTTTTTGTACTATTATAGCACATTATACAACTACCAATTGCAAGACCTGCTAAAACTAAATTAAATAACCTTATAAAAGATATTACATTCATATACTGTAACTCTTCTACTTTTAGTAGGCAAAATAATCTATTCATATATAAAATTCCTATTATTAAAGTTAAAGACATTATAATAAATGTAGATAAATTATTTTGTATTTTTGTAGCCTCTTTTTTTACTTCTTTTATATTGTACATTTATATACAACCTCTCCCCTATCTTTATTTTACACAATCTATTTTTATTAAAATTATATAAAATTTTATTTTATATATTAGTTTTAATAAAAATAGATTCCCCTAAATAAAATCTAAGTATTTCGATTAAAGTATACATTTATTATACATTTTTTATTCTTTTTTTTCAAATTTTTCCATAATTTAGTAATATTTTTAAATTAATAAAGCAATTTTGATATAAT
>OMGL01001525.1_pt1 | contig 14010 bp, 7 predicted proteins | sample 1645831 | NCBI WGS metagenome assembly OMGL01 (sample SAMN00849301, study PRJEB25192) | human gut metagenome | reverse complement strand
GGTCGCCGGCGCACCACGTGACCATCGTCTCGGGCCAGTGCACCATCGGGATCATGTGGAACGACAGCGTCTTGCCGCCCAGATCGAGCGTGTCGCCCTCCTTGACCTCGACCGTGCCCCCGGCGATGCCGTAAAACCCTTCGATCATCTGGAGCGTCTTGGCATTGCCGACGATCTCGATGTCGGGATAGATGCGGCGCAGCGCTGCGATCGACGACGAGTGGTCGGGTTCCATGTGGTTGACGACCAAATAATCAATCTTCCTTTCGCCGATGGCCTCGCGGATGTTCTCTGTGGGGCGGCTGCCGAAGGACTCTTCGACGGTGTCGATCAGGGCGATCTTTTCGCCTGCGACCAGATAGGCGTTGTACGACACGCCCATCGGAAGCGACCAGAGGGCTTCGAAGCGCGTGGTGGTGCGGTCATTGACCCCGACGTAGTGGATGCCGGGAAGTATTTCGGTAATTGCCATAAACCTTTTTTGTTTTGTTTTGGCACAAATTTACGAAAAATATTTTTCCGGCGCTACTGCCGGCTTTTTTATTGCTTCGGCAAGTTGCATGCCGGGGTGCGGAAGAGTCCCGTGCGCGGCGCGGCCTTCGCCCGGAAACAAAACGCCGCAACCCGATGAAGGGTTGCGGCGCATGCCGGCAGGACGGCGGTTCAGAGGAACCGCGGCATATCTTCGGCCCTGCTTTGGGGTGTGGACTCCAGCGCGCCGGAGATGATCTCCGACGGGATTTCGGCCTTGACGAAGACCGAGACGTCGCTCGTGCTCGAAGTGCTGGTCAGCGTCATCCGTGTTCCGTCCGCGTTGAACGAAACCCGGTACGAGGCGCTTCCCCACGGGGTGTTGTCGCTGTACCGGCCGTTGAGCGTGGGTTTGTCGTAGGAATACGTGCCGTCCAGGTGGACGTATTCGGGCTTGTAGAGCCGCTGGTAGATGTCGAACGAACCGGACTCGCTGAACGAGAGGTAGACGTCGGCGGACTGGAGCGAACTCCACGAAACCAGATGCCAGCTGCCGACGACGTTGCCGTCGCCCTCGGGTTCGGGCGTATCCTTGGACGAATCGCCGCACCCGGTCAGCGCGAATGCCGCGGCGAGGCCGATCAATAACAGTTTGATGCTTTTCATAATGTGTCCTTGTTTTATAACCAACCTCCGTTCTGGGAATGAACCTCACGTGCGATGAAGGCGAATTCCTTCGTGATCGGCATGCCGTTCATTCCGCTGTTGTTGCCGTTTCCGGCGAGCAACTTGATCCGGACCACCGCCGAACCGGGTTTGGTGCACTTGAGGATGATCTGGTTGGCGAATATGGTCGGGTTCGCCGAAATGCCCAGCCGGTCCATGTCTTCGGCCGAAATGGAGATTTCCGTAATCTTCAGGTCCAGATTTCCGCCGCCGAGGTACGGTTGCAGGTTCAGCGTGTACTGGCTGCCGACGGGAATCGGGATGCAGGTGATGCCGCGGACGTTCATCAGCACCTGGTAGGCGTCGATGTAACCCGTGCCCATTCCCTTTTTGTACTGCGACAGGTCGAGCGTCGCCAGACTGCCCTTGTCGGTGAAATACTGTTTCGTTCCGGTGCAGTATTGGTTGATGTCGTTTACCGATGTCAGCAGCAGCGTCGTGAATTCGTTCTGGGTGAAGGTCTTGCCGAGTTGCAGCGCATAGGACAGCCCGAGCGCCGCCACGCCCGAAACGTGGGGGCAGGCCATCGACGTGCCCTGCATGTAGCCGTACTTTCCGCCGTTGACGGTCGATAACACCTCGGACGCTCCGGTATTTATGTTTTCCAGATACGACTGGTAGGCGTCGCCGCCGGGAGCCGCAATGTTGCAGCCGGGACCGTAGTTGGTGTAGTAGGCCGGGGTGTAGTCGCACGACATGGCCGTTACGGAGATGTAGTCGCGGTAAGCGCCGGGATAGCCCGATATGCCGGTCAAGTCGTTGCCGGCGGCGAATATGGCCAGTCCTCCCTCGATGGCCGCGCAGTTCTGTTTGGCGATGAAGTAGTCGATGGCCTGCTTCTCGGCGCTGGCGCCGCTGGAATAGGCCGTGTCGGAGGTTACCGAGCCGGCAGGATAGCCGTAGCTGCACTGGATGATCGCCGCGCCGTTGTCGGCGGCGTATTTGATGGCCTTGGCCGACGTGGCCGCGTCGCCGCCGTCTTTGTCGTGGAAAATCTGACAGGACATGATCTTCACGCCGTCGTTTTTGCCCGAGCCGCCTGCGATGCCTGCGACGCCCGTGCCGTTGTTGTTCACGGCTGCGACCGTTCCTGCCACGTGCGTGCCGTGGTCCGGTGCATCGCCTTTGGTGCTGATGGTCAGCGTCGTATTGTCGACGAAGTTGAAACCGTGTATGTCGTCAGCATAGCCGTTCGAGTCGTCGTCACGGCCTTCCGAGCCGTTCAGCTCGGCGGTGTTGGTCCACATGTTGGCGGCCAGGTCGGGATGGTCCCACTGCACGCAGTCGTCCACGACCGCGACGATAACGCGCGGGTCGCCCGTGCAGAGCTTCCAAGCCTCGTCGCAGTTGACGTCGGCACCCGCCTTGATCTTCGAATAGATCGACTTGTCGCCGGTGTTGATGTAGTGCCATTGTTTGCCCAGGTGGGGATCGTTGAACCCGACGGCCGCACGGGTCTGCGGCGCAGCGCCGGTTTCGGCCAGCGGGATGACCCGGCCTTCGTGCACGTGCATCAGCTGCTGGTTGAATTCCACCTTGCTCACTTCGGCGATCCGGGCCATGTCGAGGGCCGCCTTGTCGAGATCGGCGGCGGCGTCGAACTCCACAACGTACCAGCGGTGCAGGCCGGCGGCGCGCGTGCGCTCCTCGTTCCGTTCGTCTACCGGGAACAGACGCTGTAACGCCTTTACCCCGATGCTGCCGAGCACGGCGTCGAAATCGGCGATGCCCGAACGGGTGGCGACGCCGCCCGAACGCGTAACCTGCATGACCGACGATTCGATGCCCGCTACGGCCTCTTCGCCGAAGCAGACCAGCAGTTCGCCCCTGACGGCGTTCTCCGACGAGAATACGAGTTTGGAGGCCGCTTTCGCTTCCGGTTCGGGACCCGTCGCCTGCTCCGTCGCATCCTTGGTGCACGACCCCAGGGCGAGCGCCGCAGACAGGAGCAGCAGGCTCCATAAAGTTGTTGTCCTTGTCATAATCTTATAATCCTAATATTAGTGCATGTCGTGACCGATGTTTCGTTTCATTGGACCACAGAACCCGACACGGTCGCTCGGACTGTGTCGGGTCGTGTGGAACAATATGCGTCGGTTATTTCAAAACCGGGAGGTTTTCGCGGATTTTGAAATCGGCGCGGCGGCCGATCTGTTTCGGCAGCGGCTCGCATTTCGCCGTCTTCACGCTTAACGTGCGGACGCCGTGGTTCGTGTTGTCGCTGTTCCTGACGAATGTGGCGTTCATCTGGAGACCGCGGCTGTCGAGCGACTTCCCGATATGGGCCGGAACACGGACGCTGCTGAACGGGATCTTCGTGCGGACGCCCTGAACTTTGGCTGCGGATGTCGTTCCGCTCTGCTTCGTGATGGTCGTTCCGTCGGTATAGTATGCTGCCAAGGCTCCGACGATCTTGTTGACGGTGAAATCAGCAACGGGAACCTCGACGTCGGTCGTCAGCGCTGAAACTTGTTTCGACGCCGGATCGATCGTCAATACGATCGGATCGCTGCCTTCGCTCTCTTCGGTTGCGAACGAGAAGATACCGTAACCGCGGGACTTGTCCGGGGTGAGCGCCTCCGTGAATTTGCCGAGCAGGTTGCCGTTGTCCTCCCGGCCGAGCTGCACGCCGCTCATCGTGAGCGTCGACTTGGCCGAGTCATAGGTTGCGTACCATTGGGTGCCGTCCTCTACGGCGAAATCCTTCACGAAAAATTCGGTGTTGCTTCCGACGGTAGGTATTACCTCGAATACATTTTCGAACGTGTCTTCCGCGCTGGCCGCGTAGGACATGCCGTATTTCCCGATGATCAACTCTCCGGTATAGGGCGGTATGTCCGTCACGAACGGTTCGCACACGATCAGTTTTTTCTTGCCGTAGTTGTTCGTTGCTTCGACAACCAGCGTATAGGATGCGCCCGGTGTCAGATTGATCATTATGTCCCAATACTTTCCGGTCGTTGCAAGTTCTTCCATCGCATCGGCATTGAGTTCTTTACCGTATTTATCGACTACATCCTGCAGGGTCAGGCCTCCGGTTTGAATCTCGATATTGTCGATTATGGAAGTTTTGTTGAAGTAGGTTTTGATCTTCTTCATCTCCGTGCCGGTGATCTCGTACACGGCCGATGAGTAATCGGGATACTTCGATACATATGCTGCGGCATCGGGATAGGCGCTGACTTTATAGAGCGAGCCGGCGATGTCGTTGGGAACCGAGGTCCCTCCTATGCCCGGGAAGTAGAACGATGCTGCGGAAGCTTCGCCGGAAACCGGTTTTTGCGCTTTGTCAAGGGGCAAGGCGACTACGGTATAGGTTCCGGGTCCAGGCAGTACGGCTTCGGCGGAGACTTTCTCGCCGCCTACGGTGAAGTCCTGCAACTCGTTGATGTTCTCGGCTGATCCGTCGGCGATCGCTGCGACAAGCGTAGCGGTTTCGGCCTCGGTCAATTCATTTTCGACGAGAACATAGCGGATGTTCGTAACGTCGGCGCCGTAGGTGAAGTCGATGACGGCGCTCGCCGTCTCTCCGTCGGCGCTGACCTTCATGCCGTCGTATACGGCGGAGAGCGTATAGTCGACTATTTCGGCGCCCGGCAGCATGATGCGGAACGTACCTTGACTGTTAGCGGGAAATTCGCGATCCAATCCGACGAGTTTTGCGGTCAATCCGTCCTTCGGGAAGGTGATGACGCCGTTGACCAATGTGCCGGGTTCCGCCGAGGCGATCATAAAGTTTCCGTAACCGTTACTGTTTTCGGTAATACCCGACCATTGTTCTTCAATCGTCACTTGAGTCGCATTGCTGCAATCGATGACGATATTGGACGGAGTGTAGCTGAACTGCTCCGAAAGCTCCTCTTGCGTAGCTCCGAAGAATTCGGTCATATAAGGCCAGCCGAGCATCTCTTCAACCATGTAGATACCTTCTTTCGACTTATGGCTGTGTACCGTGACATCGATTTCGAACATATTGCCGGTGAATACATCGCTCAACCAGCCTTCGCGGAATTTGCCGGTTCCCATTTTCACCCACGGCCAGGGCATAACCGTAATATCGAGGCTGCGGTTGCCGTAGGGCGTCGTGTTGTCCTCGTCGTTGATCAGGAACGAAAGGGGGTATTCCTTGCCGTCTTCGAGTTTGGTGCGGTCGAAGGTGATCAGCAGTTCGGAAGTCTCCTTGCCGGCTGCGAACGATACCGACGACGGAATGGTGAACAGACCCGACTCGTCGCTGGCGAGAACCGCTACGGTCAGCGCCTCGTCCTTGGCGATGCGTTTTACCGGGATGGCGATGGAGGAGACGTCGTCGCTGATGCTATGCTGGGTGGTCACATTCTCGGGGAAGTAGACCTGTGCGCCGTCGACCTCGGGACCTGCTTTGAAGTCATCGTCGCTGCAGGCCGTGAACAGCCCCGCGACGATGGCGACAGTCGCCAGAAAGAATATTTTTATACTTTTCATAAATAGCGATGTTTTTTATTTAACAGACTTGACCGTTTGGGTCGGGTTGGGGTTGTTCTTGCCCGCAAGCGCCTTATTCTGCTGTACGGCGTTCAGCGGGAACACGCAGTTCCACCAGGGGGCGCGTCCGTCCGTGGAAAGCTGGGCCATCGGGGGAGCGTTCGTGCCGGTGTCGCCGTTGTGCATGCCGATGTTCAGACGCTTCAGGTCGTAGAAGATGACGCCCTCGCCCCAGAACTCGATCCGCTTCTGGAAAATGATCTCGTCGATCAGGTCGTTGGCCGCCGGAACCGTATAGGCCGGATCGCGGTTGGCCATGAACGACTGCAACAGCGACTTGCCGGTGGTGGCGTCGTAGTGCGCCGTAGCCTCGGCCTCGATCAGGTACATCTCCTCGACACGCATCATCGGGATGCTCGTCACGTTACCCGTGGAATAGTTTCGTTTTTCGCCGTTGGCCGCGTGGAACTTAAACGATGCGTAGGGGGCTATCGTTGCGAACTCCTCCTCGGTCAGGGTCGTATAGGGTGCGATGGCGTCGAACGAGCGGTCGGCTCCGACAAAGCTCTTTTTGCGGAAGTCGCCCGACGAAATGCGGTTGTAGCTGAATACCGAGATACCCGGCTGCGCTCCGTAGCCGTAACCCCAGATAGACTCGGTCGCCATGTGGGCCGACCACGACAGCAGGTTGTTGAGCACGGTGTCGGTGGTCTGGATCATGGCCCACATCCACGACGAATTGACCGTGTTGAACCCGGTCTTCGGGTCGAGCCACTGGCTTTCGGTCATAATCGTGCAGCCCGAAGCGTCGATGGCCTTGCGGGCGTATTCGGCGGCCAGACGGTAAGCGGCGTCGCCGGTCGGAACTTCCGCATACGATTCGGTGAATCCGCCCAGCCAGAGGTAGGCGCGGGCCTTGAGTCCGTAGATCACGGCCAGCGAGGGCAGGTTTTTCGTCGCCGGCGTATAGTTGGCCAGCAGGGTCTCGGCGGTGTTGAGGTCCTCGAAGATGAACTTGAACATCTCCTCACGCGATACGCGCGGGTTGTTCTCCAGTTCCTCCATGCTCGTATCTTCCCGGACGATGGGAACGGTCAGCCCCTTGACGGCTTCCAGCTCGGTCTCGTAGGCGGGACGTTCGGGAGCCTTGGCCGGCAGCGCGTCGTAGAGACGGGCCAGGTCGAGGTAGCAGAGCGCGCGGAAAGTCTTGGCAATGCCCATCATCTCCTCTGCGCCTTCGCTCTGGTTTGCGATGTCGATGGCCTCATTGGCCGTGAAGATGAACTTGTAATAGTTGGTGTAGAAGAACGGGGACATCTTGCCGTTCGCTGCCAATCCGGTCGAGTTGCCCGGATAGAGCCATGCCTGCCAGCGGTCGTAGTACTGGTTGCCGCCCGGCAGGTTGCCGCTGACGGGGAACACCTCGCCGACCATGCGGTCGGTGGCGCCGAAGATGCCCGGGTAGCCGAAGTCGATGTGCTCGCCGAGGTCTATATAGTTGGTGATGAGCACCGTCGGCATCGCAGTGATAAGACCCTCCTTTGCGAACGGAGATTCGGCAGTCTGCTCGCTGGTGGCGTATCCGCTTTCGGGGAAGGTCTCCTTGATACAGCCCGAAAGAAGCACGGATGAACCGAGAAGCAGCGCCGTTGTTTTCAGTATGTTGTTCATTTTCATAATATTCGTCGTTTAACAAATTAGAACGTTACGGTTACACCGCCCGAGAAGGTGCGAATCGGGGCGTAGTAGTACGGGTTCGTGATTCCGTTGATGGACTGACGCGGGTCGAGACCCTGACGCTTGGACCAGTACCATACATTGTCGCAGGCGAGGTAGATACGCAGATTCTCGACGAGGAACTTGCGCGTGATACGCTTGGGCAGCGTATATCCGAGCGTGATGTTCTGGATGTTCAGGTACGATGCGCTGGTGAGGAAACGGTCCGAGACGGCTGCCTGATTCGAGTCGTTGTAAGCAAAACGCGGAATGTTCGAACCGGAGTTCTCGGGAGTCCACGAATTGAGCAGGTCGTGGTGGTAGTTGTTTCCGGTCGACGTTCCTGCCGGGGAGTTCATGTAGAACCTGTAGCCCTGGTCGAGAACCTGTCCGCCGAGCTGGTAGGTGAAGCCGATCGAGAAATCGACGCCGTAGAAGCGCAGCGACGTGCCGAAACCGCCGTAAACGTCCGGCAGGGCGTCTCCGTGCATTTCGCGGCCCTCCTGCGAGGCCACCGAGTAATCGGAGGTCTTGATGCGCTCCTTGTTGCCGGCATCATCGGTCTTGTAGGTGTACCACAGCGATTTTCCGGTCTCGGGGTCTACTCCCGCGTAGGTCGGAACGTAGAACGAGAAGACGGATTCCCCTTCAGTGAGGAATTTGGTGTCCTGCCAGCGGCCCACGTGTTTGCCGTCGGCCGTCGTGTTGTTTTTGAACTGCTCCGGCAGGTGGGTCACCTTGTTCTTGTAGTGGGTCATGTTGAGCGAGAAGTCCCACACGAGGTTTTTGGTCCGGATCAGGTCTGCGTTCAGTTCGATTTCGAGACCGCGGTTGACCATGTCGCCGATGTTGGTGAAAATGGTCGTGTAACCCGACTCGATCGGAGTGGCCAGCTCGAACAGCATGTCGGTGGTCTTGCGGTTGAAGACATCGATGCTACCCGACAGACGGTTGTCCCAGAGGCCGAACTCTACGCCGACATTGAGGTTGGCGTTGGTCTCCCAGGTGATGTCGGGGTTGCCTTTCTGGTAGAGTACGCTCGTAACGCCGTCGCCGCTGCTCAGGATCTCGCGGTAGTCGGTATAGCGGTAGTAGGATTCCGCTTTCGATCCGAGGTTGTCGTTACCCTGCGAACCGTACGATGCTTTGACCTTCAGCATGTTGACCCACGAAGCGTTGAACCAGCTCTCGCGGTTGATGATCCAGGCTGCGCCGAGCGACCAGAAGTTGCCCCAGCGGTGGTCGGGGTGGAAGCGCGACGATGCGTCGCGGCGGTACGATCCCGAGAAATAGATGCGGTTGTCGTAGTCGTACTGTCCGCGGAAGAAGTAGCCCTCGTTGTTGTACTCCAGAACCGACGAACCCGACCGCGACGAGTCGACGACGGCGCCGCTGAGTTCGGTGTTGTCCGGCGAGAACATCATGGTCTTCGAGCCGTACAGACCGTAGGATTTGCGGTTGTACATTTCATGGCCGAAGAGCAGGTCGAGGTTGTGGACGTCGGCGAAGGTGTTGGTGTAGGTCAGGAACTGCTGCATGTTGTAGGCGATCTCCCGACTGTGGCTCTTGAAAACGGCGCCGCCCGATTCGGCGAACTGTCCGTAGTAGGGGTTCGACACCTGCGTACCGCGGGTTTCGTCGAGCGACACGCTTCCGTTGAGGGTCAGTTTCAGGCCCTTGTACAGGGAGAAATCGGCAAAACCGTTGGCCATGAAGGCATTGCCCTCGTTGATGTATTTGTTGAGCTGAATGTCCTGCAGGTCGTTGCTCTTGCCGCCGTTGGTGCGCAGTGCGCCGCCGTTGCGGCCGTCGCCGGTATCGTACATCTTGAATCCGTACTCGTCGATCATAATGTTGCCGTTGCCGTCGCGCATGTAGACCGGATAGATCGGCGCCATGCGGATCGCCGTGGCGAATGCGTTTCCGCCGTCGGCGTTGCCTTCGCCCTGACCGTCGCCGTCGTCGTTGGTTTGGTTGCCGTTGTTCCAGACGAAATGGGTGTAGGACATGTTACCGCCGACTTTCAGCCACTTTTTGGCCTGGTAGTCCGCGCGCAGACGGGCGGTGTAGCGCTCGTTGCTCGAACCGTCGACGATACCCGTGTTGTCCAGATAGCCGAGCGATGCGAAGAAATTGGCGCGGTCCGTCGCGCCGGAAACGCTGACGTTGTACTCCTGACGGAACGACGACGATTTGTAGATTTCGTCGAGCCAGTTGTCGGGTTGCAGGTAGAACTGCTGGCCCTTGGCGTCGGTTACCAGGCGGCCCTGCTTCGCACGCGGATTGAGACGGCCGTTTTCGCCGATGAGGTTCTGGCCGTCGGGCACGGTGAAGACGTTGTAACCCAGACCGCCGGGATCGTTCGACGTCAGCAGCTTGTTGGCGGCGATGTTGGCAGCCAGGGGAGTGTACTTCTGGTCGAGCGTGTAATAGTTGTACAGCGACTTGTAGTGCATCTCGTAGTATTCGCCCGCATCCTCCACGATGTCGTAGGTCTGCAACGCACGGGTGTTGATGCCCCACTTGCCGTCGAAAGTCACGGTGGCCTCGCCGGCCTTCGCACGCTTGGTTGTGACCATGATTACGCCGTTCGCGCCGCGGGAGCCGTACAGGGCGTTCGACGCGGCGTCCTTGAGGACGCTGATCGACTCGATGTCGGCAGCGTTGATGTTGTTGATGTCGCCTTCGTAGGGCACGCCGTCTACAACCCAGAGCGGGTCGTTTTTGGCATTCATCGAACCGTAGCCGCGCACGTAAATCTTCTGACCGGAACCCGGACGGCCCGAGGCGGAGGAGAACTGCACGCCGGCGATTTTGCCGACGAGGGCATCCCCGACGTTCGAAGACTGCGTTTTTATCAGATCGTCGGATTTGATCACCTTCGCCGCTCCGGTGAAGGCGTCTTTCTTGGCTGTACCGAAGGCCACTACGATCACGTCGTCGATGGCCTGTGCGTCTTCTTTGAGCGAGATGTTGATTCGGGTCTTGCCTCCGATGGCCACCTTCTGGGTTTCATAGCCGATGAAGGATACGACCAGCGATCCGTTTCCGGGAGCCGTGATGGTGAAGCTACCGTCTCCGTTTGAGGTCGTGCCGACATGCGAGCCGTCGACCATAACCGTTGCTCCGGCGACCGGTTTCCCGTCGGGACCGGTGACTGTTCCGGAAATTTGCTTACTCTGGGCCAGCGAGAGTAATATTCCCCCCCCCAATAAAGCAATTAACGATAGTAGAATTTTTCTTACCATAAGCGTTAATCTAATAGTTTTTTTTAAAATAAAAAGTTCACAAGCAAAGGTATGAAATTGCTAACTCGTTTACAAATAAATTATTAAAATAATTTACCAGTATAACATATGTGTAGAAGATTGGTCGATAACGGTTACGATTTTGAAAATATCATCTCAAGGGGATTACAAATTGTAATCCCCTTTTCGGGTGTTTTCGGGTGTTTTGAGCGAATGTGTTAGCTGCGTGAACTTCTGCGTATATGTGAATCGGTCCTCAAAGGCGCTCCCGGACTTTTTCCAGGTCGGTATCGCGGTACAGCGTATCGAGGCGTTTCGAGAGCCGCTCCATGTCACCGTCGAGTTTCGAGTGGGTGATGGTCGCATAAATCTGCGTAGTCCGTATGTTCTTATGTCCCAGCAGCTTGCTGATCGTTTCGATCGCCATTCCCTGCGAAAGCGTGATCGTCGTGGCGAAGGTGTGCCGGGCCGAATGGAACGTGATGTGCCGGGGAATGCCCGCCAGAGACATAATGCGTTCGAGGCAGATGTTGCACCAGCCGTTGCTCGGCAGGCGGAATATCCGCGCATTCCGCTGCATCGGTTTGTATTTCAGCAGAATGGTGTACGGTATCGCGAAGATGCGCACGTTGACCGCAGATCCTGTTTTGCGGCGGGTGGTGCTGATCCACAGCTGTTTGCCGTCCTGCTGGATATGCTGCGGGGTCAGCGTGCAGAGGTCGATGTAGGAGAGTCCCGTGAAGCAACTGAACAAAAATGCATCGCGTACCAACTGTAAGGTCATGTCGTCGAGGTCCAGACGGATCAGCTTGCGGATTTCGGTCATGGACAGGTAGTTTCGCGCGACGAATTCGCTGCGCAGTTTGTAATTCGCGAAGAGGTCCTTGGTCATGTGGCCCCGGCTGCGGGCCAGCATGAGGATGTGCTTGAACGCGATCATGTAGATCCACGTCGTGTTTTTCTTGTGTCCGCACTCCTGTGCGATGTAGTGGTGGAACCCCGTCAGGAACTCTTTGTCGAGTTCTTTGAACAGCAAATCCTTGCGGTTGAATTTGTCGTTGACGTAGTTTTCGAGATGCTTGTAAACACACCTATATTTATAGTAGGTCGTTTTGCTGCGGCTGATGCCCACCATCCGGCTGAACTCCTCGTTGTGATGCCTGAAGAAGGCCAGCAGCGTTTCGTTGCGCTGGTCGTTGCCGAAATACATCTCCTTGACCATTTTCGGAGTGACCAGGGCATGCTCGTAAAACAGCGTGTTGTAACATCTTTCGATGTGGAAACGAATCTGCGAGAGTTGTTCGTTGACATGTGAGGCAACCGCGCTGCGCCCTGCCGCCCGTCCCATACTCACATCCCAGAGATTCGGATTCACGGATAGTTGCGTGGACAGCTGCGTTCGCTGTCCGTTGATCGTAATGCGTCCCATGATCGGCGTGTTTCCATTGCGTAAAGGCGCATTCTTCTTGATGTAAAACAGTACTTTGAACGTGTTTCTCATTCCCTTCCTAACCTTTTTTAAACAATAAACAAACCGCGATAAAGGTAATGATAAAGTTACTGCCAAACGGTATATCAATTGGACCAAATAGCTTATACTGCACGGTTTAACCCTTCTTGTCCGGTAACTCTCTGGTAACACAACCCGGACGCACGGAGGTGTCGTCCGTATATCTTACACGCTTAATACCAAACTATTAGGCATTTCTCGGAAAATGCGTTCCGGAACGCTGTAATTATCCTATATCCAGCAGCTTATTATCCGGAATCCGGGGCGATCGTTTTTATTTTACTAAAGCAGGTTCTGGAATACCTCGATGGATAAAATAAACTTTCAGCGGATTAGCAGGATAGCGCAACGAGAGGTGTAAAGTGTTGGCTTGTAATTAATAGCGCGTTAATTTGCGTTATGCGGAAATTGGTTCGATACGGTTTTACAGCCTATCGCCGACAAAGAATCGTTACCAGATCATTACGCGGAATTTACTTCGCTATTGAAGCGTAACACATTCTTTTTCTGTGTTTTGCACAATTTTACATCTTGACAAACGGCCCGACAGGTATTAACTTTGTAACCAAAAATCGGGTTTATTATGCGAAGCACGTTTCGGGTCTTATTTTACGTGAAGAAAGGCAGCGCCCGCCCCAACGGCGATCTGCCTTTGATGTGCCGTCTTACAGTAGATGGCGAGGTCAAACAATTCAGTTGCAAAATGGACGTTCCTCCGCGTTTATGGGATGTCAAGAACGGCCGGGCGACGGGCAAGAGCGTCGAGGCCATGCAAATCAATCTTGCCGTCGATAAAATCCGCGTCGAGGTGAACCGCCGCTATCAGGAGTTGATGCAGTCGGACGGCTATGTCACGGCCGCCAAACTGCGGGATGCCTACCTCGGTATCGGAGTAAAGCAGGAAACGCTGTTGAAACTCTTCGAACAGCACAATGTCGAATACCGGAAAAAGGTGGGTTTCAACCGTGAGGTCGCCACATGGAAAAAGTACTGCTGCGTGTGTAAGCGCGTGCGGGAGTTCCTCGCCCATACCTACCACCGGGAGGACATCCCGCTGAAAGAACTGAACCTTACCTTTATCAACGATTTCGAGTATTTCCTGCGCACGGAGAAGAAATGCCGCACCAATACCGTGTGGGGCTACATGATCGTCTTGAAACATATCGTCGCCATTGCCCGCAACGACGGGCGCCTGCCGTTCAACCCGTTTTCGGGCTATATCAACTCTCCCGAAAGCGTGGACAGGGGTTATCTCTCGCAAGAGGAGATCAAGGCCGTGATGAACTATAAAACGGCCAACAAGGCGCATGCCCGCATCCGCGATCTGTTCGTCTTCTCCATCTTCACGGGGCTGGCTTATGCCGACGTGAAAGGGCTGACCACGGACAACCTTCAAACTATGTTCGACGGTAACCTGTGGATCATCACGCGACGTAAGAAAACCAATACCGAAAGCCGTATCCGCCTGCTGGATATTCCCAAACGCATCATCGAGAAATACGCGGATCAGCGGCTCGACAACCATGTCTTTTATATGCCGTGCAACTGCCATTGCAACGACATCCTGCGCGAGATCGGCAAGCAATGCGGCATTAAAAACAAACTGACCTTCCACATGGCGCGGCATACCTTCGCCACAACCATCACGCTCTCGCAGGGTATGCCTATCGAAACCGTCAGCTGCCTGTTGGGGCATACGAACATCAAGACCACCCAAATCTACGCGAAGATCACCAATGAAAAGATAAGCCGCGACATGTCGGCGCTCACCGAACGCCTCGGCGACAAATACCGTCTGGCGGAGTAACAGCCCTTCCGCCCTTGTGCGCCCTTCGGGATTTACGGAGGATCCCTCCGGGCGCACAGGGGCACGGG
>OMGL01001519.1_pt1 | contig 14047 bp, 10 predicted proteins | sample 1645831 | NCBI WGS metagenome assembly OMGL01 (sample SAMN00849301, study PRJEB25192) | human gut metagenome | reverse complement strand
AAAGTGTTACCTATGTTCCCGGTCTGATCTGTCACCTATGTATCCGGTCATACACTACGCTTACCGGGCCTACGGTTTTGTAGGCCGGGTAAGGCGAAGCCGCCACCCGGCAAAACAGGCTACGCCAGATCCGCCCCGTTACTCGCAATCACTTTCTTATACCATCTGAACGATTTCTTGCGTTTCCGTTCCAGCGTGCCGTTCCCGGCGTCGTCGCGGTCGACGTACACAAACCCGTAGCGTTTGCTCATCTCCCCCGTCGAGGCCGAGACCAGGTCAATGCAGCCCCAGGTGGTGTAGCCCATCAGCGGCACGCCGTCCTCAATCGCATCGCCCATTGCGCGGATGTGCTCGCGCAGGTAGCTAATGCGGTAGTCGTCGTTGATCTCGCCGTTTTCATCGATGACGTCTTTCGCCCCCAGGCCGTTTTCCACCAGGAACAGCGGCTTCTGGTAGCGGTCGTACATCATGTTCATGGTGATGCGCAGCCCGAGCGGGTCGATGCCCCAGCCCCATTCGCTCACCTGAATGTGCGGGTTGCGCAGGGACTTCACGATGTTCGCCGCGCTGGTGTTGCCCGCGTTCATGTCCGCCGAGGCGCAGCGCGAGGCGTAGTAGCTAAACGACACAAAGTCGACGGTATTTTTCAGCAGTTCGTCATCGCCCGGGTCTTTCACAATTACCACGCCTTTCTCGCGGAACACGCGGGCAGAATAGGCCGGATAGCGGCCGCGCGCCTGCACGTCGATAAAGAACAGGTTCTCGCGGTCTTTCTCCAGCGCCATCCACACGTCTTCCGGCTTGCAGGAGTAGGGGTAGAAGTTACCGCCCGCCAGCATGCAGCCCACCTGGTTTTCCGGGTTTACCTCGTGGGCAATTTTGGTCGCCAGCGCGCTCGCCACCAGCTCGTGGTGCGCGGCCTGGTATTTCACCTGGTCTTCGTTTTCGCCTTCCTCAAACACCAGTCCCGCGCCGGAAAATGGGCTGTGCAGCATGATGTTGATTTCGTTGAAGGTCAGCCAGTATTTCACCAACCCGTTAAATTCTTCGAAGCAGGTGCGGGCGTAGCGGGCGAAGAAATCGACCATCTTGCGGTTGCGCCAGGAGCCGTACTCCGTCACCAGGTGCATCGGCACGTCAAAGTGGCAGAGGGTCACCAGCGGCTCGATGTTGTACTTTTTGCACTCCTCGAACACCGCGCGGTAAAAGGCAATGCCCTCTTTGTTCGGCAGCGGCTCGTCGCCGTTCGGATAGAGGCGGCTCCAGGCGATCGAGGTGCGGAACACCGTAAAGCCCATCTCCGCCATCAGGGCGATGTCCTCTTTATAGCGATGGTAAAAATCAATCGCCTCGTGGCTCGGGTAGAACTCGTCGTCATGCAGCGAGAAACGCTTTTCCTTACCGAGCTTCACTGCCAGGCGATTCGCGCCGTGGGGGATCATATCGACCGTCGTCAGCCCTTTGCCGCCTTCACGGTAAGCCCCTTCGCTCTGGTTGGCGGCAAGCGCGCCGCCCCATAAAAATCCTTGTGGAAAAACAGACATTCTTACCTCGCTTTCAATTTATGCTTTTGCTGCGTTGTTCTGTACCGGTGCGGTCTGCAGGGCGCGCGCTTTTTCAGCCTCGTCTTCGACCGGAATATCCTCAAAGCCCAGTATCAAAGTCAGAATAAACGACAGCACCACTGCCAGACCCATCACGCCAAACACCCAGACGATGGTCATCGGGTTGGCCGGGTCGAAGAACTGCACGCTGGTGAACAGCCCCGGTGCCGCCATCGAGTGGCTGGCAAGACCGGCTATGCCCGCCACCGCGCCGCAGATAAAGCCGCTGATCAGGCTGGCAATTAGCGGGCGTTTCAGACGGATCGCGACGCCGTACAGGGCCGGTTCAGAGATCCCCGCCATGATGGCGGAGGCCGCCGCCGCCAGCGCCGTCTGGCGCAGCTCCGGGTTTTTCGTTTTCCACGCCACCGCCAGCGACGAACCGCCGAGCGACAGGTTGGCGCCAATTTCCGACGGCATCACCATCCCTTCCTTGCCCGTTTCGGCAATGGTCTGAATGATTGTCGGCGTAAAGACGCGGTGCATCCCGGTCATCACCAGCAGCGGCCACAATGCGCCCATGATCGCCACGGAGAGCCAGCCCAGGTAGCCGTGAATGGTGTAGACCAGCGCGGAGATGGCGCTACCGATCCAGATCCCCAGCGGGCCAATCAGTACGATGGCGAGCGGGGCGGCAATCAGCACGATCAGCATCGGCTTGAGGAAGTTTTTCGTCACCGCCGGGGTGATGCGATCCACCCAGCGTTCGATGTACGACAGGCACCAGGTCATCACCAGCGCGGGGATGACGGTGTAGGTGTATTTCACCGCTGTCACCGGGATAAAGGCGAACTCAACGTGCTCGCCCTGCGCGGCTTTCGCCATCAGCTCGATAAAGCTCGGGTGCACCAGCACGCCCGCAATGGCTATCGCCAGCGACATGTTGGTTTTGAATTTTACCGCCGCCGAGGCCGCCACCATCAGCGGCAGGAAGAAGAACGCGCCGTCGCCGATGACGGTCAAAATGGTGAGCGTCGGTGCGCCTTTGGGCAGCACGCCGGTCATCTCGAGGATCATCGCCAGCAGCTTGACCATCGAGCCGCCGATGATCGCCGGGATCAGCGGGGACATGGTGCCGATCAGCGCGTCGAGGATCCCGGCGCCAATGCGGCGCAGCGTAAGCTTTTGCGGGCCTTCCGGCACCGCGGGCTGCAGGTCAGCGGGCAGCAGGCTTACCACCTCGCGGTACGCCTGAGAGACGGTATTGCCAATAATCACCTGGCACTGGTTGTCGTTACGCACCACGCCGAGCACGCCGCTGATGCTTTTCAGGCGCGCGGCGTCGGTGAGGGTTTCGTCTTTCAGAACGAAACGCAGTCGCGTCATGCAGTGGGTGACGGCGACGATGTTCTCTTTGCCGCCCAGCGCGCTGATAACGTCGTTCGCCAGCGCAGCGTAATTTTTGGCCATCGGATGTGATCCTGTTATCGTTGTGTGAAATGTAGGAAACCGGTTCCACATAATCATCATGAGTTTTTATGAATGAAACAAGATCGCTTTTTGACCATTTTTTTATTTCGTGACGCCGATAACCAGCAGGAACCCAAAGCGTGATGTCGCCGCTGCGACAATTTTTCTGCAGTGCAGTACACTGCGCTCCATCAGATTCAGACGGAATAACAACATGACCACGATGCTTGAAGTGGCGAAGCGGGCAGGCGTTTCGAAAGCGACGGTATCCCGGGTGCTATCGGGCAATGGCTATGTCAGCCAGGAGACCAAAGACAGGGTGTTTCAGGCCATTGAAGAGAGTGGCTATCGCCCAAATTTGCTGGCGCGCAACCTGGCGACCAAACGCACCCAGACGCTGGGCCTGGTGGTGACCAACACCCTTTATCACGGCGTCTACTTTAGCGAACTGCTGTTTCACGCCGCGCGCATGACGGAGGAGAAAGGGCGGCAGTTGATCCTCGCGGACGGCAAGCACAGCGCCGATGAAGAGCGCGAGGCGATCCAGTATCTGCTCGATATGCGCTGCGACGCGGTGATCATCTATCCGCGTTTTCTGAGCGTGGAAGAGATGGATGCGATCGTCGAGAAGTGCGAGCAGCCCATTATGGTGCTCAACCGCCGCCTGCGGAAAAACAGCAGCCACAGCGTGTGGTCCGATCATAAAGCCTCCAGCCAGGACGCGGTGTCACAGCTGATTGCGAAAGGGCATCGTGAGATCGCCTTTATCACCGGCTCGCTGGATTCTCCCACCGGGGTTGAGCGTCTCTCCGGCTATAAGGACGCGCTGGCGCAGCACGGTATTCCGCTGCGCGAGGCGCTGATTGCGCAGGGGAAGTGGAACCCCGCCAGCGGTGCGGCGGCGGTGTCCGAGCTGCTTGCTCGGGGTGAGCGCTTTACGGCGCTGGTGGCGAGCAATGACGATATGGCCATCGGTGCCATGAAGCAACTGCACGACAGCGGCGTGGCCACGCCGGACGCGGTGTCGGTGATCGGTTTCGACGATGTGGCCATCGCGCCTTACATTGTGCCGTCGCTCTCCAGCGTCCGCATCCCGGTAACGGAAATGATCAAAGAGACCATCAGCCGCCTGATCTTCATGCTCGACGGCGGTGAGTTTAAATATCAGCAAACCTTCTGCGGCGAGCTTGTCCTGCGCGACTCGGTTATTGACGGCCCGCACCGCTGATGTCGACAGCCGTCATCGTCATAAGTGACGATGACGGCACCGCTTTAATTTTTAAAATGAAACAAAATCAATAATTTAATTATTGGCACGGTTTATGAATATCTCCGCGCATAACTGTAATGCTGGAGAAGCAGATGAACCGTTTTATTATGGCCGATGCCAGTAAGTGTATTGGTTGCCGTACCTGTGAAGTGGCGTGCGTGGTTACCCATCAGGCGGAGCAGGACTGCGCGTCGCTCACCCCTGACACCTTCCTGCCGCGCATCCACGTCATCAAAGGCGTGAATATTTCTACCGCCGCCATCTGTCGCCAGTGCGAAGACGCACCGTGCGCGAACGTCTGCCCGAACGGGGCGATTAAACGCGAGAAAGGCTTTGTGCACGTGATGCAGGAGCGCTGCATTGGCTGCAAAACCTGCGTGGTTGCCTGCCCGTATGGCGCGATGGAGGTGGTGGTCCGTCCGGTGGTGCGCAACAGCGGCATGGGGCTGAGCGTGCGGGCGGAGAAAGCCGAAGCCAACAAGTGCGACCTGTGCTACCACCGTGAGGCCGGCCCGGCCTGTATGGAAGCCTGCCCGACGCACGCGCTGGTCTGCGTGGATCGCGACAAGCTTGAGCAGATGAGCGCCGAAAAGCGCCGTCGCGCGGCGTTCGACACCTCGTCATCACTGCTGTTCTGAACCGTATGAGCAGCAACGGCGTTCAGCTGCGGGTGCGCGGCAAGGTGCAGGGCGTGGGGTTTCGTCCCTTCGTCTGGCAGCTGGCGCAGGCGCTTCAGCTGACCGGTGACGTCTGCAATGACGGAGAGGGCGTGCTGGTGCGCCTCGCGGGTAATGGGGGGGCCTTTACCGCGAGGCTGCATCAGGACTGCCCGCCGCTGGCACGCATTGACCGCGTGGAAGCGCAGCCGTTTACCTGGTCGCGCGTGCCGGAGGACTTTACCATCCGCCACAGCGCGGCCGGGACGATGGACACCCAGATTGTCCCCGATGCGGCGACCTGCCCGGCGTGTCTGGCTGAGATGGGCGACCCAGGCGAACGCCGTTATCGCTATCCATTTATCAACTGCACCCACTGCGGGCCGCGGTTTACCATTATCCGCGCCATGCCCTACGACCGCCCGGCCACGGCAATGGCGCCGTTCCCGCTCTGCGGGCCGTGTGAAGCCGAGTACCGCAATCCTGCCGACCGCCGTTTTCACGCCCAGCCGGTCGCCTGCCCGGACTGCGGGCCCGCGCTTATGTGGCGTGCGGGCGACATGACTGCTGAGCGTGAAGCTGCGCTGCGCGCGGCGGTGGCGATGCTGAAAAGCGGCGGTATTGTCGCCGTCAAAGGGCTGGGGGGCTTTCACCTCGTCTGCGACGCGCGTAACCCGCAGGCGATCGCGATGCTTCGGTCACGCAAGCAGCGGCCCGCGAAGCCGCTGGCGGTGATGATCCCGCATGCGGATGACCTGCCGGAGACGGTTCAGACGCTGCTACGCTCACCCGCCGCACCCATTGTGCTCACGCCAAAAGCCTGGCTGCCCGCGTTCCCGGAAGGTATCGCACCCGGTCTGGATTCCGTGGGCATCATGCTTCCTGCGAACCCGCTGCAGCACCTTCTGATGATGGACTGCCAGCGCCCGCTGGTGATGACCTCCGGCAACCTCAGCGGCAGACCACCTGCCATCACCAACCGGCAGGCGCTGGATGAGCTCAGCGGCATCGCGGACGGTTTCCTGCTGCATAACCGTGACATTCTGCAGCGGATGGACGATTCGGTGATGGATTGGGACGGTGCGATGCTGCGCCGCGCGCGCGGCTTTGTGCCGGATGCCATCACGCTGCCTGCCGGGTTCGACAATATCCCCGCCATGCTGTGCACCGGGGCGGAGATGAAAAACACCTTCTGCCTGGTGCGTGGGAATCAGGCGGTGCTGAGCCAGCATTTTGGCGATCTCGGTGACGAGGGGGTGGAAGCGCAGTGGCGTTCCGCGCTGTCGGTGATGCAGGACATTTACGCCTTCCAGCCGGCGCGCGTGGTGTGTGATGCCCATCCGGGGTATCGCGCTCGTCAGTGGGCGCAGGCGCAGGCGTTGCCCCTTGAAGAGGTATACCACCATCACGCTCACGCCGCGGCGTGCCTGGCCGAAAACGGCTGGCCGCGCGATGGCGGAGACGTTATCGCCCTGACGCTGGACGGGATCGGTATGGGGGAAAACGGCGCGCTGTGGGGCGGAGAGTGCCTGCGGGTCAGCTATCTCGACTATGCGCATTTGGGTGGTCTGCCTGCCGTTGCGCTGCCGGGCGGCGATCTGGCGGCCATGCAGCCGTGGCGTAATCTGCTCGCCCACTGTCTGGCGTTTGTACCCGACTGGCAGCAGTACCCGGAAACCCATGCGGTTCAGCGCCAGAACTGGCCGTTGCTGGCGACGGCGATCCAGCGTGGCATCAACGCGCCGCGAGCTTCTTCCTGTGGTCGCCTGTTTGACGCGGTTGCCTGTGCGCTCGGCATCGACACGCAGCGTTACGAAGGGGAAGCGGCCTGCCGGCTGGAAGCCCTGGCATCGCAGTGCGCGGGTGTCGACCATCCGGTGACGCTGGAAGTGGATAACCTCGCGCTTTTCTGGCAGCAGTGGCTGAGCTGGCAGGCGGAACCCTGCGCGCGCGCCTGGGCGTTTCACGATGCGCTGGCAAAAGGGCTGGCGGAGCTCGCCACGTTTCATGCCCGGCGCCTGTCGCTTTCGACAATCTGTCTCAGTGGCGGGGTATTACACAACCGTCTGCTGCGCGCGCGTCTGCGTCATTATCTTTCTGACTTTACGCTTCTTTTTCCTTCGCGCCTGCCCGCAGGTGACGGAGCGATCTCCTTCGGGCAGGCGGTGGTCGCCGCTGCCCGGTCATGTTTACAAAGGACTAAAAATGTTACGACTGTTACGCAATGAACCTCGCGCCGCGCTTCTGCTGCTGGCTCTGGTAATGGCAAACCTGCTGGCCTGGGGATGGGCATGGCACACCTTTAGCGGCAGCACGGCGCTGATGGCGGCAAGCCTGCTGGCGTGGTGCTACGGACTGCGTCATGCGGTGGACGCTGACCACATTGCAGCCATAGATACCGTGACGCGTAAGATGATGCAGCAGGGCAAACGCCCGTCCGGCGTGGGGGCGTGGTTCTCGCTGGGCCACTCCAGCATCGTGGTGTTGGCTTCCATTGCCATCGCCGCTACCGCCACGGCGTTTCAGAAGAACATGGCGTGGTTCCACGAAACCGGCAGCCTGATTGGTACCGCCGTTTCCGCGACCTTCCTGCTGGCGATGGCGCTGGTGAATATGGTGATCCTGCGCGGCGTCTGGCGCAGTTTTCAGGCGCTGAAACACGGCAGGCCCGTGCAGGCCGACATCACGCTACCTGCTCAGGGCGGAGTGATGAACTGGCTGTTTGGCAAGACCTTCCGCCTCGTCAATAAAAGCTGGCAGATGTACCTAGTTGGCTTCCTGTTTGGTCTTGGCTTTGATACGGCCACCGAGATCGGCGTGCTGGGGATCTCTGCCGCCAGCGCGTCCAGCGGGATGTCGGTGTGGTCAATCATGATCTTCCCGGCACTCTTCGCCAGCGGCATGGCGATGGTGGATACCCTCGACAACCTGCTGATGGTGGGTGCTTACGGCTGGGCGTTTAACAAACCGCAGCGCAAGCTCTACTACAACATGACCATCACCGGCACCTCCGTGGTGGTGGCGCTGTTTATCGGCGGGCTGGAAGCGCTGGGTCTGCTGATGGATAAATTTGCCCTCAGCGGCGGCCTCTGGGATCTGATTGGCGCGGTGAACGACAATCTGGGCAACGCCGGGTTTGTCGTCGTAGGGCTGTTTGTCGCCTGCTGGCTGATTTCCATGGCGAATTACCGCTGGCGCGGCTACGACGCGCTGGTGGTACGTTCCTGAACGACCCAGCCCAGCGGCGCTACACTTGCACGGGTCTGCATGTAGGCCGGGTAAGCGGAGCGCCACCCGGCATTACGAGGGTTAAGCAGGGAGCGATTTCAGCAGGGCGAAGGCCTCTTTCATCCTGTCTTCACTGACGACAAAGGCGCGCATCTGACCGTCAGCATCGATGCCGCGCGCCACCATGCCCTGCGGCGAAAGGGCAATCTGCCAGTCCAGATCCTGACGCTGCGTTTCGCCTGCGAGATGCAGCGGTAATTCCGGCGTTTTCACTTTGACCAGCATGGCGGGTAATTTCACCGGGGCGTTGCCGCCGAGCAGGTTTTTCGCCAGACACACGGCGCTTAACTGAATCGGCTGCAGGAACGGCAGCACCTGGCCGTTAATTTCCGCGCAGTCGCCCAGGGCATACATGTCCGGCTGCGTGGTTTGCAGGTAGCTGTTAACCTTCACGCCGCGGTTGATTTCGGCCCCTGCGCGATGCGCCAGCGCCGTTTCCGGGCGCAGCCCCGTCGCCGCAATCACCACATCCACCTCCACGCTGCGGCTGCGGTCGAGCGTTGCACGTATGCCGCTGCCGGTTTTGCTCAGGCTCTGCAGCTGCGATTTCAGCAGCAGATGGACGCCCATGTCGGTCAGACGATGCTGTAAGCGACTGCTCACTTCCGCGGGCATCAGCGCTGACAGAATGCTCGCCGCGTGGTCGACCAGGGTGACGGATTTACCCGCACGGCAGAAATCCATCGCCAGTTCGGTGCCGATCAGCCCGCCGCCGACAATCATCACCCGCGTGGCGTCGCGAAGCTCCGTTTCGCTGGCCTGATACGCCTGCTGGCTGTTGAGCGTGACCATCAGCTCGCGGCCCTCAACCGGCGGCACAAACGCAGAGGCACCCGTGGCCAGCACCAGCTTGTCGTACTGCCAGGTTTTATCTTTCGCTTTCACCAGACGGGCGTCGGCGTCGATATCGGTGACCCAGGTGTACGGAAACAGACGCAGGTTAAACTGTTCTGCGAACGCCCCCGCCGTCTGGCGGGTGAGATCGTCGGCGCGCTGGTTCTGGCTCATGACGTGGCTTAAATCAGGCTTGTTGTACTCGTCCATGCTGTCGGCGGCGATCAGCGTCAATGGCACGTTAGCATCCTGTTTGCGGATATTTTTCACCAGCTGGCGGGCGGCAAAGCCCGAGCCGATAATGACGATGCCGTGGTTCATTTTGCCTCCGTTGCCAGTTCATCAAAAACGTCTTTCCCGAGGGAACATTCCGGGCAGAGGAAGTTGTCCGGCACCTCACTCCACGGCGTGCCTGGGGCGACATCCTGCAGCGGCTCGCCCCGTTCCGGGTCGTAAATCCACTGGCATACGCTGCACTGCATGCATGGACCGAGGTCGGCAGCGGCGGCTTCAGCTATGGCTTCCGGCGCAATCGCCGCGGCGGGGGTGGTTTCCGGCAGCGGTGCGAGCGCCCACTGACGGGCAATGTCGCGGCCGTGCTGGCGGCAGATTTCCAGGGCGTCGATATCCGGCCGCCATTTCGCCTTCAGACTCATCGACATCTCAAACCCTGCATCCTGTAAACGGGTAGAGAGACGGTCTACCGCGCCGCCGCTCCAGCCGTGGGAGCCAAAGGCGCTGGCGCGCTTGTTGCGAAAACGCAGGCCGGTCATCTCTTCGACCAGACCGGCAATCTTCGGCATCATCACGTTGTTCATGGTGGACGTACCCACCAGCACCCCTTTTGAGCGGAAGACGTTGGTGAGGATCTCGTTTTTATCACTGCGCGCCACGTTGAAGATTTTCACCGCCACGTTCGGGTCCACTTCGTTGATGCCCTGGGCAATGGCGTCCGCCATCATGCGGGTATTGTTGGACATGGTGTCGTAGAAGATCGTGATGCGGTCTTCCTGATAATCCGCCGCCCATTTCAGGTACAGCTCGACGATCTGGGTGGGGTTTTCACGCCACACCACACCGTGAGAGGTGGCAATCATCTCCACCGGCAGGTTAAAGCCGAGGATCTCGGTGATTTTTGGCGTCACCAGGCGGCTGAACGGGGTCAGGATGTTGGCGTAGTAACGCTGGCACTGCTCGAAAAGCTCGGTCTGATCCACTTCGTCATTAAACAGGCGTTCGTCGCAGTAGTGCTGGCCGAAGGCGTCGTTGCTGAACAGCACCGCGTCGCCGGTCATGTAGGTCATCATGCTGTCCGGCCAGTGCAGCATGGGCGATTCCACGAAGATCAGCTGTTTGCCATTGCCGATATCCAGCGCGTCGCCCGTTTTCACGGTGTGGAAGTTCCACTCCGGATGGTGGTGGTGACCGTTGATCGAGTCGATGGCGTTGGTGGTGCAGTAGATCGGAGTGTCCGGAATATACGACATCAGCTCGGTCAGGGCACCGGCATGATCCTCCTCCGCATGGTTGATGATGATGTAGTCGATGGCGTTCAGGTCGATTTCACCGCGCAGGTTCTGCACGAACTCGCGGCTGAACTTGTGATCGACGGTATCGATCAGCACGTTTTTTCCTTCGCGGATGAGATAGCTGTTGTAGCTACTGCCGCGCAGCGTTTTGTATTCCGTCCCGTGGAAATCGCGCACTTCCCAGTCACGTTGACCCACCCAATGAATGTTATTTTTAACCAGAATAGACATAGCAACCTCAACTTAATACAGCGTTTTCAAATAAGATGGTTTGCTTATATCAAGTTGCGTGCCAACCTTTTAAATTATTAATATTCAATAAGTTGTGATTTAATGCCCCATAATGAGTAGTCATTTTGACTATCCTAAAAAGAGTCAATGTGACATTATGCAATGTCAAAATGACAGTGAGGCAGACATGAGCTTTTCCGTAGAGGTGCTGGCGAAGATCGCCATTGAGCTGCAAACCGGTATCGGCCATCAGGACCGCTTTCAGCGGCTGATCTCCACGCTGCGCCACGTGCTGGATTGCGATGCGTCGGCGCTGCTGCGTTACGAAGGGCGGCAGTTTATTCCGCTGGCTATCGACGGCCTGGCGAAGGACGTACTCGGGCGGCGCTTTACGCTGAAGGGCCACCCGCGTCTGGAGACCATTGCCCGCGCGGGCGACGTGGTGCGTTTCCCGGCGGACAGCGATCTGCCCGACCCGTATGACGGGCTGATTCCCGGACAGGAGAGCCTGAAGGTGCACGCCTGTATTGGCCTGCCGCTGTTTGCCGGGCAAAACCTGATTGGGGCGCTGACCCTCGACGGCTTGTCGCCGGACCAGTTCGACACCTTCAGCGACGAGGAGCTGCGCCTGATTGCCGCGCTGGCCGCCGGGGCGCTGAACAATGCGCTGCTGATTGAACAGCTGGAGAGTCAGAATATTTCTCCCGGCAGCCCGGCGGCGTTTGAGCAGGTGACGCACACGGAGATGATTGGCCTCTCGCCGGGCATGACGCAGCTCAAAAAAGAGATTGAGATTGTTGCCGCGTCCGATTTGAACGTGCTGATCTTCGGGGAGAGCGGCACCGGCAAGGAGCTGGTGGCGAAGTCGATTCACGAAGCGTCGCCGCGCGCGGTCAATCCGCTGGTGTACCTCAACTGCGCCGCGCTGCCGGAAAGCGTGGCGGAAAGCGAATTGTTTGGTCACGTCAAAGGGGCGTTTACCGGCGCCATCAGCAACCGCAGCGGCAAGTTCGAAATGGCCGATAACGGCACGCTGTTTCTGGATGAAATTGGCGAGCTTTCCCTGTCGCTCCAGGCCAAACTCCTGCGCGTATTGCAGTACGGCGATATCCAGCGCGTGGGGGACGACCGCAGTCACAGAGTGGACGTTCGCGTGCTGGCGGCGACGAACCGCGACCTGCGTGAAGCGGTGCTTGCCGGGCAGTTCCGCGCCGACCTGTTCCACCGCCTGAGCGTGTTCCCGCTTACCGTGCCGCCGCTGCGCGAGCGCGGGGACGACGTGGTGCTGCTGGCGGGCTATTTCTGCGAACAGTGCCGTCTCAGGATGGGGCTTTCCCGCGTGGTGTTAAGCCCGGGGGCGAGGGCGCATCTGCTGAGCTACGGCTGGCCGGGCAACGTGCGCGAGCTGGAGCATGCGATTCACCGCGCGGTGGTGCTGGCGCGAGCGACGCGTTCGGGTGATGAAGTGGTTATACATGCCCGGCATTTTGCGCAGCATGATGAAATTGCGTCTATTGCGCAGGCTGTACCAGAGAGAGCGCATGAAAATCTGCGTGACGCCACGGAGGCGTTTCAGCGTCAGATGATTACCCGCGCGCTGGAGCAGAATAACCGCAACTGGGCGGCGTGCGCCCGGGCGCTGGAGATGGACGTCGCCAACCTGCACCGGCTGGCGAAGCGTCTCGGGCTGAAGGGTTAGATAATCCCGGCCTGATAGAAATCCTGCAGGTTGATGGCACCGCACAGCCTGCCGGTGTCATCAACCACCGGTGCGGCGGTGATTTTGCGCTTCATCAGCACCTCTTTGGCTTCAATGGCGCGGCTCTCGGCGTTCAGCGTCAGCCCGCCCTGGGTCATGGCGTCAGACACGTCTGTTTCCAGCTTACCGCCGCCCACCAGCCAGCGGCGCAGGTCGCCGTCGGTGAACACGCCTTTGACGTATCCGTCGTCATCGCACACCGCAACCAGCCCCAGACCGGTACGGCTCAGCTCCAGCATCGCGTCCATGACGCTGGTATTGAGCTTGACCTGTGGAATCGCATCGTCAGTGCGCATCAGGTGGTGGACTTTGTTGAGCAGGCGCGCCCCGAGCGCCCCAGCCGGATGCGAGCGGGCGAAATCTTCTTCGTTAAACCCGCGCGCCTGCATTACTGCCATCGCCAGCGCGTCGCCCATCATCAGGGTATTCACGGTGCTGGAGGTGGGGGCGAGGTGCATCGGACAGGCTTCACGCTCAACGGAAATATCCAGCGTTGCCTTGGCGGCCAGCGCCAGCGGCGAGCGGGATTTCCCGGTCATCGCCAGCAGGGCAACCGATTTTTCCTGCAGACGCGGAATGATGAGATCCAGCTCTTTCGCCGAACCGGAGTAGGAGATAAACAGCATCACATCGCGGCTCTCAATCATTCCCAGATCGCCGTGCAGCGCTTCGGCAGGGTGCACGAAGAAGGCCGGGGTGCCGGTGCTGGCCAGCGTCGCGGCAATCTTTTTGCCGATATGGCCGGATTTACCGATGCCCGCCACGATCACTTTGCCTTCGCAGTGGATAATGGTGTTGGCCGCGCGGACAAAATCCTCGCCCAGACGTTCCGGCAGGCGGCTGGCTTCCTGCAGCTCCAGCATTAGCGTCTGGCGGCCCGTTTCTAACAGAAAATCACTCATCTCTCTCTCCGGTTACGATCACGTCGATGCCTTTCTCTTCCAGCGCTTTTTTGAACGCCGGGTCGATACCCGCGTCGGTAATCAGCTTGTCGACGCTCTCCAGGCTACAGACAATGTTGGGGCTTTTACGGCCAAACTTCGACGAGTCCGCCATCAGAATCACTTCCCGCGCGGCGTTGCACATGGCTTTACTGACGCTGAACACCTCGTTGAAGGTGGTGACGCCCGCGTTCAGGTCGATGCCGTCGGTGCCCATGAACAGTTTATCAAAGCTGAAGTGGTCGAAGGCGTTCTCCGCCAGCTGCCCGTGGAACGACGCGGATTTTTTACGGAAGGTGCCGCCGGGCATCAGGATGGTCTGCTCGCAGTCGTTCTCCGACAGGGCGTTGACGATGTGCAGGCTGTTGGTCATCACCGTGATGTTGTTAAAGCGGCTGAGCAGGGGGATCATCTGCAGGACGGTACTGCCTGCATCCAGAATGATCGAGTCGCCATCGTGGATAAATTTTACGGCGGCTTCGGCAATCAGCGCTTTCTGGTGGGTATTGATCAGCGTTTTGTGGT
>OMGL01001518.1_pt1 | contig 14062 bp, 9 predicted proteins | sample 1645831 | NCBI WGS metagenome assembly OMGL01 (sample SAMN00849301, study PRJEB25192) | human gut metagenome | reverse complement strand
ACAGCGTCATACCTATGTAATGGCAATAACGCAGGTCGTGAAATGATGTAAAATTGTCACCCGACCAGGTGGTTGCGAGACGTCTTACGGCACTGCTGCCGCTTCGTGTCGATAAAAACGGTCTTTTGCCCGGATATTTTTCTGTTTGCGCAGAGTACGAGGAGGCGACCATAAGATACGTGAGTATCGGTCTTATTCTGCTCGCCTTTACGCTACCGTCTTTAAAGCCGTTTGCCACAGCGTCGGTATCTTTTATATCAAATTCGTTGTTATCGTTCCAAGTGGCGTCTATTCCGTAGTCTAGAAGCTTTGCCGCAACATTGTCGTGCCAAAACTTAAAGCCCTCGGGCAGAGTAAAATCAATGTAACTGCCCATACCATCCCAAAACTCGGTTACAAACGGTGTGCCGTCTTCATTCTTTACAAAAAGCCCTTTTTCGGCTATTTCGTTGTACATCGGGTGCGACGTCAAAAAGGCAGGCTTGATATTGGGTATCAAGTGAATTTTCTCACTGTTAAAACGCTCAATAAACTTTGCGGGGTTCGGGAATTTATCGTAATTCCAATTAAAAACACACCGCAAGTCGCCGATAGAGGTATAGCCCGAGGACAGATAAAATCCGCTGCAGCTCATATTTAAGGCATCAAGCTTTCCGAGAAATCCATACAACTGTTCTTCGGAATTCGGCGCGTCGGTATAAGCCATGGTGCTGGCACAGTAATCAAAGCTCCATTTCGGAGGCAGGGTCTGTTTTCCGCAAAGAGAGCAATACTGCCTTAAAATTTCAAGCTTTGAGCCAAAGAACACATAATAAACAAGACAATCGTCATCGCTTTTGAAGAACTTGAAAGCGGGATAATAATTATTTATTTCCCTTCCGAAATCCATAACGGCACTGTCGGACGTATCGTAGTAGATACCGTAGCAACCGACGGAATTTTCACACATATAAAACGGCACGTGCTTATAAAGCGGGTCCGACGTTTCCGCATCATAACCCATACTGTCGCTCGTCTCTATGCGAAAGGTGCGCCCCGCCTTATTGACGCTGCCGCCCTTATCGCCGAGGCCGTATATTTTTTCGCCCTTTTCGCGCGTTAAATAATGATATGTACCGTTTCCGAATTCGTTCTGAAAATTATAGGCAAGCGGTGCTCTGTCGGCAAAAAGAAGCTTGCCGTCCTTTTTATAGCTCAGTACAAAGTTGTGCGTATCAAGCTCTGCTTCGACATTTCCCAAAGAGAAGCGCTCACCATCGGCTGTTTCATTTACTTGCGGAGCAAACAGCGAAAATCCGTCAAGGCTCAGCTTATCCCTACCCTCTGTAAGAAATTCGTTTTGCGGGTCTACGGTAAAGGTGGGCAGCATTTTACAATCGTCACGGAATAAGGCGACACGCATCATACTGCCGCTCAAGAAGTCGATTCGTGCCGTAATATCGCCGCAAACGTAAACTCTGCTGCTGCCGCTATGCTCGGACAGCTTAAAATCATATGAAAACTTCATTACAGCACCGGTCCCTTATTGAAGAGTGTATTTTTTATAAGCGTTGCGGTCTTCCAGCCTGCAAGGCGCGTCTTTTCGCAAAAATTCATCACCTTGTGCATTCCGGGCTTCCAGGTCGGGATTTCCCTGCAATTCGGGTCTCCGCACTTTACAAACGCGCTGATTGCGGCCACCATTTGCTCCGATATGAGATAGTCGATATCGGTAAACGGCCGCCAACCGTTTTTGAGAGTTGCAAACACATACGGCAAGTCACTCGAATGCCATGCGCCGCAGTTATCGCCCGGCAAATTGCGCGCAAAAAGATAGACAAAGCATTTACTGCCCTTATCGTTTCGTACCCACTTTTTCACAAGCAGCTTTAAAACTATCGGTATCATATCTGCCGTTGTAACGCCGAGTATTTTCGGCATTGCGCTTATTGTTTTTATGTTAAACGTATCTTTCGTAAGAAGCTTTCCGTCATCGCACGGAAGCGTGTAAGAGAGTGTGCTTTTAATTCCCTCGTCGCGGCACGCCTTAAGCCATGCATAGTAAAGGGTTTTCGCGTCCGTATCTCTAAGCTCAGAAAGGCTTGCTTTACCGGCATTTTTGATTATTTCGTCCCAGAATTTTTTCATTTTTTGCGGCGACAGCGGGCGTGACAAAACTCGTTGAAGCGCGGCTCCGCTCAACATAACGGCACCCGACACCATGTCCCTTGTAAGCGGACTTGACAGAAGCACATCTACGCTCATGGCTCCTGCGCTCTGCCCCAAAATGGTTATTCTTTCGGGATCTCCGCCGAAGGAAGAAATGTTGTTTTTTATCCATTTAAGTGCCGCGGCTTGGTCAAAAAGGCCGAAATTGCCGCACACTCCGTTTTCATCGGCGACATCGGGGTGAGAACAAAAGCCGTACGGTCCGAGACGGTAATTCACAGAGACAAAAACAATGTCATTTTCGGCATATGCCTTACCGCTGATATGCCCCTCGTTTGAGCTGCCTCCCGTAAAAGAACCGCCGTGTATATACAGCAAAACGGGACATTTTTTTGCGTTTTTGGGCGCGCTGATATTGAGATATTGACAATCCTCGCTGTATGTAAAGCTCATACCGCGCCTGAATTCCCTGTGATAAAACGGGTTAACCTTTGCGTCGTCCTCAAAACCGCGGTGCTGGTAGCAGCAATCGCCGAAAGCGGTCGCATCATATGCGCCGTCCCACCCATCGGTAACGACCGGATACTCCCACCTGCCCGCGTCGGCATACTTTATGCCGCGAAACTCAACATAGCTGCCGTTATCGAGCCCGACGATATCTCCGCACTCGGTTTTTAATTTTACCGTATTCATTTTATCGCCCCTTACGTTATCGCATAAATCACAGTAATGAAAGTCTCGGAAACATTCCAAAACGTTACACACATCATTATGTGCAAATTATATGCCACAACGAGAGCGGTGTCAATTATTTTAAGACAATATATACAAATTAAAAGTTGTTTTCAGCTCTGCGTGAATTCAGCTTATTACCGACCGCCTTTTTATAAACAACGGCGGAAATTACAGCCGACACGGCTTCTGCTATCCAAAAGGCATTCCAAACACCGTCAGCGCCGTATATCCGTGTTAATACAAAAGCTGTCGGGATTATTATTACTGCATACCTGCAAAGTGATATTATGAGAGATTCAACACCCTTGCCGAGTCCCTCAAGAGCTCCGGATGACGTTACGGAAATTGACGAAACAACAAACCCGGCACTGATTATTCTGAGTGCCTTTTTGCCTGCGTCTATCGTTTCGGGATTATCGGTGAACATTCCTATCAGCTTATGCGGCAGCGCAAGGCACAGCACAGTACCGAAAAGCATTATGCCTGCCGTCAGCACAAGAGTTATATCGTAAATTTTTTTTACTCTTTTATGCTCGGCGGCACCGTAATTATAACCGATTATCGGTCGCATTCCCTGCACTATACCGTTAGCGGGGAGGTATAAGAACGTCTGAAGCTTATAGTAGACACCGAGCACAACAACATATATCTGTGAAAACGAAGCAAGCATTGCATTAAGGCTTGACACAAGCAATGACGGCAGCGCAAGATTTATCGACGCCGGGATACCCACAAAGTACAGTTTACGGTCTATAGCCTTATTACGTTTTAAATACCTGCGGTTTATGGTTACGCTCGGTTTTTTCACGGCGTACAAAACTACATACAGCAAAAGCGTGCTAACCTGCCCTATACCTGTTGCGAGGGCGGCACCGTCAATTCCCATTTTCGGAAATGGGCCTATACCGAATATCAAAAGCGGGTCTAGTATGATATTTACAATACAGCCCGTCATAAGTCCTGCCATGGAGGCATTCATTCTGCCGACAGCTTGGAAGATTTTTTCGTATGCAAGGCTTATCATAATTACAATCGAAAACGAAAAAACTATTGTTGAATAGCGCACTCCGAGCGAAATTACGTTTTCGGACTGTGTGAACATTTTAAGGAATGGGCGCATAATCGGAATGCTGACTGCGGCGGCGATAATGCCGTGGAGTATTGAGAACAAAAATCCGTGTGTGGCGGCGGTATCGGCTGCCTCTTTTTCACCTGCGCCGAGGTGAAATGCGATAACGGCATTAAGTCCCACTCCGAAGCCTATTGCAAGCGCATTGACGAGGTTTTGCACCGGATAGACAAGCGACAGAGCGGTTATTGCGTCCTCGCCTATTTTGGCGACAAAAAAGCTGTCCACTATATTATAAAGCGAATTGACGAGCATTGATATTACCATGGGAGTGGCCATAGACATAATAAGCGGAAAAACAGGCTTTTCCTTCATAAATTTTTCGTTCATACAAATACATCTGCCTTTCGAATCTGAGCGTATTTTCTCAATTAAAAACGCCACGCAATTACTCAAAAATCGAATAATTGCATGGCGAAAACACATCTTTTTAAGACCGGAAAAATCCATACGTTGTTTTATCGGTATGTAATATAACACACTTTCGCCGCTAAGTCAATAACGGCTGAAACATAATAATATATATGCCGAGAGAGAATGACGCTCTGCTCAAGGGCTTTTATTCGTCATCCTCAAAATAGTAATCGTCCTCCTCCAGCTCCTCCTCATCAAAGCTCCGGACATCATAGCTGCCGTTTCTGACCAAATCCTTTTGCCAATCCTCCAAGCAATAAGAATTCATTTCCGCTTCAAGCTTTTCATCGTAGGAGTTATCTTTTTCATCGGAACAATCCGTCATCAGCTCATCAAAAACCATAAGGCTCGCAATCCCGGTCATAAGCCCGTCTCTGTTCTCGCTTAATTCGCAGGCTTCGGGAACAACCATATCGGATTCGGCGATTTCTTCGCTTAATGTGCTCTTAATTTTTTGCCTTAGCTCAAAGGAAACGGCAAATAAGCTACTAAGACGGTGCAGCAGTATTTCCTCTGATAAATTCCCCAAGCGGATTTTTTCGTAATCTTGCACGTTTAGGCTATACAGCCTTGAATAGCGTTTAAATTCCTTAACAGTCGAAGACGGAAAATGCTGCTTATTTTTTTCTAAATAACATTCCGCATTTTTAATCATTGTTTTACAGCCTTTTATCTGCCGGTTTATCTCCGCAATAATTTTTTGCTTGTTTTCGCCGCATTTCACCTTATACAAAAGTGCATATATGTGCTTACAGTTTTGCTTTCTCTCCGTATAATAGGGGCATGTGCAGCTCATACTTGCTATTTTGTCGTTGTCTCCGAATAAAAGATCTACATTATAGTCTGCGGAGCCTTCTACAATGCAGGAATAATGGGTCCCCGTTTTTTTAAGGTCTCTGATTTTGCCGTCGGAGCAATATGCTTCTCCGCGTTCTCGTATCAATGGGCGAAATAAGCCGTCATAAATTCTCTTATCAAACAAGCCTAATTTCTCCCTGCTCACTTCCGCCGGAGCTGTTGAAGTCTCTTCGATATTTAATTCGGTATCGACAAACGGGACGTCGGTAATGTCCTTTTTGGCTTTCTTTCTCCTGTGCTTTTTGACAGCATTCCTCACAGCCTTTACGATCGCCGCCGTTATCAGGCACAACAGCTTAAAAGCCCATTTTAATATGTAATATGCGGCCACTCCGAGAATCAGCAATACCATCACTATAAAATTCCCGGTCATTGCAATGTTTTTCTTCTTCATGTCTGTATTCACAATCTCACAATCGGCAAGTACCGTATGATATTATACTACTCTCAAACATACGCAAGTAAAAATGTCAAAAGGCCATTGTTTCAGTACCTTATAAAATTACACTACTCTCAAACTTCTTGTTGGTTTTCACTTATGTCAAGCAGTTTCAGTACCTTATGAAATTACACTACTCTCAAACGTAGACGAATACATTGACCGAGCAATCTCCGTTTCAGTACCTTATGAAATTACACTACTCTCAAACCTTGTGATAATTGATGAAATTACTATCGATGTTTCAGTACCTTATGAAATTACACTACTCTCAAACCTGTTTAAAAGACTTAAAAGCTCTATTATCGTTTCAGTACCTTATGAAATTACACTACTCTCAAACGGTATGCTGGATATTGTCTGCCATATTCGGGTTTCAGTACCTTATGAAATTACACTACTCTCAAACGCAATGTAACAAGATTGTTGTTGACCCCGAGTTTCAGTACCTTATGAAATTACACTACTCTCAAACCTATATTTCACTCAACAGTGGGACGCTGTTGTTTCAGTACCTTATGAAATTACACTACTCTCAAACGAAATCCTTGCAAAGCAGATGTAATCGTGGTTTCAGTACCTTATGAAATTACACTACTCTCAAACAAGCTTGTTGATGCCGACACGCTCAAATTTAGTTTCAGTACCTTATGAAATTACACTACTCTCAAACTGTTCGATGAAAAGACAGCGAAAGAGGTTCGTTTCAGTACCTTATGAAATTACACTACTCTCAAACAATTTTGCAGGCTTATCTAATCCTTTGAATGTTTCAGTACCTTATGAAATTACACTACTCTCAAACACGGCAAAAAGAACAGACGCAATCAGGGCAGTTTCAGTACCTTATGAAATTACACTACTCTCAAACCTTGATAATCACGTTAACGATTTTAAATCAGTTTCAGTACCTTATGAAATTACACTACTCTCAAACAGACAGGACAACACCAAGAACAAGGGCGGTGTTTCAGTACCTTATGAAATTACACTACTCTCAAACGCCCATAGATGTTGTCGCACGTCTTAAACGGTTTCAGTACCTTATGAAATTACACTACTCTCAAACCCTGTTCAGGAGCTTTAACAATATTGAGGAGTTTCAGTACCTTATGAAATTACACTACTCTCAAACCTCAAATAAACTGCGCCACTACAATGCACAGGGTAATAACATAAGGTACATTTATTATACTATCTAAGTATCTCCGTCGTCAATAACGCAAAGGTCATTGTCGACAACATACAGTTTTTCGCCGTCGCAGAGCCTTTGCGGCTCCGAATTCTCAAGCATTAAAAAATTGATATGCTCAAGAGCTAAAGCCTTTAACAGCTCTGATATTTCATCCGGCGAAAAGTAAAGACAAATATTGGCGGCAACAAAAACCTTCGTCTTGAAATACTTTGCCGATAATTTCAAATAATTTACAAAGCATTCCAAGAGCGAAGAAGACTCCGCCGAAAACCTGAAGCCCATTAGCTTTATTATTGCTGAGGTGTCCGTTTCATCGGAATATTCACAATCGAAATCGCAAAACGCTTTAAGCTTATCGGCAAGCCTTGCTACCACTGCCTTTACCTCGGCTGTATCTTCCGCAAACTCGTCATTTGCGGTCTGCTGCATATAGCCGTCAAGCTTGCCGAGGAGCTTTCTGCTGTTCATATCGACAAAAATCGGTTCGGATATAAAGCATCCGTCCTTGGAAAACTCAAACGGTTTAAAATCCTCGGAAAAGACAAAATAATCTTCCTCGCACGAATTTAAGAATGACGACATCACACCTCTGTAAAGCTTTTTGTTTTCTATTACGAGAACCGGAAATATTCCCTCGCCTATTTTTATGCAATCATCAATATACGAAAACTTAGCTCTCATAATATCAACAGCCTTTCATCCGAATCCACAACACTGCTGTGGCTTTTGCCGACAATCATTTCCATTTTTGCGAACTGCTTCTCGGTAACAGTAAGCATTTGCACAAGACCCGACGGCGGTTTTTGCTTTTTTACCGAATCGCAAATACCCGTTGCGACATTTTGGTTAAGCGCAATTTTTGAATAAACCGATTCCTGCATCATCATAAATCCGCTTTTAATCAAGAATTTACGAAATTTTGCATATTCGCGCCGTTCGCTCTTGGTAGTTGTCGGCAAATCAAAAAATACAATTACTCTCATAAATCTATAACTCATACTTCATTTCCGCAAGCTTCACAAGTGAAGCGTCATTTTGCTCTATTGCGGCAAATACGCTTTTTACATAGAGCTTTATTACATTCATAAGCGTATTTGCCTTGCCGTCCACTACGAATTCCTTATTCAGTAAGCCTATCAGAGTGCTCTTCTGCTCCTTGCCGAATTCCTTGGGCATCATCGATTTTACGCAAAAATCGACTATCGGGCGAAACGGCTCCATTAAATCGCAGCCCAAATTAAAAGGATTAAACATATTATCGTGAAATATACCGAGCTGAGTCGAATAACCGCTGCAAACTATTTCACGGTTAACGCATGACAAAATCAAGCTGTAGCCGTAATTCAGCGCGGCGTTTACGGGAACATCGTCATTTCTGCTGAAACTCTTTCCGAAAAGGGCGTTGAAATACACCTTTGCGGCGTGCCCCTCGCGGTTTGTTTCATCGTTGAATTCAAGCTCATTTATGTACCCCTCAAGGAGCTTATACTGCTCAAGACCGTAATGCTTTAAAAGCAGAGCCTGATTTTTGATTTTTTCGGCAACTATACTTGTCCACACAAGTTTTTTGGCATCGTCTGCCCAAGATATCTGAGTTTTCAGCTTCTGACTGCAATCATGACAGCCGTAATACGAGACGAGCTCCGAGGACGGATTTCGTTTTTCGTCGCAGAATATCACCTTGATTTTTCGTTCGGTTAATTGGCTGAGCAACGCCACGGTAACGGAGCTTGCCGTATTCTCGACTATCAGAACGGAAATCTCGTCGAGGTGGACGCGCGTTGTTTTTTCGACATCGCGCACAGCCAAATAGCCCATGGAATAATCAAGCTTAGAGGGGTTTGTAACAACAACCACACGCCAGCCCATAACAATCCCCCTTATTTCAGCAGGTCGATTTCCTGCTCAAAAAGGCCCGTTACCGACTGATTGATTAGCTTTATGCTATGAACGTCTTTAATTTCGGAGAACTTGGCATTAGTTAACATCACGCCCGCATTAGGACTTTCTCCTATAAGTCTAAGGTCTCCCAACAATACATTGGCGTGAAGGATTTTCAGGATTTCATTTAAGACGTAGCATTGCTCCTCCGGTGAGCAGATCACAAATTTTTCACGGCGTTTTTCGAGCTTTTTACCGATGCCGCTGAATCTTACGCTCAAAACCGTATTTAGCATTTTACCCGTTAAGATATCGTAAAGCTCAGTATTTTCTTCTGCTGAAATATTATCCCTCGGAATAATCTCCCTGTCCTTATGCTTTGTCAGGTAATTTGTGATATTTCTTATATACTTTTCATATTTATACCCCAAAACAAGCTGTATTCCGGGCTTATATCCTATCCGATTTCCGGTTTTGTTGCTTATAAACATTCTGCAGCCGTCAAAGGATATACAAGCGTCATATTTAACGCAGGGAATCAGAATTTTTACGTTTGAAGCTTCGACTATATGGCTTGTAACAAAGCCCTGCATATCGGCTTCATATTCTTTCACCTCATACAGATTTACGGGGAACATCCGACGCACGGCTTTGCCCTTTTTGTCGGTATACTCCACATACGAAAAATATGCCGAGGTCGCTTTATCGTATCCGCCGTATTTTTTAATACAGCTTCTTGCGCCCGAAGCCTTCAGCGGAACCTGCCCGTTTCCTTTTTTCAAAGGATTGATTTTAAACAGTCCTCCTTGCTTTTTGCGCGGGAACCTTGTATAGCGAATGTTGTTCTTATTCATAAATCTGCAGACGGTATTCATACTGTCCTTAACCGACCACGCGCCGGGTATATCGTGGCTGAAAAATTTTTCGGGATTTACGGTATATCCTTTATCGTTGTTTTGCAATCCTTTTATGAAATTCACCTTATTATGAGTGACCTTTACATTGTATGCATTGCCGACAACAATATTGAGGTAAGCATCCTTTGCGTGATGCAAATCGTTCACCTCACGGCACTTGAGCATATCGTTGCTTTGCCTGAAGGCGTGAGCCAAAGCCGCTTTAACATAGACTATTTCGGTTTTCGGCTTCGGGTACAGCTGCTCCAATATATGCGCAACGGCCTTTGTAGACTGCTGAGTTTCGGTGAGCTGCCTTGACACAAACGCGGAGAGCTCGTCATCGGTAAGCGGCGTTTTACGGGTGAGACGCTTATAGGTTTCCTCGCTTATCAGTCCGCTGCTACGAAGCATCTGCCAATACGGACTCATTTTAGCCTGTACAGCCGAATCAATGGGATAAACATTGGTTTTATCGGCATTTACGGTTCTGTTGACAAGGACTCTGTTTGTAAGGCTGTCGTCCTTTATCTTCGACTGAGGATAAATATGGTCAATGTCAAAGCGGCCGTTACCGTTCATCAGCTCACCGAGGGATATTTCCTCACCCGTATACATACATTTGCCGAGCTGAATATAATAGAAATAAAGCTTGTCACTTCTGAGCTTTGACTCGTCTTCATCACTCAGCTTTTTACTCATGGCATCGAAATACGGGCAGAATTTTTCGGCTTCCTTTTTACAGTTTTTGTATAATTCCATAAGCCTGTTTTTTCTTGAGTCCCTGTGTCTTTCTTCTCTGTTATCAATACCTCTTGCAACCTCTACGAATATCTTCTTCGGAGGCCTTTCCTGTATCTTTTCTATTTCCTTTGCAATCAGCAACGCACGCAATATCGGCCGCTTAACCTTCGGAGAAACGTAAAGCGCGTCAACAGCCTTTCGCAGAGAATGCTGATTTTCTGTATAGCTGAGCTCATCAAGCTTGTCATTTAAATTCTTTTTTTCATCGCCGTCACAGCAAAAATCTTCGGAATATAAAATCTGCATCAAATTGTAATTCGTTTCCCAAAGAGCCGTGATGACATTCATAACCTCGCCGGTCTTTTTATATGTAAACTCGATATCGCACAAAAACTCCTTTGACAGGCGGCTCCAGCCGGTGTACTTAAGCTTGCATATTTTTTTGATGTCTTCATCCGTCAGCTTTTCAGAAAAAAGCTTTTTCAGCCTTTTCTTGAGTAATTTTTTATCATCGCCGAAAATTACCGATGACGCAATAATACTCTCCTTGTCATCAAAGGTCAGGCTCTCAAACTCCTTAAAATCAAAATAAGACTTCAATGAGGATTTTACGGCTGTATCTATTCCGCTCAATACGTCGTTATTATCATAACAGCCTCTTGCCTTGAGATAGTCCTTAATTTGCTTTACGGTAACCTTGCGGCGAGTCATAAACAAATCGTTATAAATCCCCTGCTTTAATTCGACGGGTATATCCTCGCCGTTCAGCTTGAGATTGTTTATCTCGTTGAGAACGGTGAATTTCGAATAGAGAAGAGAGCATTTGGGAATAACGTCACACTCCGGCAAATAGGTGCATTTACTTGTGAGGTTGTTTATGAATTCCTCAGCCGAAGAGTCAATATCAACAACGTCGTCAAAGTTCCACGGATATATTTTTACGCCGTCTTTTCTTTTAAGCCAGCTTTTTTCAGTATGAGTATTAAGCGGCCCGACATAATACGGAATGCGATACTCAAATATTTTGATAATTTTATCGTACACTGAAACACCGTTTTCATCGCACGAATTTAAAAACGGCAAATAATCCTTGGCATTATCCAAAATTGCTTTAAGCTCTTCCTCATTTACCTGCATCGGAACTACGCCGTTGCTCTTTGTCACCTGCTTCGGCATAAAGGTCTTATTCTCAATTTCGTCAAACATTTCCTTATATGACAAATCGGCGTTTTTGCCGAGCGTCTTTTTAAGATAAGCGCAAAAATTCTCGGAATCACAGGTCTTTTTAAGCTCGCCTGTTTTGCCGCTTTCCTTAATGTGACCGGAATACGCCACATAATTGTCTTTTTTGCCGTCGCTTATTTTAAATATCTCGTTATACTTTTCCGGCAAATAAGTTTTGACATATTTTTTAAGCGTTTTTAAATCATTTTTATGTTTTTCATATACGGCGACCTTTGCCTCGGAGATATACTTCTTGCCGTCCAAAATATCGGCGAGTACGGCCCAATCATATACAGCCTTTAAAATTTTGACAAGCTCAAAGCGATCGCCTAAAACGGACGCATATATTTCTTCGTTTTCTTCATAGCCGCTTGCAAAAGATATATTGTTTTTCTCCACGGTTTTTAGTTCATCATCGCCAAACAAATCACACATTTTAACAGTCGAGCCGCTTAAAACCGCCATTACGGCGTAAGAAACGGGATCGGATTTTTTTGTTATACCGAAAAGCGAGGCAAGATTCTTCGTCTTTTCTATTTTACCCTGACGCCTGTCCTTTAATATAGCTTTAAATTGCTCAATATCGGAGCAATTAAGCTGTATCTCGTTATCACTGAGATAAGAGCACATAGTTTCGTATGCCGAATTAAAGTCCTCTGCCGATGACAGGGAATCAAAGAGAAAATGCCCCCTGTTTTTGATAATATGGTGAAGAGCCAAAAAGACAAGTCTTACATCGTGCGGCTCTTTATTTTTAATAAGCTCGTATCTCAGGTGATATATCGTGGGATATTCCTTGTGGAAATCCTTATCGGTATAATTTTCGTCTGCAAAAACAGCGTATTTATCGTCGCCGGACTTGTCCTCCGGCCACAAGTCGCTCTCGTGTAAACGTCTGAAAAAGGTGCAGTCCTTTTTGCAAATTTCTTCATCAAAGAGTGCTTCCAGCAAGGCTAAGCGCTCCCTTTTTCGCTGAGTGCGTCTTCTTGCGCTTCTGAAGCCTCTGCGCTTCACCGAGGTCTCTCCCTCGTCAAAAAGATGTACGCCCCACATGGCGTTGCCCTTGAACTTCGGAATGACATAGTCCTTATCGGTTACCGCCCAGCCGACGGACTCGGTGCCGATGTCAAGTCCTAAATAATAATCATCCACATTCCGCAATTTGTTACCCATAAAAAAACTCCTTTAAAAAATATATTGACAAAGCCTAAACAAGATGTTATGATGTAGACAATCTCAGTACCGAGATTACACTACGAGTTCAAATAAAAATTTATTCTAACCGTTGCTTTGGCAACATCACAGTGTGTGAGTTGAGACCTGCTTTTGCAGGTCTTTTTATTTTTCCCGGATTAAGCCTGAAATGTCATCACCACAGTGCCGCACAAATTAAAGGCTGCACTATTGTCATTTTATCATAAAAAATAACGGGTGTAAACCGCACATTGTGTCCGAACGCAACAAATGTCCGTATTTATGTACATATTAAAGACCGTCCCTGATTAGGAACGGTCTTTGCTTTATATTTTTTACGAACGTGACCGCACCGTTTGCAGAAAAACCGCTCCAAGGCAGAGCGTTAACAAGCAAAATCAGCGCGTTTTTTTGTTACATACCGTATCAAAGCTCGGATTAAAGGCGTAGAAATTTTTCTCGTTCATTTTGTCCGTCGCAATTCTGAGACCCTCGCCGAAACGCTGATAATGAACCACCTCGCGCTCGCGCAGGAATTTTATAACATCTCTCACATCCGGATCGTCAACAAGTCTCAAAATATTGTCATAGGTAGTTCTTGCCTTTTGCTCGGCCGCCATATTCTCATGCAAATTTGTTATGACGTCTCCCTTTGAGGCTATGGCACCCGCATTGAACGGCACGCCGTTCGCCCCTGCCGGGTACACCCCCGTTGTATGATTTACAAAGTATGCGTCAAAGCCGCCTTGCTTAATTTGCTCTTGCGTAAGATTACGAGTAAGCTGATAAACTATGGCACCTATCATTTCGAGGTGACCGAGCTCCTCGGTACCGATGTCGGTGAGAAGTCCTTTAAGCTCCGGATACGGCATCGAAAAACGCTGAGAGAGGTAGCGAAGCGAAGCACCGAGCTCACCGTCGGGTCCGCCGTACTGCTCTAATACTATCTGAGCGTATTTGGGATTCGGATTTTTTATATTTACCGGATATTGCAGCATTTTTTCATACGAAAACATTATTTAACACACTCCTCTTGTTTTTCCCAAGGCCACGGTGATTTCAACCATTTTTCACCGTTGCCCTCCGAGGGATTCAGCGGGCCGTATTTCTTTGTAAATTCAGCTCTGACTTCATCGTAGGCTTTTTTGTATCCCATATAACGCGCTTCGGCCGCAGCATCCATGGGATGCGTATCGAGATAAAGA
>OMGL01001510.1_pt1 | contig 14119 bp, 9 predicted proteins | sample 1645831 | NCBI WGS metagenome assembly OMGL01 (sample SAMN00849301, study PRJEB25192) | human gut metagenome | reverse complement strand
TGCTGACTTCGGACTTAGTCGACAAAAAAATGGAAGAGCTGTCTCATTTCTTCCCTGAGAAGTATGAGTATGTGATTCCGTTCGACACGACACCGTTCGTGCGTATTTCTATTGAAGGCGTGATCCACACCTTGCTCGAAGCTATCGTGCTGGTGGTGCTCGTGATGTATCTGTTCCTGCAGAACTTCCGCGCAACGCTGATTCCGACGATTGCCGTGCCGGTGGTGGTCTTGGGCACCTTCGGTATCTTGGGCGCCATGGGCTATTCCATCAACATGCTGACGATGTTCGCCATGGTGCTGGCGATCGGTCTGCTGGTGGACGACGCGATTGTGGTGGTGGAAAACGTCGAGCGTGTGATGGACCAAGAGCGTCTTTCTCCGCATGACGCTACCGAGAAGTCCATGTCGCAGATTACGGGCGCTCTGGTCGGTATTGCGATGGTGCTTTCTGCCGTGTTCGTTCCGATGGCTTTCTTCGGCGGCTCTACCGGTGTGATTTACCGTCAGTTTTCCGTCACGATTGTGGCTGCGATGGGCCTGTCCGTCCTGGTTGCCCTGACGCTGACACCGGCACTTTGTGCCACGATTCTTAAGCCGATCAAGCACGACAAGGCTGAGAAAGGCTTCTTCGGCTGGTTCAACCGCTGGTTTAACAAAGGCGCTGAAGGAGCAACCTCCGCCGTGGGCTACATGACCGCACGCTGGAAACGCTTCATCGTGATCTACGGCGTAATTATCGGCGGCGTGGTTTTCGGATTCCTGAAAGTTCCGACCGCTTTTATGCCGGATGAAGACCAAGGCTCTTTAATGGTTCAGATTCAGTTGCCGGAAGGCTCGACCAGAGAGCAAATCCTGCCTGTTGTAAAACGTATGCAGGACTACATGCTCAACGAAGAGAAGGATTCCGTTCAGTCCGTCATGACGGTAGTCGGCTTCAGCTTGGCCGGTATGGGACAGAACTCCGCCATGGCCTTCGTCAAACTCAAAGACTGGAGCGAACGTCCGAATCCTGAGCAGAAAGCACAGGCTGTGGCTGCTCGTGCTAACCGCACGCTAATGAGCTGGAAAGATTCCATGGTATTCGGCTTTGCTCTACCTCCGGTTCCCGAGCTCGGTATGGCAGACGGCTTTGATATGTATCTGCAGGATTTGAGTGGTCAAGGTCACGACGCCTTGATGGCGGCTCGTAACCAGGTGCTGGGTGCTGCCAGAAGCAATCCTCAGCTCTACAACGTTCGTCCGAACGGTAAAGAAGACGCACCGCAGCTGCAGCTGCACATTGATTTTGCCAAGGCGGCCTCGTTAGGCGTCAGCGTGGCTTCCATTAATGACACGCTGTCGACGGCTTGGGGTTCTTCTTACGTCAACGACTTCTATGACCGCGGCCGTATCAAGCAGGTTTACGTACAGGGCGACGAGAAATTCCGCCAGCGTCCCGAAGACCTGGATCGCTGGTATGTACGCAACGATAAAGGCGAAATGGTTCCGTTCTCAGCATTCTGCTCCACAGAGTGGAAATTCGGCTCCTCTCGTCTGGAACGTTTCAACGGCTTAGGCGCTGTGAATATTCAAGGGGCTCCGGCTGCAGGGTTTACAACCGGTCAGGCGATGCTAGCGATGGAAGAAATCGCCAAGGCTCTTCCATACGGTTTCGGTATCGCTTGGAACGGTATTTCCTTCCAGGAACAGCAGGCCGGTTCTCAGACTGGCGCGCTCTATACGCTGTCTATCTTGATTGTGTTCCTGTGTTTGGCAGCTCTGTATGAAAGCTGGTCTATTCCGATCGCCGTCATCTTGGTTGTGCCGCTGGGCGTGATCGGTGCGCTCGGTATGACGGGTGCTTTCGGCATGAACAACGACGTGTACTTCCAGGTCGGTTTGCTGACGACCATCGGTTTGGTCAGTAAGAACGCGATTTTGATTGTGGAATTCGCAAAAGAACTGCATGAGAAGGGCGAGTCCATTGTCCATGCAGCAGCACACGCGGTGCGCATGAGAATTCGTCCGATTATGATGACTTCTCTGGCCTTCGGTCTCGGCGTGCTTCCGCTTGCTAAGGCAACCGGCGCCGGATCCGGTGCACAGAACGCCATCGGTATCGGTGTGTTAGGCGGTATGCTGACAGGTACTTTCCTCTGTATCTTCTTCGTTCCGCTGTTCTATGTGCTCATTGTTAAGCTTTTCGGCGATAAGATTAAAAAGAAAAAACCGCAGGAAGCCCTGCAGGAGAATAAGTAAATGAAGGCATTAAAACTCACGGTTATTGCCTGTTCTCTGGCCGTCTGTGCCGGCTGCACGATGGCGCCCAAATATGAAAGACCTGCCGCGCCGGTCGCGGCAACTTTCCCGACCGGGGAAGCGTACAAGGACGTGATGACCACAGCCTCTCCGCTCCCCGACTGGAAGGTCTTCATCACCAACCCGAAAGCCAAGAAAGTGGTTGAGATGGCACTTGCCAACAATCGCGATCTGAGAGTTGCGATCCTCAATATCGAAAAGGCCAGAGCGGCCTACGGTATTCAGAGATCTGCGCTGATGCCCTCCGTGGCAGCCGGCTTGCAGGAAAATACCGGTAAAACACCAAGCATGATGTCGGCGACGGGCAGCAGCTACGTTTCTCACACGTATCAGGCGAACCTGGCTTCTACGGCTTGGGAGCTGGACCTCTTCGGACGTGTCAGAAGCCTGAGCGAAGTAGCTCTTCAGCAGTTCTTCTCGGCTGAAGAAAACCGTGCCGCCGCACAGAACGCCCTGATTGCGCAGGTCGCCACTTCTTGGATTAACTTAGGCGCTCAGAAAGAATTTCTCCGTCTGCAGAAAATTACGCTCCAAAGTCAGGAAGAAAGCTTCAAGCTGATGTCCGACAGCTATCGTTTGGGCGCGAGCTCTCTGCTGGAGCTAGAACAGGCTCGTACGACGGTTGCCACGGCTCGCGCTGCAGTAGCGCAGTACGAACGTAGCTTGGCTCAGGCACAGAATGCTCTGAATTTAGTTGTCGGCTCCCAAGTTCCTGCGGATCTTGAGCCGAACAATCTGGAAGAAGCTACGAATTACGGAGCGATTGCTCCTGCCGGCTTAAGCAGTGACATCCTCTTAAACCGTCCGGACATTAAGGCTGCCGAACATGATCTGATGTCTGCGAATGCCAACATCGGCGCGGCTCGAGCCAACTTTTTTCCGCGCATCTCTTTGACGGCAGGCATCGGTTCTTCTTCCCGTCACTTAAGTGACTTGTTTGATGCCGGTACGGGCCTTTGGACGTTTGCACCTTCCGTTTCTCTCCCGATCTTTACCGGCGGAGCGAACCTTTCGACCCTGCGTCAGGCAGAGGCGCAGCAAAAGATCATGGTCGCAACTTATGAGAAGACTGTGCAGAATGCTTTTGCAGAGGTAAGTGATGCGCTTGCTACTGTCGGCACGGTGAACCGTCAGTGCGCAGCCTTAAAGGATTTGGTTAACGCTACGGAAACGGCTTACCGTCTGTCTCAGAGCCGTTACAAGAACGGTCTTGACGGCTTCCTGACCGTACTGGAAAGCCAAAGACAGATGGTTGCTGCTCAGACGAATTACATTTCTGCCGAGAGTAATCGCCTGTCCAGCGGCGTAATGCTCTATAAGGTGCTCGGAGGCGGCTCTGTCATTGAACCTGAAACTCGGGCAGCTGCTCAAACGGAAGCTCCGGCTGCCGCTGAACAGGCTCAGGCAGTTCATGTCTCGAGCGGAGGCGGAAATGCTTAAAACTAGAGAAACCAGAGTTGAAGAGCGTAAGGAAGAAAAACGCAGCGAAAAGCGCGATCGAATTTTGCGTGCCGCGGAAGCCATCTTTTTAGATAAAGGCTTTCATGCGGCAAGTATGAATGAAATCGCAGAAGCGGCCAACGTCAGTACGCCTCATCTTTACAACTTCTATGCTAGTAAAGCTGCTTTGGCGTTGGCAGTGCAGCTGAAGATGGGGCAGGAAACTTTTGATGCTCTAAAGACAGCGATGTCCGCAGGAGAGAAGAACCCGAGTTGGCAGTCGATTTTTGATTCTCGTCGCTCTTCACTGATGCTGACGATTCTGACTGAGTGCACGCGCAATCCCGAGATAAAAGAAAAGATTAAGGAAAACGGCGCACGTCTTCGGAAGATGATTTCGGAAGCGGGCGGCATCTCGCCGGACGACCAGGAAGGGCAGTACCGCATTCTCTGCGTGATGGCCATGTACCTTGGTATGTCGATTTCCAACATCTTTACGCCGGTTGAAAACCGTGAACTGATGACCAAGATTTTGGCGCAGGCCGAAACCTGCATTCTTCCGTTTTGCGGAGATAAAGGGTCAAAAGCAACAGTATCCTAATACTTAGAGATTAAGTAAGTGTTCACATACATCCCGGGATCAAACTCGGGATTATTTTTTTGATTTTTTCCTTATCTGAATTTGCGGATTAGGGGTGTTTAGCCGAGTGTCAGTTTTAGTAGTGAGAAAACGGATTTTGAGTTTGACTCAATTGTGGTAAGTTGAAGACAACTACGACTTAGTTCGATGAAGTTGAACCGTGAATAAGATTCTTAGGCTGATCGCTGCAGTAATCGGTTTTCTTTTGCTCAATGTGCAGGCTGAGGAACCGAAGGAATACACGTTTGCGATCAACTCAGCCGTTACTCCGCTTCTGCATGCCGCTTTTGTAAATCAAACGATTAAGACGGTCGAGAGAGCCGTGGAGCCGGCCAAGCTAAAGGTTATGTATGTCGAGCTGCCGGAGTTAGAAAGGCTGATCGAAGACCATCAGGCGGATTTCTTCATTTCGACTGCGGCAACCATTCGGCGCTATCAGGATCTAGGCGCTCGTGATGTGCTGACAGCGTCTTCACCGTTCTCTAAAAATCCGAATCGGTCTGAAGGCTCTTTGTTCATTGTTAAGGCCGACAGGTCGGATATCAATAGCGTTTCGGACCTCAAGGACAAACGTGTTGCGGCAGGTCGCCCGACTGCTTTCGGGATGTATTTGGCCGCGATGGGCGAGATTGCCGCGGACGGTTACGATCCTAAAACCTTTTTTAGATCGACTCAGTTTTACGGTCTTAATCGCGATCAAATCATTAAAGACGTTTTGAACGGCAAGGCTGATGTGGGGATTTTGAGAGCCTGCTATCTCGAGGATGCGGTTAATCGAAAGGTTGTTACGACGGATCAGCTCAAGTTTATCAATCTTAAGAGCGATCCAGACCACATTTGCCTGCACTCCACACGACTTTATCCGAACTGGAGTTTTGGCTCGAACCCTTCCGTTCCACCGGCAGTCCTGTCAGCGGTGGCTGCAGGTTTGATTGCACAAAAACCGGTCGGTATCGGTTTGTATTGGTCCGTTGCAAGTGACTACACCGCGGTAGACAATCTTCTGAAGTCTCTGCGGCTCGGGTCGTATCAGCGGTTTAGTAAAGAATGGTTTTGGCAGCGAATCGTCGAATATCGCTTTTGGATCTTGAGTGCCCTAGCTGCTTTTGTTCTTTTGCTGATCCATTCTCTCATTGTCTCAAGGACGGTGGACATTAGGACGAGGGAGCTCAAAGAATCGCTCAAACGTGAGAATAGGAGTTTTAATGAAGCACAAAAAGCGCACCGACGCCTGATGAAAATGCAGCGAGCGGCTGTCGTCGGGCAGATTTCCAGCCTGATCGCACATGAACTCAATCAGCCGCTCGCTGGTATCAAGCTCTATGCTCGGACGCTTCAGCGCGCTAAAGATTCGGGAACATTGACAGAAGACAAGCTCGGTACAGCCTTGACGGAGATTCGCACGGATGCGGACTTAGCTGCCGCCATTGTTGAGCGAGTCAGAAGCTACGCCAAAGGCACTCGCAGCGAAGAGTGTCTTCGGAAGTTTCCGAGCTCGTTAACAAAGCAGTTCGAGAATTCAAACGACAGAGCGGAGAAAGAGTTGAAGTCTGGGTCCCTCAAGAGCAACCGGTCTATATCATCGTGAACCCGCTCGAATTTGAGCTGGTGATCATTAACCTTTTGAGAAATGCGGCTCAGGCACTTCAAGAACTTGGAGTCTTGAATCCGAAAGTGGCTCTGACGATTAAGCGAGAAGATAACAAAGCGCTAATTGCAATCGAAGACAACGGTCACATTGAAAAAGAAAAGATTGAAAAACTCTCAGAACCGACTAATTCAACGAAAGCTGACGGATTAGGTCTAGGTCTGCAGATTGTCAGAAGCATTATTGAAAATCACGGTGGCAAGATTTTCTTTTCTCAGGCGGCTTCGGGTGGGTTGAGGGTAGAAATTAGGTTGCCGGCAGAGGAGACGACAGAACAATGACAATATCGAATCCGATTATTCGCATAGTGGACGATGAAGCAGTCGTCCGAAAAGCGCTGAAGTTCCTCCTTGAGTCCGAGGGATGGACGGTCGAGGCCTATGAGAAAGGCTCTGAATTTTTAGTTGAAGACCGACCCTCTCTCATCGGCTGTCTCATTCTTGATGTCGCTATGCCGGAGATGAACGGACTGGAGCTGTACCATCGACTGCGTGAAAGAAAGTACGAGGTTCCGGTGATTTTTCTGACAGGGCATGGCGATGTGGACATGGCCGTCCAGGCGATGAAGGACGGCGCCATCGACTTCATTCAAAAGCCGATTAACGAGGAGAGACTTCTGTCAGCCGTGGCAAAAGCAGTTCGATATGACGAAACTCACAGAGGCTGGACGATTTCGGAGGAGGAAGAAAAGAAGAGATTTCAGACACTGACTTCTCGGGAAAAACAAATCTTATCGCTGATTGCGAAAGGGCTGATTAACAAAGAAGTCAGCGAGCGCCTCGGACTTTCACCGAGAACAATTGAGGTTCATCGTCAAAAAGGACTCCATAAATTAGGGGTACAAACAGTTTCGGAATTAGTGAGATTACTCTCTCACATCGAAGAAAACGCTCTTTTTTGATATTTGTCAGGGTACTTAAGTACTGCGATGCGCAAAAATTCAATTAACGAATTTCATATCTACTAAGGAGATAAAAATGAAGAAGCTCTGCATCGCACTCGTTTCTGCACTGGCCCTCGGCATTGTTAATGCTGAAGAAACTGATCTTGTTGTCGTCGGTTCCGGCGGCGCCGGCCTCTCTGCCGCCATCATGGCCGCTCAGCAAGGCAAGAAAGTTATTGTTCTTGAAAAAATGCCGATCATCGGCGGAAATACGCTCCGCAGTGAGGGTGGTATGAATGCCGCAGGCACGCTTCAACAGCTTGAACACGGCATCATGAACGATTCCGCTATGCGTATGAGTATGGATGCTCAGAAAGGCGGCCATTATCTCAACAATCCTGAGCTGACGCTGACTCTAGCCGAGAACGCCAAAGACGCCGAAGCTTGGCTCCTCTCCTTAGGCGCTCCTTTCTGCCATCGTATGGGCCGCGGCGGCGGACAGACAGCTGCCCGTGGTCACGGACCTTGTGACGGTTCTGCAGTCGGACAGTCTGTGATGAAGGTTCTTTACGGTACAGCTAAGAAGATTCCGACGATAGAAATTCGTCCGCTTAACCAGGTCACAGAGCTTTTGACCAAAGACGGCAAGATCTCCGGCGTGAAGGTTGAAACAAAAGGCAAAGATAAGAAAGATTACACGATTGATGCCAAGGCTGTTGTTCTGGCAACCGGCGGATTCGGCGCAAATGCCAAGCTGATTTCTTCTTTAAGGCCGGAATACAAAGGTTTTGCTACAACGAACCAACCGGGTGCATTGGGTGAAGGTTTAGACTTGGCCAAAGGCGTTGGAGCAACTTTCGTTGATTTGAGAGAGATTCAAGCCCACCCGACCGTTGTTCCTGTTAAAGGCATTCTGATTTCTGAATCCATGAGAGCTCGCGGCGGGTACCTCGTCAACAATGAAGGCAATCGCTTTGTCAATGAACTTCAGCCGCGCGACGTTGTTGCCGCTGCTGTTCTAGCCCAGCCGACAGGAAAAGCGTGGCTTCTGATCGACGACAAGCTGGTTAAATCCAACAAGCTGGCTGCCGGTTATGTTTCTCAGGGTTTGATGGTTTCCGGCAAGAATGTTGACGAATTAGCTAAGGCTATGGGCGTACCTGCCAAGAATCTTAAGGCTACAATGGATCAGTATCAAAAAGCCTTTGAGACCAAAAAAGACGAGGCTTTCGGGCGCCCTGAGATGGTCGTAGCCAACAATGTCTGGCCTATGTACGCTGTTCAGATCACTCCGGCTATTCACCACACTATGGGCGGCGTGAGAATCAACAAGAACGCAGAAGTGATCGGCGTGACAGCTAAACCGATTCCCGGTCTCTATGCTGCCGGTGAAGTGACTGGCGGTGTTCACGGCGGTAACCGCATCGGCGGAAACGCTGTGGCCGACATCATTACTTTCGGCCGTATTGCCGGAGCGAATGCTGCTAACTACATGACGAAGTAATAAGATCTACAGTTGATTCACCAAAACGCCCGTTGGGGCGTTTTGGTGTTTAAAGCGGTTGCAGATGAAAATTACAGAGAAATCTGAATTTCATCACGGCTATCTAGGCCGAGCAAAGTTCTGATCAAATCATCTTCAGTCCAAGAGCGTTCGGCTAGCGCTTGTGAAGAAAGTATCAATTCAGTGTCGTCGCTATGCGGATCGACTTTGCGAGTGATTGGCTTGACTGGACAGAGACGAAAGCCTCCATTAGGGTACCCGTATATAAAACTTTTCATCTCGAGATCCTTTGCTAGGGAATACGAACGGAGTAAAAGAAACGTGCATCGGCGAGGGTCGTTCATAATTAGGCACGTCGGGCTTGAGAACTCGTGACTCAAGAACTCTACCCAGTCAAACAGAAATAAAACTAAGCCTTGTGGATAGGTAATTTTGAAAGAGCTGATTTGCCTTTTTCTCAATGATGAGTCTGTTTCTTTCAAAAATTTCTCGGCAAGATCCTTATAGGCGGAGTATTCGAATTTGAGAAAAACGGCAGGGCAGTGTTGAGCTAGGTATTTAAAACGGTTTTTTGCATACTCATCATCTCTGACATACACGTGAGACCAACCGGTTATGTTGAAAGCGTAGGTGCAGCTCATGCGAGGTCTCCGACTAACTATTTATTTTTTTCAGTCTATTTAGGATCGCGAAATTAATTGACGCAGCTTTTTTGCGGCTTCTCTTTACGATTAAAGGCAATCACAAAAATCTCGCGGCTTCACTAAGAGCTTCCCCCGCTCTACACGAACTTAAAGATCGGCGATAATTATTCGATTATTTAAACGGTAACAAGGAGAAGAAAGTTGCTTACTGAAAACGAATTGATTAAGTTCCGTCGTGAACTCCATTCCTATCCCGAAACCGGCTGGTGCGAATTTGTTACGACCCACAAGATCGTCGAAAAGCTCCGCAGCTTCGGTTTGGATCCGATCTATGGACGCCAGGTCATCAATCCCGAGTTTGTTGCAGGCCGCAATCCTGCCAAAGTCGAAGAAGCCAAAAAAGCAGCTTTAGAAAAAGGAGTCCCGCCGGAATTTATCGAATCTATGCAGGACTACACCGGTGTTGCCGCTATTTTTGAAACCGGTCGTCCTGGTCCCGTTCTGGCAATTCGTTTCGACATGGACTGCGTTGACGTTGATGAAGCTCACGAAGCCGGTCACCGTCCGTTTGATGAAGGCTGGGCAAGTACAAATCCCGGTCATATGCACTCCTGCGGCCATGACGGTCACGCAACGATGGGTATCGCTGTCTGCAACTGGATTCAGGAAAATTTGGACCAGTTCTGCGGCACGATCAAGGTCGTCTTCCAGCCTGCTGAAGAGGGCGTTCGCGGTGCACGTCCGATGACTGAAACCGGAATTTTTGACGACGTCGATTTCTTCTTTGGAAACCATCTGGGCTTTAACCTTCCGACTGGCACGATTTCTCCGGAGCCGGGCGTTTTCCTGGCTTCTACAAAGCTTGACGCAACGTTCACCGGTCTTGCTGCTCACTCCGGCGCCGATCCTCAGAAAGGCAAGAATGCATTGTTAGCCGGTGCCGCTGCAGCCTTAGCTGTTCACGGTATTACTCGCCCGATCGGTGAAGTGACTGCTTTGAACGTCGGAACATTAGTTGCCGGTCAGGGCCGTAATGTTGTCGCTCCGAATGCCTTCATGCAGCTCGAAGTTCGTGGTGAAACTGAAGAACTCAACGCTTACATGCGCAACCAGGCTATCCGAAAGATCAAGGCTTCTGCCGATATGTACGACTGCCAAGTCGATATTGTCAAAGCCGGTGAAGCCACCGAATTTAAGCCCGATCGGGAAGCGATTGAGCTTGCTTATATCGCTGCAAGAAATGTGACGACAGAAGAACTCGCCAGACCGCTTGGTCTGAAGTTAGGCAGCGAGGACTGCACGATCATGCTTCGCAGAGTCCAGCAGCACGGCGGTAAGGGTACCTTCGTCGTGTTCGGCTGCCGCACATCTGCCGGACATCATCAGAGACTTTTTGATTTTGACGAAGATGTGATCGGAATCGCTTTGCGTTTCTACCAGAACTTGATCCCGATGATTGTCGGAAGTAAATAGAAGTTCGAATAAGTAAAGAGGGGAAGCAGCAAAAGTTTTAACTTTATCGTTGTTTCTCCTTTTTTCGTAATTCCATGGAAAGAGAAACTCTTTTTAGAGATTTTTCCGGTAGGACGGAGACTTGAGACTTTTTTTCCGATATTAGAGGACCGAACTGTAACCTTTTTTAACAACGATTGAAACTCAACGCATCTAGATCTGACTTTTAAGAGGAAGAATAGTAATGGATTTCGAATCTTTGAACTTGAAAGAGTTGCAAGATCAATACAAAGCACATCTAGAGACTCGAGGCTATAAACCCAATACTGTGTTGACTGCCAGTACTACTTGTTTTTTCCTTTGGCGAAAAGCAGGTAAAAAACTTTTCTGGCAGGTTGTAAATTCACAAGTGTTTGAAAGTGCTGCACCTTTAGTACTTCGTTCGATTATCCAAATGGAGATTGGTGAAAACAAGGACAGCCAGGTCTCCAACTACATTTACCACTTAAGAACTTTCCGGCGGTATGTTGAACAACAGAAATTATCTGAGAAGCCGAACGATAAATCTACAGACCGGATGATGATCATACCGTCGCCTTCATTAAGTGAGGCTAAGAAATATCTGGAGGATTGGGAGAAACAGATCAATTATCGTGAGCAGGAGTCTGCGCTGAACTTGCTGTTTCACACACTTTGCCCAGGGAATGAAAGGACGGAAAACGTTTTGCTGAAAGCAGTCGCGTTAAATGATTTTTACAGCACTAATATTTTTTCTATCTTTGAGGTTGCAGAACACATTAAAAAACTTGCAATAGATGACCGTCTTACAACCGGTGACGTGACCCTTGTGGACGACCTAAAGAGGGTTGTAATTAGAGGAAAAGAACATTGTTTCTATTCTTTTGCCAGCAAGTATTGCAGTCACCACAATGAAGCAGACTTTCCTATTTATGACTCCTATGTCGACAAAGTGTTGCGTTATTTTCGCGACAGAGAGAGCTTTTGTGGGTTTGCTAACAATGAATTGAAAAATTATGAAAAATTTAAAGAAATACTTCAAGCTTTTCGGGAATTTTATGGACTTCAAGACCTTAACTGGAAGCAATTAGACAGGTATATTTGGCAATTTGGAAAACAATATTTTCGAAAATCCTATAAACCTAAATCCCAGTGAATAGCGGAGTACAAAAGTTTCTAATTTAAGAGTTACTTCTAGATGAGGAGATGCCGCTCTTTTTGCCTATGGATTGCACAGCGTTCCCCGCTAATTGGATGGGTGCAGCAAACGCCCTGCCAGAATAGTTTTTTCCGGGAGCGAGAAAGATTTGCAAGAGCCGCTTCTAAATCTTTAACGCATTGGTTGGACGCCCTTGAAATATGGGGTGTTTTCTGGCGGAATCCGAGGAATGTAATAAAATTAAAGAATAATGATTTCTAGAAACTCATCCTTTGGAGAATAAATCATGAAAAAAATAGACTGGCAAAACGGAAAAATTAACGGATGGTTATGCACAGGCTCTGAATTAAAGGCTCGATCTGGAGCCTCGTCAGCGGATACTTACATTTTCAATGGCAGAGAGATTAAGCCTAAGTCCGGAGCTAATTCACAAAATACTTGGGTTTTTGACGGAAAGAACTTAAAACCAAAGAATGGAGCAAACTCCCAAAATACATGGGTAGTAGATTGTGGTCGTATACATCCTAAAAACAGTCCAAACTCCACGAATACTTATGAATTGGGAGAAGCACCCCTCCTTGCGGCATTTGCGCAATTGATTCTGAGAATCTAGCTTTAAGAAAGGACGTTGCATGGCTCGCAATTATTCAAACATGACCGACCTCCCTCTTGCCCCGCGTGGCAAGGACTCTTTAGGTGCGGATAACTATGTGACGGCTTTGGCTAATTTCATTTCTCGAGTCGAGACGCCAATGACCATTTCTATCCAAGGGCCATGGGGGAGCGGAAAAACTTCTTTTATGTATTCCCTTGCAGCAAAATGTTGTCTCAAAGATAACAATCTTTATCCCTGGCCTACTTCAGAGATGCTCCTTGATTCGGCTAATTCAGATGAAGAAGAGGACAGCGATAGAAAAGAGTGGCTTGGAGTCTGGGTTAACACATGGCAATACTCTTTGCTGAAAGAGGATTCTTCCGCTCAGGTGGAAGTTCTTAAAGGAACAATTGATGCCTTGAATGAGTCTGTAAAGGCAGTTCTGACAGAAAAATCTGCTACCTGGTACAAATTTGCAAGCCAATTGAAAGATAGCGTTGGCGAGCTGGCGCTGGCAGGAGCCAAGGTCGGGATAGCTTCTATTGGTTTAAACCCCGTTGCTCTCAATGATGTCAGCGGAGTACTTAATAAGGGGACAGTGGGGCCACAAAAGTTTAGGAACGATCTAATTCATGTTATTCAACAATACAAGGATGAGATCAGAGCCAAAAACAAGAAATTTAAAGGTTTTATCTTTTTTATCGATGATATGGACCGGCTTGAGCCTGTGGTTGCGGTTCAAATTCTTTCCTTATTAAAAAATCTTTTTGATGTCCCCGACTGCGTTTTCGTTTTAGCAATTGATTATGAGGTTGTCGTTAAGGGACTCGAAAAGAAGTTTGGTAAACCTTCTGACACCGTATTTGGTCAAACTAATAACAGAGAATTTAGATCCTACTTCGATAAAATCATCCAACTAACTTTCAGAGTGCCTACAGATCAATTGGATTTGAATCAGTATTTGCGCGAGCTTCTTGGAAGAATAAATTTCTGTGGCTTAAGGCTTCTTAAGAACGAGAAATTTATCGGAAATTTTTCAAAAATTATTGAGGCATCTTGCGGCCGAAACCCTAGATCGATTAAACGCCTTCTGAATAGTTTGTCTTTAGTGAAAGAACTTGTGAGAGTATGTGACAGCGGGTTCTTCGAAACTATTGAAACAGACAATGGGCTTTTATTGCTGTCTGCGCTTTCTGCTCTTCAGGCTGTGTATCCGCGTGTTTATGACAAGTTGAGAAGGAACCCTAACCTGTATAGTTGGAAAAACCCGCAAGAATTGATTGAACAGCACGAAGAGACGACTATCGATGAAGAGAACGAAATTTATATTGACGAAGAAACTCTTCGGAGCGACCAGTGGCAGATTATCAAGAAGGAACAGATTGTTCATCTTTTGATGATGATTAGGGAATGGTCGACTCTTGTTGGAGATGGGGAGCCAAAGAGAAGTGCGGCTGTTATAGACAAGTTCACATCATTCACTTCAACTACGGACGCTCAAGAAGATTCAATAAAGATAGACAATCGTCCTAAGGATTGTGGGGAACTGATTGAAGCGCTTGGACGAAATCCGGAAACAAAGTTAGATGAGCTAACAGAGAGTAATTTGTCGCTGCTTGAGGCAACATTAAGAAAAATATTTGAATCAGTAAAAGTTCCTTTTGATTTTGAATTTGGTTCAAACAAAATACGGATGAAAGCAAAGAATAAGCTGGTTGCTTGTATCTTTATTTACCCGACCGCTCTCTTCATAAGGTTTGGAAAGGGAGAGAATTTTACATCTCTTCTCATTGGAGACGAGAATGTTAAGAACGCAAAAGAATATGTTAAACAAAC
>OMGL01001497.1_pt1 | contig 14224 bp, 12 predicted proteins | sample 1645831 | NCBI WGS metagenome assembly OMGL01 (sample SAMN00849301, study PRJEB25192) | human gut metagenome | reverse complement strand
GTCTCTTGCACATGATCTCTTGAAACGCTTAAGTGCTGTATCCAAAGTTTCGTTCTTTCCAACACGGATTTCTGCCAAAATTATTCCCTCCCTTTGCCACCTGTGACAGAGGCAATTCTATCGGAATTTCCGAAAATCAACGGTGATAGTGAAGGTGTCTGCAAAAGCAAACTGAAACGCTTTACGTTCCCCCAGTCCTACTCTTTCGGACCGCTCTGTCTTTAATCTGCGGAATTTATAAAACCGATATAATTACAAATTTAATTATACTATATTTCCACCAAAATGTCAATAGCTTTCTGGCTCTTTTTTTGATTTTTCTGAGGAAATTTTCGCTTACTTTACAACCAGATTTACAAGCTTGTTAGGAACATAGATTTCCTTGACTATATTTTTGCCTTCCGTTGCCTTAACGATAGCTTCGTCAGCCTTAGCAAGTGCGATAACGTCGTCCTTAGCTGCGTCTGTAGGTATTGTGAGCTTGGATTTTACCTTGCCGTTTATCTGACAAACAATCTCGATAGTATCGTCTTTGCAGAGTGCTTCGTCATATGTTACCCACTCCTGCTCGTCAAGAACTCCCTCGCAACCGATCATCTGATAAAGTTCTTCTGTAACATGAGGTGCAAAAGGATTGAGTATGATAAGAAGATCTCTGAACTCTTTCTTTGTGATAGAGCCAACGTTATATATCTCATTAAGAAGCGTCATCATTGCGGCAATAGCAGTATTGAACTTCATTGACTCGATATCATCGGATACCTTCTTGATAGTCTTGTGCATGAGCGATCTCAGCTTGTCGCTGTACTCGTCGCTGTCAACTACCTTATCCTGCAAAGCCCAAATTCTGTCCACAAATCTCTTACAGCCCTTAACACTGCTCTCGCTCCATGGAGCTGCCTTTTCATAGTCACCCATGAACAGAACATAAAGTCTGAGAACATCTGCACCATATTCGTCAACAACATCGTTAGGGTCAACAACGTTTCCTCTTGACTTACTCATCTTCTCACCGTCAGGTCCAAGGATAAGACCCTGAGCTGTTCTCTTTGCATAAGGCTCTGAAGTTGGTACAAGACCGAGGTCGTAGAGGAACTTGTGCCAGAAACGTGAATAGATCATATGACGTGTAACGTGCTCCATACCACCGTTATACCAATCAACAGGCATCCAATATTTCAGTGCTTCCTGTGAAGCAAACTCGTCATTGTTGTTTGGATCGCAATAACGCAGGAAGTACCATGAAGAACCAGCCCACTGTGGCATTGTATCTGTTTCTCTCTTTGCGTCACAGCCACACTTAGGACATTTGCAGTGTACGAAAGAGTCTATCTTAGCCAGAGGGCTTTCGCCGTCTGTACCAGGCTCAAAGTTCTCTACCGGAGGCAATTTAAGTGGAAGCTCATCATATGGCACAGCGACCATTCCGCAGTGAGGGCAATGTACTATCGGGATAGGCTCGCCCCAATATCTCTGACGATTGAAAGCCCAGTCTTTCATCTTATACTGAACGCCCTTTTCACCGCAGCCTAGTTTTTCAAGAACAGTAAGCATCTTTTCGATAGCTTCTTTCTTGTTTGTTATGCCGTTAAGCTCACCTGAGTTGACCATTTCGCCGTCGCCTGTGTAGGCTTCCTTAGAAATGTCGCCGCCCTTGATGACTTCGATTATGTCAATGCCGAACTTCTTTGCAAAATCATAGTCCCTTGTATCGTGAGCAGGCACAGCCATGATAGCGCCTGTGCCGTATCCCATCATAACATAGTCTGAGATGTAGATAGGTATCTCTTTGCCTGTGATAGGATTGATAGCTGTCAGACCGTCTATCTTAACGCCTGTTTTATCCTTAACGAGCTGAGTTCTCTCAAATTCGCTCTTCTTTGCACACTCTGTCTTATAAGCGTCAAGATCAGCAATGTTTACAATACTATTTCTGTATTTCTGGATGATAGGATGTTCAGGAGCGATTACCATGAATGTAACGCCGTAAAGTGTGTCAGGACGTGTAGTGTAGATCTTGAGCTGCTCGTCATGCTCTTTGATCTTGAAGTTTACAAATGCACCTGTTGATTTTCCTATCCAGTTCTGCTGCTGGAGTTTGATGTTAGGCAGGTAGTTGACCTCTTCAAGACCCTGAAGGAGCTTGTCAGCGTACTCAGTGATTCTCAGATACCAAACTTCCTTTGTTTTCTGAACTATTTCGCTGTGGCAAACGTCGCAATGACCGCCCTGTGAATCCTCGTTTGAAAGAACTACCTTACAGCTTGGGCAATAGTTTACGAGTGTCTTATCTCTGAAAACAAGGCCATTTTCAAACATTTTAAGGAATATCCACTGTGTCCACTTATAGTAGTTTTCATCGGTCGTATCAATAACTCTTGACCAATCGAATGAAAAACCTACTCTTTTGAGCTGCCCCGTGAACTTCTTGATATTGTCGTCTGTTACCTTTCTTGGGTGAACACCTGTTTTAATAGCTGTGTTCTCTGTAGGCAGACCGTAAGCGTCAAAGCCTATAGGGAAAAGCACGTTATAGCCCTGCATACGTCTTTTACGGCTTACAACTTCTAGACCAGAATATGCCTTGATATGTCCAACGTGCATACCGTGACCTGACGGATAAGGAAACTCTACAAGTCCGTAAAATTTCTTTTTCGAAAAGTCATTGCTTGCCTCAAAGGTCTTATGCTCGTCCCAGTATTTCTGCCATTTGCTTTCTATGGCCGAAAAATTGTATTCTTTCATCTTTATCAATCCTTTGTTAAATTATAATTGTCAAAATTAATCCTGTGGCTCATCTGGTAAGAACTGCTTTACGTCGATATCCTTGCCGTCAGACCATAGTCTTTCAAGATTGTAATGATCTCTTGTTTCCTTATAGAAAACATGAACTATGATATCACCGTAATCAAGTACGACCCAAGTTGCACCCTGATAGCCCTCTGTTCTGTTAGGTTCAATGCCAAGCTGGCTCATTTTGAACTCAACTTCCTCCGCAAGAGCCTTTGTCTGAGTGCTTGAAGTACCATTTGCTATAACAAAATAATCCGCAACTATAGTCAAATCACCGATCTCTATTACCCTGATGTCCTCTGCTCTTTTTGAATCAAGAGCTTTAACAATAGTTGACAGCTTTTCATTCTGTGAAATATTATCCATAAAAATCTCCTTTATTTTGAATTATCGGCAAAATCATTATATGCTTCAAGTGTGGAAACAGGGATAGTATTACCCTTTTCCACTGAGTCTTTTATTGAGAATTTCAAAGCCTCAAACATTGCTTTCTCCAAGCTTTGTTCGGCATACTTTCTCATTTTCTTTACGTCTTTATAATCCCTGTCCGCAGAAATAAGGTCTGCAAGATATACTATCTGGCTAAGCTTGGGCATATTGCCACAGGCAACTGTATGATAGCGTATAGCTGAGATTATCTCAGGATCATGAATATCAAAAAGCGTCTGCACAAGCTCTGCCCCTGCAATACCGTGAAACAGCGGAACAGCCTTTTTCTCTATATCGCACACATCAAGTGAAGATTTAGAAACTATAGCCGCAAGCTCCAATGCTGGTATCTCTTTTGCAACATCATGCAAAAGTCCTGCAATATAAGCCTTGTCTGCGTCAGCACCATATCTTTTTGCAAGCTCCACAGCGGAATTTGCCACGTTCATAGAGTGTGTGTATCTCTTTTTTGATAAATGTTCTTTTAGGTATGCTTTATAAATGCCTATTGTTTTTTTATCTGCCACTTAGAAAACCTCGGTTATACAAATTTTTGTCCACTATATATTGTACAACATTTTCACTCAAATAGCAAGAGCAATCAACATTTTTTTTGAGCATTTGACGTATCTCAGTTGAAGACACCTCAAATGGTTCGGTTTTTACTATGATTATCTCTCCACCCTCGGCTTTGAGCTGTTTGGCTTTCACCTCTATGTGGTCAATGTCCTCATGCGAGCGTGCAACGCAGATAAGTGCCGAAAGTGATAATATCTCCTTATACTGGTACCATTTTTCAAATGAAAGCAACATATCGCTGCCCATTATAAAAAACAGCTTATCATGTGGATATATCTCTTTTAGATGTCTGAGTGTTATCACTGAATAGCTTTTGCCCTCTTGCTTAAGTTCCCAATCGGATATTTCCACACATGGGATATCTGCAAAAGCAAGTCTGCACATATTCAATCTATCCTCGGAGGAAGCTAAGTCCTCCGCTTGCTTATGTGGAGGTATTCTGTCAGGCATGACGATCATCTTGTCAAGACCCACCTGCTCCGCTACGCTTTTAAGGCAATTTAAATGCCCTAAGTGAACAGGATTGAACGTGCCGCCGAAAACACCTATTTTCATTACTTTGACTTTAATTTTATAACAGGCTGCTTCTCATTGCGTTTATAAAGTACCGCCTTTGAGCCTATTACCTGAACGACTTCAGCAGATATCTTTTCAGCGATCTCCTCTGCGGCTTCCCTTGCGGTGTACATTGAGTTGTCAAGCACCTTTATTTTTACAAGCTCGTGAACTCTCAGATAATCGTCTATCTGTGCCACCTGAGCGTCATTAACTCCGCCCTTGCCTATCTGAAAAGCAGGCTGTATAAGCGAAGCCATACCTTTGAGTTCTGCTCTTTGTTTAGTTGTAATCATAATCTAAATCCTTTCAGTTTACTGCTTTGTGAGCTGTTCAAGCAAAGCTTTCAGTGCGTTTGCTCTATGGGAAACGGTATTTTTTGTTTCTAAGTCCACCTGAGCAAAGCTCTTGTTCCCATACATGAAAATAGGGTCATAGCCGAAGCCGTTTTCGCCAACAGGCTCGTGAGCTATCTTACCGAATACCTTTCCCTCAACGGCTATCTCTTCACCGTCTGCTTTGATAAAGTGTATTGTGCAGGTAAAGTGTGCTCCCCTTTTATCATCAGGTACTTCTTTCATTTTTTTTAGCACAAGAGCGGTACGCTCATCATCAGTTTCGAGTCCGCCATATCTTGCTGAATATACTCCAGGCTCACCATCCAGGGCGTCTATCTCAAGACCGCTGTCGTCTGCAAGTACAGCACAGCCGCAAAGCTTGAATGCAGCTCTTGCTTTTAATGCAGAGTTTTCAGCAAAAGTAGTGCCTGTTTCCTCAACATCAAGTATCAGACCTGCCTCTGATTGCGAGAACACCTCATAACCAAGCGGCTCAAGAATCTGTTTATATTCTCTTATCTTGCCTTTATTGTTGCTTGCAATAACAAGTTTCATTTTTTCTCCTTTAGCTGTGTATATAAGTTACCTTATTTTTCTTTAATTTTTCACGGCATTTGTTTGCCTTATCTTTGAAAACTGTACCGATACATTCTTCGTTGAAAACAACTTTCATTCCACATTCAATAGCACCTATTGCAGTGTTGATAACAGAGATGCCACCATCAACACCTACAAATTCTATCTCTTTCACATTCCTTGCTCTCATAAAATCTTCAAGAGCAACGTTTGAAAAAGCATCGGGCTTGCTTTTGGAATAAATATTTTTGGATACAACTTTCAGCTTTGCTGGAAAGCTAGCCGCAGGTGTTCCCTCTTTGGGCATTCCTCCACCCAAAAGTCCCTTTTTGTAGCTGACGATATAAAAGACCTCCTCAGCTTTATAAGCAGAGATACGCTTGTTTATAGCGTCGATAAGTGATTCGGCATCATATGAGTATGTGGTTTTATCTCTGCCCCTTCCTACATACATTTCCTGCATATCAACTACAAACAAAACCTTATCCATAAAAAATTCCCCCTGATTTTATACTTTTAAGTGTCTAATCCAATATTCTATTATTCAAACAGTGCTTCAACAAAATCTCTTGCTGAAAACGGCTGTATGTCGTCTATTTTTTCGCCTACTGTAACAAGCTTTACAGGCACTTGCAGATCATCGGTTATGCTGATAATTATTCCACCCTTGGCTGTGCCGTCAAGCTTGGTAAGAATAATACCCGTTATATCAGCTACTTCATTGAACTGTCTTGCCTGATTAACTGCGTTCTGTCCCGTTGTAGCGTCAAGCGCAAGCAGGACTTCGAGAGCGCAGCCCTCTGCCTGCTGGTGAACTATACGGGATATCTTTTTCAGCTCGTCCATAAGGTTTTTCTTATTGTGAAGACGACCTGCAGTATCGCATATAACAACGTCAGCCTGTCTTGCCTTAGCCGCCACCAGTGCGTCAAACACCACGGAAGCAGGGTCTGAACCTTCGTTGTGCTTGATTATGTCTACCCCTGCACGTTCTGTCCACACTTCGAGCTGGTCAATAGCAGCCGCTCTGAAAGTATCAGCCGCCGCAACGATAACCTTTTTGCCTTGTTTGTGAAGCTGATAAGCAAGCTTGCCGATGGTTGTTGTTTTGCCAACACCGTTTACACCGATAACCAGTATAACTGACGGTGTTGTTGACATATCGAGCTTCTGATCCTCACCGAGCATTTCTGTGATTATCTCTTTGAGCATATCCTTGATTTTTTCAGGCTCTTTAACGCCCTCCTGCTTGACTTTCTGTCTGAGCTTATCGCATATCTTTTCAGAAGTTGTAACACCGATATCGCAGAGGATAAGCGTTTCTTCAAGCTCCTCAAAAAGATCTTCATCTATTTTGCTGAATGAATGGAGCAGACTTTCTATTCTGCCCATCATTGAGTCTTTAGTCTTTTTAAGACCATTTTTCAGCTTTTCAAAAAATCCCATTTCTTCACTCCTATTCAAGTTTCATTTGACGTGTTTCCGAAACGTCCATTTTAAGAAGCTTGGAAACACCCTTTTCTTGCATCGTTACTCCATACAGAACGTCAGCTTCTTCCATTGTTCCACGTCTGTGAGTAATGGTGATAAACTGTGTTTTATCTGTAAGGTGGTGCAGATATTGTGCATATTTACTTACGTTCACATCATCAAGCGCCGCTTCTATCTCATCGAGAAGACAGAAAGGTGATGGCGAAATTTTCAGGATTGCAAAATAAATTGCAATAGCCACCAGAGCCTGCTCTCCGCCTGAAAGGGACATAAGGTTTGTTATGACCTTGCCTGGCGGCTGAACGTTTATCTCAATACCACATTCAAGGACATTGTTTGGATCTGTGAGAATAAGCTCGCACTGACCACCACCGAAAAGCTCGGTGAAAATTTTCTTGAAGTTCGCATTTATGCGCTCAAAACTATCGGTGAACATATTCTTCATATTTTCTGTCAGATCCTCGATAAGTTTTTCAAGTTCTGTTTTTGACGTATTTACGTCATTAAGCTGACCTGTGAGAAATTCGTGTCGCTGTGACACTTCTGCATATTCCTCTATAGCTCCAAGGTTTACGCTTCCAAGATTTCTTATCTTTCCACGAAGTTCGTTGAGTCGCCTGTTAGCTACCGTTATATCCACAATATCCTCGGCTATCTCTGCAGCGTCGCTTCTTGTAAGCTCATAATCGTCCCAAAGCTGTGCCACAAGCTTATCAAAGCCTGCAGTAACAGATTTTTTCTGTTCCTCCGCTCTTGTAATCTGACCTGAAAGTGTTTCCTTCTCGTCCATTTTGTGCTTCTGCTTGGTGCGAAGTTTGTTTGCTGCATTATCAAGCTCAATATGCTCACGCTGAGCCTGCTCCGCCATTTTCTGTGCGGCGGTTATCTTTTCGTCAGCACCGCTGAGTTCCTGTTTGGTCTGAAAAATAAGCTCTTTCTTCTCGGCTATTTTCTTTTCACACTCGGAGATATTATCGTTCAACTTGCCGCTGTCAGTATCACTGTCGCCGATAGTTTCTTCAAGCTGTGATATTGAAAGCTTGCAGGCATCAAGGTCTTTGGATAACTCTGCCGCCATTATCTTCATTTGCGAAAGCTCTTCACTGAGCTGTTCACGCTTATTTTTAAGTTCTGCCTGCTCGTTCTGAGAGTCGGCAAGCTTGGCTTCATTATCTGATATCTCAGCTTCAATCTCTGAAAGTTCTGTCTGAGCCTTGTCGATATCTCCGCTTACTATCTTGTATTTATTTTTCAGCGTTTCGATAAATGTTTCTATCTCATCAAGCTTGTTTTCATAGTCAGAATAATACTCTGAAACACGCTTTATTTCCATTTCAAAACGGAGTATATCGCTGTTTACCTGTGAAAGCTTTTCCCTTAGTCCCTCGGTATCAGCGGTGTATTTTGAAACCTCTTGATTTAGCTTCTCAACCTGCTGTTTAAGCTCTGTAAAGGAGTTTTCAAGTGCTGTTTTCTTTTTAGCAAGTGCTTCCGCTTCATTTTTTCTTGTAAGCAGACCTGTCTGTTTGGAAACGCTTCCTCCTGTGAATGAGCCGCCCGCGTTTATCACCTGTCCGTCCAGGGTAACGATGCGGAATTTATAGCCGTATTTCTTTGCGATAAGGGTTGCACTATCAATATCCTCTGCTATACATATCCTGCCTAAAAGGCTGTTGATTACGCCCTCAAACTGGCTGTCATACTTAACAAGCTCACAGCCTAGAGCCACAAAGCCGTCCTCATTTTCAAGTTGCGGCATATTTAGCCTGTTTCCTCGAACTGATGTAACAGGCAGAAATGTTGCACGGCCTGCTCTGTTCTCTTTCAGAAGCCTGATACCTCTCTTAGCAGAGTCCTCATTGTTTACGACAATGTTCTGAAGTGCCCCACCCAACGCAGTTTCAATGGCTACAGAGTATTTTGTTTCAACAGATATAAGCTGAGAAACAGTACCGCAAATGCCGCTTATCCTACCCTGCTGTGAGGCTTTCATTATATGCTTTACGCTGAACTGGAAGCCTTCCATGGAGTTTTCAAGGTCGGCTATAGTCTTTATCCTGTTCTCAACGTCACGGAGTTGTATTTCCGTATCTGTGAGATTTTTGCGACATTCTGAAAGCTTTGTGTTTCTAGTTTCAAGAAGCTTTGCAAGTCCGCTCATGCGGTTTGTAAGCTCCTGCTTGTTTTCATCAGCTTTGCCTTTTGATTCACGCAGTTCCTTTAATTCCTTAGAAGAAAGTTTTGAATGTTCTTCAAGCTGTTTTTTTCTTTCAAGAGAATTTTCGATCTGCTCATCAATATCAGAAAGGTTGTTTTTAGCATTTTCAAGTCTGAATGAAACTTCCGACTTTTTCATGTAAAGCTCATTTATAAAGCTTCCAGCTTCACTTACCGACTTGTCAGATAATGCAGTTTTATCAATAAGCTCAGAAAGCTCTTTTTCCTTACAATCTACAGCTTCCTGCTGCTTGGCTTTTTTCTCGTCGAGTTCTTCAAGCTTCTGTCTGCGTGTTTTCAGCTCAGCCTCAAGATAGTATTTTGATGAGTTGGACTCACTTATCTGCTCTTTAAGCTTCAAAATATTATCTTCAAGGTGAGAAATATCATTCTCATATACTGCGATCTTTGACAGTGCCTGAGAGTTTTCAAGCTCCACCTGATGTATCTGATTTTTGTAGCTGTCAGCAAGCTCAGATTTTTCAGCGCTCTTTGCAAAGCTGTCATTTATATCATCTTCAATGCTTTCAAGCTCCTGCGTGATGACCTCGTACTCTTTTTTTACAGAAGAAAGCTTCTCCTCATAACCTGCTATTTGGCTCATATACTCGTTGAGCTTATGCACCCATACGGAGACTTCCAGTTTTCTCTTTTCTTCATCAAGGACTCTGAACTTCTCCGCCTTTTCAGCCTGCGCTTTAAGCGGACCTATTCGTCCTTCTATCTCTCCCATGATGTCATTGATACGAGAGAGATTATCCTCAGCCGCCGCAAGCTTTTTTTCGGCTTCTTTTTTCTTTGAACGAAATTTTGAAATGCCTGCCGCTTCTTCAAATATCTCACGGCGGTCATTGGATTTTCCGTTTACGATATCTGCTATCCTGCCCTGACCGATTATCGAATAACCGTCCCTGCCAAGACCGGTGTCCATAAACAGTTCCACGATATCCTTTAAATTTACTTCTTTACCGTTTATCATGTAAAAGCTGTCGCCATTGCGGTAAAGCTTTCGTGATACTGACACGGTGTCGCTGTCATATTCAAGTGCACCGTCCTCGTTGTCTATGGTGATAGTTACCTGAGCAAAAGGCGCTTTTGGTCTAGTTTGAGTGCCGTGAAAAATAACGCCTGCCATTTTTTCACCTCTCAGGGCTTTGGAAGATTGCTCGCCCATTACCCAGCGCATAGCGTCACCGATATTACTCTTGCCTGATCCGTTAGGACCGACAACTGCGGTGATACCCTTATTGAATTTCAGCTCTATTTTATCCGGAAAAGACTTAAAGCCCTGCAATTCAAGTGATTTAAGATACATTATTTTTCACCACCCCTCATTATGATTTCGTTTATCTTTATTTTATCGCTGCCCTCGTGACCTACAATTTTTATATTGACACCAAGATCTTTGAAATATTCTATATTAGCTTTTTTCTGACCTATTGCCTTGCTTATCTGCCTTTTTGGTACAGATATCACAACGGAAGCTATATCGCTTATATTGCCATGCTTTCCAAGCTCCTCTGCTATAAGCCTACGGTAATTTCTGCCTTCGCAAAGTTCACGGAATGCAGGGTGATAAAATCCGCCCAACATTTGCTCCTCCACGACCTCGCTTGCGTGCAGACCAAGCTTTATAACATCTATACCAAGTTTATCGGCTTCTGTGAGAAGATAAGAACAGATTTTCACTACCTCGTCAAAGTCCATAGGCTTATATTCGCCACTTTTGTAAAGCTCTCCGAGCCTTGTACCATTAAGGATAACAACGGGATAGATGCGCACTGTTTTAGGTGATAGTGCCGCTATCTTCGACCAAGTTTCCAGCTCAGTTTCACGGTTGCTTTTATAAAGTCCTATCATCATTTGCAGACCAAGGTCAAAGCAGCCATAGCTTTTTATAAGCTTTGCAGCGTTTTCAACGTCCTGAACAGTATGTCCACGCTCGTTGGCTTCAAGAACAACATCTGACATAGACTGTGCTCCAAGCTCGATAGCCGTAACGTGATTATCTCTGAGAATGTCAAGTATCTCAGTGCTGATATAGTCAGGTCTGGTGGATATCCTGATACCCTTGAATTTGTCGTTGCCTATAAACTCCTGCGCTGCACCAAGAAGTTCGAGCATATATTCTCTCGGCACTGCTGTAAAGCTACCACCGAAAAAGGCTATCTCCGTCTGTGAAACGTCCTTGACTTCGTTCATTGCCTGTGTGCAGATACGCTTAACATCATCAGCGTGCGGTATCTTCTCTGTACCAGTTATGGTGCGCTGATTGCAGAACGCACACATATGCGGACAGCCTATATGCGGCACGAAGACAGATATATTACTGTGCCCCATAGCCCATTAGTTCCAAAGCTTCTTTAGCCGCCAACTGTTCAGCAGTTTTTTTCGATCTGCCTGTACCCTCGCCGATAACATTCGTATTCAAAAGTACCTGAACAGTAAATTTCTTATTATGGTCAGGACCTGACTCGCCTTTAAGATGATATTCTATTCTCTCCTCAGGATTTTTCTGGATTATCTCCTGAAGAATAGTCTTGTAATCATGGAAAACAACTCCATCAGGCGTGATATTTTCAGGTATGAATGAAAGTATATATTTTGAAACAGGCTCGATACCACCGTCAAGATAAATTGCAGCGATAACTGCTTCAAAAGCGTCTGAAATAATTGACGGTCTTTCTCTGCCACCGGTTATCTCTTCGCCCTTTCCGAGAAAGATATACTTGCCAAGTTCTATTTTCTTTGAGAACTCAAACAGTGCTTTTTCGCAAACAAGTGAAGCTCTCATTTTTGTAAGCTCGCCCTCAGGCATATGCTTGTAATGCTCGAAAATGTGATCTGACACAACTATAGAAAGCACTGAATCTCCAAGAAATTCAAGCCTTTCATTGCTGTTTCTTGCCTTCTTGTTTTCATTTGCAAATGATGAATGGGAAAGAGCTTCGTAAAGGAGCTTTTCGTCTTTGAATTTATAACCTATTCTTTCCTGAAACTCTTTAAGAGCCTTTTGCTCGTCCATTATAACATCTCCTGTTTGCTTTTCAACTGCTCGATAGCAGTTGTGATCTCGTCTATCACATTAGTTTCAGTAAATTGTTTTGCTTGTCTGATAGCGTTATAGAATGCTCTTGCATTTGATGAGCCATGTGCCTTGATAACAGGCTTTGCAGTACCAAGTAGAGGCGCTCCGCCATACTCAGAGTAGTCTACCTTTTTCTTGAAATCTTTAACGTTCTTCATTACCATAAGAGCAGCGATCTTTGACTTTGTATCCTTAGTCAGAAGCGTTTTAAGCTCCCCTGAGAAGAATTTTGCCATGCCCTCGTAAAGCTTGAGCATAAGGTTTCCGCAGAAGCCGTCAGCCACGCATACATCACAATCGCCCATAGGAAGCTGTCTTGCTTCGATATTTCCAACAAAGTTTACAGGTGCGTTTTTCAACTGCTTGTAAGTTTCAAGCTCCAACTCTCTGCCCTTTGACTCCTCTGCACCAATATTTGCAAGACCTACTCTTGGTGACTCAACACCAAGTATCTTGTTCATATAAGTCGAACCCATTATTCCAAACTGAGTAAGCATTTCAGGGCGACAGTCTGCGTTTGCACCGCTGTCAAGAAGCATCGTAGGCGTCGTTGCCGTAGGAAGTATCGTTGCAAGAGCCGGTCTTTTGATGCCCTTTATTCTCTTTACGATAAACGTTGCTCCAACGACAAGTGCGCCTGTTGAGCCTGCTGAAACGAAAGCGTCGCCTTCGCCATCTGCAAGCATCTTCATACCTACAGCCATTGAGCAATCCTTCTTGCCTTTGATGACTTCTGTAGGCTCTTCACATATCTCGATAACAGTATCAGCGTGCTTGATATGTAAAGCTGTGATATCAAGGCCGTTTTCCTGTGCACATTTTTTTATCTTTTCTTCGTCACCAACAAGAGTAACGTCAACGCCGAAATCCTTTTGTGCATCAATTGAGCCTTTGATGACTTCGAGAGGTGCGTTATCTCCGCCGAAAGCGTCAATTACTATATTCATAACATTCTCCTTAAAATTCCTCAATAGCCTTGTCAAGGTCTGCAAGACCCCTTTCAGCTATCATCTTATATTTCAGTTTCTTATCTCTTATACGTTCAGGAAGCTCAGGCAGGATACCCATATTACATCCCATAGGCTGGAACTTCTCCACAGTAGGATCGCTTATATACTTTGAAAGCGCACCCAGCATTGTGGTATCAGGCAAGGTAACCGCAGGCTTGCCCTGCAAACGTCTTGCCATGCTCAGACCTGCAAAAATTCCGCTTGCCGCCGACTCGATATATCCTTCAACGCCTGTCATTTGACCTGCAAAATAAATGTTTTCTCTATCTCGCATATTAAACTGCGGATTTAAGAGCTTAGGCGAATTTATGAAAGTGTTTCTATGCATAACTCCATAGCGTATAAATTCTGCATTTTCAAGTCCTGTGATAAGAGAAAACACTCTTTTCTGTTCGCCGAATTTCAGGTTTGTCTGAAAGCCCACAATGTTATACAAACTTCCCTCTGCGTTCTCTGCACGAAGCTGAACGACGGCATAAGGTCTGTTTCCTGTTCGTGGATCTGTCAAACCCACAGGCTTCAATGGTCCAAAACGCATTGTGTCCTCACCACGTTTTGCAAGCACTTCCACAGGCATACAGCCCTCGTAAACTTTGAAGCCGTCCTTAGAAAAATGCTCCTTATCAAAATCATGGAGCGGAGCGGATTTTGCATTGATAAGTTCATTATAGAACCTGAGATATTCTTCCTTATTCATAGGGCAGTTTATATAATCAGCCTCGCCCTTGCCGTATCTCGATGCAAAAAACACCTTATCCTTATCAAGACTTTCATATGTGACGATAGGTGCGGCGGCATCATGAAAATACAGATAATCACCGCATATTTTGCCGATACTCTCTGCAAGCCCATCGCTTGTAAGAGGACCTGTTGCGATTATAACATCGCCATCAGGGATATCTGTGACTTCTTCCTCGATAACAGTGATGTGAGAATTTTCCATTATCTTTGCCGTGACCATATCGGAAAACCTTTCCCTGTCAACAGCAAGTGCTCCGCCTGCTGATACCTTAGTTTCAGCTGCACATTCCATTGTGACAGAGCCAAGCCTGCGCATTTCCTCTTTTAACATACCTGCGGCTGAATCTATTCTGTCCGCTTTCAATGAATTTGAGCAGACAAGCTCTGCAAAGCCCTTATATTTATGG
>OMGL01001487.1_pt1 | contig 14296 bp, 9 predicted proteins | sample 1645831 | NCBI WGS metagenome assembly OMGL01 (sample SAMN00849301, study PRJEB25192) | human gut metagenome | reverse complement strand
CGGAGCCGATACTTCTCGCAGGGCACCTTGATATGGTCTGCGAAAAAGCCCCCGACTGCACCAAGGATATGGAAAAAGAGGGAATCGACCTTGCGGTTGACGGGGACAATATCTCGGCGGTTGGCACTACACTCGGAGCCGATGACGGAATCGCCGTTGCCATGATACTCGCACTTCTCGACTCCGACAATAAAAGGCCGCCCGTAGAGGCAGTCTTTACAACGGACGAGGAAACAGGTATGGACGGCGCAAAAAACATTGACACGTCAAGCCTTCGCGGAAAAATGATGATAAATCTCGATTCCGAGGACGAGGGAGTATTTACCGTAAGCTGTGCAGGCGGAAACAGAACGCGCTGCATACTTCCCATAAAAAGAGAAGAATACGACGGCGAAACATTAAAAATAACCGTTTCGGGTCTTAAAGGCGGTCACTCCGGCGCCGAAATTCACCGCGGCAGGGCAAACGCCGATATGCTTCTCGGCAGAATACTTAATTATGTGCTGCCCATTTGCGAAGCAAGAATAATAAGTGTTGACGGCGGACTAAAGGATAACGCCATCCCGACAAGTGCCGAGGCGATTGTCAAAACAAAAAACCACGAAGAGCTTAAAAAAGCAGTTTGTGAAATAAGCGAAGTAATAAAGAACGATTATTCTTCCGTTGACGACGGAATCGTTATAGACGTTAAAGAAGCTGCTTCAAAGGAAAAAGCCGCAAATGCCGACTCTACCGAAAAGGCAGTTGCTATGCTGTCCGCCCTCCCGTGCGGACTTATCGCAATGAGCCGTGACATAGAGGGTCTTCCGGAAACCTCGCTCAACCTCGGCATATTGAAGACCGAGGAAAGTGAAATTTCGGCGGAATTTTGTATAAGAAGCAGCGTACTGCTGAAGAAAGAGGAACTCAAGAGTCGCCTCACTCTGATTATGAGAGCCATAGGCGGCAAGGTAATTTCCTTCGGCGATTACCCCGCATGGGAATATAAAAAAGAATCGCGCCTCAGAAGCGTTATGACAGAGGTTTATGAGAAAATGTATAAAAATGAACCTGTCATAACTTCTATACACGGCGGTGTTGAATGCGGCTTGTTTTCCGATAAAATCGACGGCCTTGACTGCGTTTCAATAGGTCCGAACCTTAAAGACATACACACCTATCGCGAGAGTATGAGCATTTCCTCTGTAAAAAGAACCTGGGAGTTTTTACTTGAGGTTTTGAACGAGCTTGCAAAGGGTTAATAACATCATCATACCAAACAGGCAACTATAAAGCGAAGCCCTCCGTCAAAGAAGGAGAGCTTCGCTGTTTTTGTTTGTTCGATTTTCAAAACGGATTATTTTAATGCGTTTTCGGTTATACGGCGCATTTCGTCCATTTTCTTTTCCATATCGGCCACAAGAGCAAACTGCGTTTTTGCTCTTACGAGGTTATGCTCGGGATAATCGGTCTTGAAATAAACATCTCCGTTTAAATAGTCACCGAGGAAGCGTATACCGCACTCATATGTCATAAGCTTAGACGAAAACGCCATATACTCAGTCTCGGTTTCGGTAAGGCTGTCCTTGGCGGAGCTTAAATAGCCCCTTGTATATGCTTCGTAAAGCGGCAGGCTGAGCGATACCTTTGAAACGTCCTTTTCATCCTCAGCCGCCGTATTTGCGCCGAAGCGGATGCTGTCGCCGAAATCATAGAGCGAAAGCCCCGGCATTACGGTGTCAAGGTCAATTATACAGATTCCGTCATTTGAATCACGGTCAAAAAGAATGTTGTTGAGCTTTGTGTCGTTATGAGTGACGCGAAGCGGCAGACTGCCGCGCTCTATAAGGTCTAAAAGAACGTGCGTGTCGTTTTCTCTTGCAACGGCAAAATCAATAAGCTCTCGCACACCTTCGGCTCTTCCCGCTCTGTCCTCTTTTACCGCGGACATAAAATCAAGGAATCTCGAGTATGTATCATGGAACTTCGGTATTGTTTCAAAAAGGCTGTCAATGGGATAATCTGAGAGCTGACGCTGAAATTCGCCGAATGCTCTGCCTGCATTTTCAAACACCTCGGCGGAGTCGATTATATTGCAGGTATAAACCTTATCTATATATTTGTATACGCGCCAGCAATCACCGTTTTCATCGCGGAAATAATACTTGCCGTCCGCCGCCTTAAGGAACGTTAAGGTTCCGCGGTCGGCGTCTCTGCCGGCCTTTAAAAGTGCGGAGCGGATATGTGTGGTAACACCGACAATGTTGCTCATGAGCGCATCGGGGTTTTTAAATATACCGGTATTTATTTTTTGGAGCGTATATTTTACGTTATTGCCTTTGTCATCAAAGGATATGACATAAGTGGAATTTATATGCCCGTCATTAAGAGCGGTGTATTCCTTAAAATTTCCGTTAATTGAAAAGTCAGCGGCAATACAGTCAATATCACAAGGTAATGCAGACAAATTAAACACGCCTTTCCGAAAATGCTTTTTAGTAAAGTTATTTTATTATATTATTTAATGAACGGTAAGTCAACAATTTTCGACATCCGCCTGTTTTACGGCGTATAGTCAAGGTCCTCCAAAATTTCAAGCAGCTCGGAGCGCAGCGCCGAATTGCCCAAAATCCGCACATCGGAAAGAAGTGCCGCATCGTCCTTTGCCTTTTCAAGGATTAAATAACGACGTTTTTTCAAGTTATTGATACCGTTGAATTTTGTCATAGCCTCACGGACTGCTTCGCGCTTCGGTTTGTTCTTAAGCACCGTAACGCCGTAAAGCTCCGCTTCTATCGGGGCGGAAATCTCCATGGGAGGCAGCGAAACAGTAACTCTGCCGCCTGCATCCGTGACCGAACAATCAAGCTTTTCGCCGCCTGACATAACCCTCACGCTCTCTGCGGATACAATGTCGGAAAACTCAAACACATACTGCCTTTTAAGCGGAAGATAATCCTTTTCCTTTCCGCCGCAGAGTGTCAGCTTAATACCGTTTTCAGTTTCGCTGACGGAAAGCTCGGTTATTGAAAAATCGCCGTCCTTAAAGCCGTTAGTCTCACCGTCATCCTCGTAGAGAGAAAAACTACCGTTGCCGCGGTACACCTTGAATTTCAATACTGTGGGATTTTTACAGCTGTTCCCCTCATCAAGAGACAGCGGTATTATCGCTCCCTCGCGTGCAAAAACAGGCATCGTATTAAGTTCGCTGTGTATTCTGACCGTCTTTGAACCACGATATATTTTGCCCGTGAAGACGTCAGTCCAACGTCCCTTAGGCAGCCATACACGGGTTTCGGCGCGGCGCGTCTTTTTATTTATCTTTGACGTGACGGGGCAAACCAAAAGCTCGCTGCCGAACATATATCCGTTACGGCATTTGTAAGCACCCTCGCACTCCGGGTTATCGTAGTAAAGCGGTTCACAGAGTGCTCTTCCGAATTTATGAGTACGGTAATTCATAGAGTAGAGATACGGAATCAGCTCATGACGAAGCCTCAAATAACGTTCCGCTGTCATTTCGGCTCCCCAGCCGTAATTCCACGGCTCCTTGCCGGAGAGAGGGTCATTGCTTGAATGCAAGCGCATAATCGGCGAAAACACACCTAATTGCACCCAGCGCACGTACATCTCATCATCATGCCTGCCGAAGCAATGGCCGCCTATATCATGGCTCCACCAGGTATATCCGCAGTTCGACGCGGTAGATGTAAAATACGGCTGAAATTTAAGAACTCGCCAGCTCATAAATGTATCTCCCGAAAATCCGAGGGGATATCTGTGAGAGCCTATGCCGGCATAACGCGAGAGAATGAGAGGGCGCTTGCCCGAACGCTGCCTGTCAAGATAATGATAGTGATTCAGCGCCCATAAAGGGTCAAGACCCGGAAGCTTGCTCTTTTTGCCCTGCTGCCAATCTATCCACCAAAAATCGACTCCCTCTTCCTCATACGGATGGTGTGCCGTATCAAAATATGTGTTTATAAACCGTGTATCGGTTATATCAAATTCTATCGGCTTTTTCTCGGCCGGGTCAAGCCCCATAGTCCTCGCCGCCGCGTCGTAGCAGTTTTCAAACGAACGTATGCCGAGAGCAGGATGCAAATTCAGCGTAACTTTAAGCCCCTGCTCATGCAGGAAATTCAAAAAGCCCCTGTAATCGGGGAAAAGCTCGGTGTTCCAGCTGTATCCGGTCCATCCGTCTGACCAAAACAGCGGTCTCGTTTTACTGTATCCGGCATCCGGAAATTTCTTTTTAACATCTACCCAATGCCAATCCATATCAACCGTGGCTACGGTAAGCGGAACATTGTGTTTTTTAAATTCAAGCATCAGGCTTTGATATTCGCTCTGTGTATACGCCTTATAGCGGCTCCACCAGTTACCGAGAGCAAAACGCGGCACCAGCGGCACCTCGCCCGTAATTTTATAAAGAGCATTGACCGCACCTATATAATCGGTGCCGTATGCAAACACATAAATATCGCGTTCTTTCGCGAGGCGCGGTCTGACTTCTCCGTCTTTACACATAAGCAGCGATTTGCTGTCATCAAATACGGCAGCTCCGTCACACGAGATAACTCCGTCTTTGAGCGGAACCGCACCGTGTGACTGATCAAGAGTGCGTGCCGTGCCCTTTAAATTCTCACTGTTATCACAGCTCGACTCCATATCTCCGATTTTGGCATATATCGCCGTACCGTTTCTGCGGTTTATGCAAAACTCGGCTTTTTCGGTTTTTATTATGATTTTGGTCTTTGTTATTTCGTATGTAAAATCGACATTACCGTGATTGCGGAACCAAACACTTTGCGTCGCTTCATCGCAAAAGGATTTTTCACTTCCGCACTCTACCCTTATAAGATTCGGAAATATGACCGTTATTCTTATGCTGCCGGCTATAAGAATATTGTCCGGCTCGGCCTTACCGTCCGTTTTGGCAACAAGATGTTTATGAAGCGTTTTTTCTTCCATAATATCAGTCCTTTACCTCATCAAAGCTGAAAGCACGATTAAAAATCTCAATGTTATTTACACTTGCACCGCATTTGATTTCACCTGCGGCAATATCTGCGCCTGCATTTCTCACATCATAGCCGGAGCAATCGAGTTTACCGTCTATATAGAGCTTAATCATACCGTTTCTCTCACGCAAGGCGTATACCTTTACATTATCTTTGCCGGCAATTATCGTATCGGATTTTGCCTTAATTCCCTTAACGTCGAAAACAAGCTTCCCGTTTGCGGCAAAAATGCTCATATCTTTGCCGCCGAGAAGTATCATACCGTCTGTGGGCACAGCGGAAAGCGTCAGCCTGAGAGCAAAGTCACCGCGCCCCGAAACGCCGTAGGATATAGGTATACACCCGTTTTTGAAATATGTTACGGGTACTTTCTCGGAAAGAACGTTTCCGTAAATATCTTTTACATCTATATCTATATCAAGCTTTTGTAAATTTTCTCCCTCGGCAGGCAAATACACTCTGACATCGCTGTAATTAGCCCGAAGCTCTTTTTTAAGAGCCACGCCGCCAAGTGTAAAGGCACTCGCTTTTACAGCGATATGACTGTTAAATCTGAATTCAACGGTCTTTTCGTTGATGAATTTTGCCTCTGTAAGCTTTAACGGAACTGCATTTTCGTTTGTAAACTTGAAAATTCGTATTTCATGCGGCTCCAAATCCACCGAAACGGTGTCACCGTATGAGTATTTCCTTTCATCGGGTTTTTCCGTATACGGCAAAACCGTGACGCACGTCATATTTTCGGCACCCTCGACAACTCCTATAATTCTGTCAAGAATAAACGAGAAGCTCTGTTTTTTATTAGCCGGATTTCGCACCGAAACTATACCGTTTGCGTTTTCCCATGCGGAATAGCCGTAAACGCTGCCCGTGTCGGGAGACTCGCCTATCAGCTTTGAATTTCGCAATATGCTGAAATTCTCCCTGATAAACGACAAAACATCGGCATTGATAAGCCACATATCGGGCGTAAAGAGGTTAAAGCTGTAATAAAGCTCCCAAAATGCGGTTCCGCGCGTGGATATCATATACATATATTTGCGGAATTCCTCGTCGGTCATATGAATCTTTGCGGTGTTGCCGTAAATCGGTTCGTGATTATACATATTTGACAGAGGGAACTGATACTGCCTTTTTCTGTGGAAGTCAAAATACTTTGAATCGCGGTATGTAAGCATTCTGTCAATATCGCTTCCGCAGAGCTTTTCTCCGCTTGTCGTTTTATCAATAAAGCCTATGTCGCCGCTGTTTTGCATCCAAAAGCTCTCGCTGTACATAAGGTGCCACGGGCTCGCGTTACAATAGCTTGTCTGGTTAATCCAGAGATCCTTGCCCTCTTTCTCGCGAAGAAGGTGCATTTTTTCAAATATATCCGTCCAGTTTTCCCAGCAGTCCGTAAAGCAGTACATACCGTGTTTTCCGCCTACGGGATGCCCGTGATGTCTGTTTTTACACGATTTCAGCAGAAAACCGTCAAGCTTCCAATAGTTGATATCAAATTTTTCCATACAATCAAGGAAAAACTCAAGCACATTTTTTGTGTATCGGTGATCGGCAACGCACACATCGCGGCTCTGCCTGTTATAGCCGCCCTTGCCGGAGCGCTCCATTCTTCTGCCGAACTTGTCGGTTTTCAAATTATAGCCGCCGCGAGGTCCGAGCCAAAGTCCGAATTCGGACGAAAATTTCTTGCTGAGCGCAGAGCTCTCATAGAGTTCATTGGGGAATTTATCATTGAAGCACCAAAAATCCTTATCGTAATCGACCCAACCGTCGTCTACGACATAAGAATTGAGCGGCGGAACGCCTGCACTCGAAAGGCCCTTTTCTATTTCAAAAAAAGAGTCGCGTATGTTTTCGCTTGTTATATCAAGCATATGGTCGTACCAAGAATTGTACTGTGTGCGGAGATAAATCGGTTTTGCAATGCCTTTTATATACTCAAGGAAATCGGCTCTCACGACCTCCATATCAAAGCTGCGCGCCGCACCGCCGATTGTCGGATGTGAAATATAGATTTCATTGCCGTTTGACAGCTCCTTAAGGGCTTTTCCGGCGAAATATCTTATATGTGCCGTATTATCTACTATGTTATTATCAGTCGTCGGAAATTCACAGCCGAAATACATACCGTTTATATATATCGGCTGACCGAGTGCCGACTGAAACTGCGAAAGATAGGCTTTTTCCATATCCGGTCTTGAAAAACGCATTTTAATATCGGCTCCGAGCACAAAATATTCAAGGTCGATATAATCAATGAACAGTTTTTTCGGGGCACTTGACGATATGGTAACATATTTTCTGATAACGGGGTCAGAGTCCCTCGCCTCAAATATCACCTTCACAAATACGTCGGAAGAGTGTATACGGTACGGCTCAAAGCAAAATACGGCTTTTTTAACCGCCCCATCCTCTTTCAGCTCCGTGCTTTTCAGTTTGCAATCGGAGGAGTGTATTTTGCCCTTGCCGAACACACCGTTTTTATAGGATATTATAAACTCCTCAGAGCCGTCCGATGGAGAAAACGAGGTCTCGTCCATTCGCCTGTTAATTATGCGGACGGTTCGCAATATCTTACCGGAGGTCGATATTTCGCGCACCGTATTTTCGTTTCCTATATATATTATCTCTTCATCGGAAGAGACAAATGCGGTATTTTTATTCATAAAACATTTCCTTTTTCATTTTGCAGTTGAGCTTTTAGGGAGCACTATTCCGAGAAAAGCACTTTTTCCGTAGCTTTCACCGCATCTTCCACGATTTGAGCGCAAGGCCGCTTTTTATAATACTCCGCCGTGCGTTTTTCGGCATTCGGAGTAACGGCACAGTTTTTTGACAATCCCAAAAGTTCGCGGCAGATTATAGACGGATTGGTCTTTTTAAATTCAGCGGCAATTTCCTGAACCTTTTTATACGTATAGGATTTTGCCTCTCTGTTTTCGCCTGTATCGTCACCGTATACCATACCTGCAACCATAGCGGCTCCGCACATAGCTCCGCAGACCTCTCTCATTCTGCCTACTCCGCCGCCGAGGCCGGACGCGGCCTTGAGAGCGGTTTTTTCGTCCATTCCGAATTTATCGCAAAACGCCGCAAAAACAGCCTGAGAGCAGTTAAAGCCTTTGCCGAAAAGTTCCGCGGCGCGCTCTGTATAAACCGACATAAATTATCACTCCGTTTTGAGTTTTGTTGTTTTAAACGCAGCGCCGAATCCTATCGGATTGGCACTTATGCATTTTATACACATTTTATATTATTTTAACATAAGCGACATTTATATACAACATTTTTTATAAACCGATGGCAAAAATCGGCCGATATTTCGTCAAAACGCCGCGTTAAAGCTCACATATTCTATTGCAAACAACAGAAAATATGTGATATAATGAATAAAAATTCAAATTACGAAAGAAGTAATACTATGGCGAAGAAAAATATTGACTGGGGTTCGATAGGCTTCAGCTATATCCCCACGGACAAAAGATATGTTGCCAACTTTAAGGACGGCAAATGGGATGGCGGTCTTACCTCTGATCCCAACGTCGTTATCAATGAGTGTGCAGGTGTTCTTCAGTACTCGCAGTCTTGCTTTGAGGGTCTTAAGGCGTACACAACGGAAGACGGCAGAACGGTATGCTTCCGCCCCGACCTTAACGCCGCAAGAATGAAATCATCATGCGAGCGCCTTAAAATGCCCGTATTTCCCGAAGATAAATTCGTAGAGGCTGTCAAAGAAGTAGTCAAAGCAAATATTGACTATGTTCCCCCATACGGTTCGGGCGCAACCCTTTACATAAGGCCGTATATGTTCGGCTCAAATCCGGTAATCGGCGTTAAGCCTGCCGACGAATATCAGTTCCGTATATTTGTAACTCCGGTAGGTCCTTATTTTAAAGGCGGTGCAAAGCCCATTACCATTCGTGTAACCGACCTTGACCGCGCAGCTCCCAGAGGAACCGGCCATATCAAAGCAGGTCTTAACTACGCAATGTCGCTCTACAACATAGTTGACGCACACGAAAACGGCTTTGATGAAAATCTCTATGTTGATCCCGCTACAAGAACAAAGGTTGAGGAAACCGGCGGTGCCAACTGTCTCTTTGTTGATAAGAACGGCACCGTAGTCGTTCCGAAGAGCCCGTCAATTCTTCCGTCTATAACCAGACGTTCGCTTGTAACAGTTGCAAAAGATTACCTCGGCCTCAATGTTGAGGAAAGAGAAGTTTACCTCAGCGAGCTTTCCGATTTTGCAGAGATGGGTCTTTGCGGAACCGCTGCCGTTATATCTCCCGTGGGCAAGGTATATGACCACGGCAAGGAAATTTGCTTCCCGTCGGGTATGGACGAGATGGGTCCGACCATCAAGAAGCTTTACGATACCCTCACCGGAATTCAGATGGGCAGAATCGAAGCTCCCGAAGGCTGGATAGTTGAAATAAAATAAGCTTATACAGATGCAAAAATGCTGTGGAACATACGTTCCACAGCATTTTTTATGTTTGCTCACGATTCGGTCACTGAATATAATCCTCAATAAGGATAAGAAAAAACAACCGCAAAAAAAGCACATAAAAAGGGCTGTAAAAGGCGAGCTTTTACAGTCCTCTGATTTTTATTTTGCCTCGCGTTTTTTCTCCTCTTTTTGATTTTTAACGGCTTTAAGCCTTGTAAAATCTTCACGCTCTTTTTCCTCGAGTGCTTCGGAGATGTACTTAATCGTACCCGTAAACTGAGGTATCATTATGTTGTTTAACGCGTTGGCGCGCTTTTGCGTTTTCTTAACCGCATCCGCAAGCCGGTAAATCGAAGCCTCGGTTTCGGCAAGCTTTACGGTCATTTTCTTTGCCTCGTTGAAGTTTATGTAAGCCTCGTCAAGGTGGGAGTTTGTCGAATTAAAGCCGAAATACGGCATCAGCTTGCTGCTTTCAAGCGATATTTTCGGTATCTCAACACCCATTACGCTGCGAAAATCAAGGGAAAGTCCGTTATCAACGGGTATGGTTCTTGCAAAATTACCGCAAACGCCAAGCGTAATATTGGCAAGCTTCAAGGACGAATAAGCCTTGTCGTATACCGCGTTTATATTTGCCTCGACTTCCTTTGCTTCGCTTATAAGCTGCATCATCTCACGAACAAGAATGTTACGTTTTCTGTCCATCAGCTCATAGCCGAGCTTGGCTAAATCGAGAGATTTCTGCGTCGCCATCAAATTGGCTTTTGTCGGGAACACCTGTGCCATCGGCTTTTCCTCCTTTTCCGAATTTTAAAAGGCTCAGTTTTTGCCTTTATAGTACTTATCAAGAGTCTTATCATCAACACGGTCGAGCATACGGCGCGGAAGCATTGAAAGGAGCTCCCAGCCGAGGTCGAGAGTCTCGTCAATGGTACGGTTTTCGGTAAAGCTCTGATTCAAGAACCTGTTGTCAAATTCCTTGCCGAACTTCATAAGAAGCTTATCGTCCGGCGACAGCTCATCTTCACCTATTACAGACGCGAGCGATTTAGCATCCTGAACCTTGGCATATGTCGCAAGGAGCTGGTTTGAAAGTGCCGAATGGTCCTCTCTTGTAAAGCCCTCGCCGATACCGTCCTTCATAAGACGCGACAGAGACGAAAGTACGTTGACCGGCGGATAAATGCCTTTATAATCAAGATCACGATCAAGAACTATCTGACCCTCGGTAATATAACCCGTAAGGTCGGGAATGGGGTGCGTAATATCGTCGTTGGGCATTGTAAGAATCGGTATCTGCGTAACGGAGCCCTCAACGCCCTCTATCATACCGGCACGCTCATAAAGCGATGCAAGGTCCGAATAAAGGTAGCCGGGGAAGCCCTTACGGCTCGGAATCTCGCCCTTTGACGAGCTGAATTCACGAAGAGCCTCGGCATATGACGTCATATCGGTCAAAATTACAAGTATGTGCTTATGAAGAGTAAATGCGAGATATTCCGCCGCGGTAAGAGCGCAGCGCGGAGTCATAATTCTCTCGATTATAGGGTCGTTTGAAAGGTTTAAGAACATAACAACCCTGTTCATTACATTCGCCTCTTCAAATGAAGTGCGGAAGTAATTTGCTACGTCGTTTTTAACGCCCATTGCCGCAAAAACTATTGCGAAGTCCTCGGTATCGGAAATTGTGGACTGACGTACTATCTGAACGGCAAGCTCGTTATGCTTCATACCTGAGCCTGAGAATATAGGCAATTTCTGACCGCGTATAAGCGTTGCGAGAGCGTCTATCGACGAAATACCCGTCTGAATAAAGTTACGCGGATATTCACGTGATACGGGGTTTATCGGAGCACCGTTAACATCGCGTTTCTCTTCGGGATAGACCTCGCCGAGTCCGTCTATGGGTCTGCCGAGTCCGTCGAACACTCTGCCGAGAATTTCGGGCGAAAGCGATATTTCCATGGGCTTTCCGGTAAGGCTTGTGGAGGCGTTCTGAAGAGAAATACCTCTTGTACCCTCAAACACCTGTACCGTGATATGCTCACCGTCTATCTTAACTATTCTTCCGGTGCGCTGTGTGCCGTCATCAAGCTTAAAGTTAACTATCTCGTCAAACGAAGCGTCCTTTACACCGTCAAGCTCAACAAGTGAGCCGTTGATAGCATCAAGTCTTAAATGTTGAATTATCATTGTGCTCACCTACCTTACTTCAGTATTCCGTCCATAACGGCATCGGTTTCTTTGATGTAATCGTCGAGCATTTCTATGTTGCTGTTCGGCACATCGTATTTCATCTTTGTAAACTTATCAAACAGTCCCGTAGCCGTTATCTTCGAAAGAGGAATCTGCCTTGCGACTACTTCCTTTGCCCTGTGGTACAAATGCAGTATAACGTGCATCATCTTAAACTGCTTCTCAAGCGGAACGAAGGTGTCGTCGGCATGGAATGCGTTTTGTTGAAGGAATCCGACTCTGATTACTCTTGCGATTTCAATTACAAGCTTCTGATCGTCGGGAAGCACGTCCGCACCTATCAGCTTTACTATCTCCATAAGTGAGTTTTCCTCAAGTAAAAGCGAGCAAAGCTCTTCGCGGTATTTCATAAAGTCGGGTGAGACGTTGTCTCTGTACCAGTTAGCAAGGTCACCCGTGTACTCGCTGTAAGAGAGGGTCCAGTTTATTGCCGGATAGTGTCTCGCATAAGCGAGCGATTTATCAAGAGCCCAGAAGCATCTTGTAAAACGCTTTGTATTCTGAGTTACAGGCTCGGAGAAGTCGGAGCCCTGAGGCGATACCGCGCCGATAAGCGTTATTGAGCCCTCAGTGCCGTTGAGGTTTTCGGTATAACCCGAACGCTCGTAGAATTCGGAAAGTCTCGACGGAAGATATGCCGGGAAGCCTTCGTCGGCGGGCATTTCCTCAAGTCGTCCGGAAAGCTCTCGAAGAGCCTCAGCCCAACGGGAGGTGGAGTCTGCCATGATCGCTACATCGTAACCCATGTCACGATAATATTCAGCCAGAGTAACACCTGTGTAGATAGATGCTTCACGGGCAGCAACCGGCATGTTGGATGTGTTGGCGATCAGAGTAGTACGGTCCATCATCAGGTTTCCAGATTTCGGGTCGATCAGCTTGCTGAAGTCCTCCAGAACCTGTGTCATCTCATTTCCACGCTCGCCGCAGCCGATATAGATGATGATATCTGCATCGGACCATTTGGCAATCTGGTGCTGTGTCATGGTCTTTCCGGTTCCAAAACCACCCGGAACGGCAGCCGTACCGCCTTTGGCAATCGGGAACAGAGTGTCAAGGATACGCTGTCCTGTGACAAGCGGAACGCTTGCAGGGTAGCGCAAATGCGTCGGACGAGGAATACGGATCGGCCATTTCTGAGCCAGTGCAAGCTCTTTAGTGGTTCCGTCATTCAGCTGTATTGTGACAATTGGTTCCAGAATGGTGTAATCACCGTCCGGAGCTGCCTTGATAACAGTTCCCTCTGTGATACTCGGAGGAACCATGGATTTATGGAGGATAGAAGCAGTTTCCTGTGTCTCGGCGATGATCGTGCCAGGACCTACTACGTCTCCTTCTTTAACTGTGATATGTGAGTGCCATTTTTTCTGGGTGTCCAGTGAATCTACGCTGACACCACGGGAAATATATTTTCCGGAGGATTTGGCAATCTCCTCCAGAGGACGCTGGATACCGTCAAAAATATTGTGGATGATACCAGGTCCTAAAAGTACAGAGATGGCATCGCCGGTACCGGTAACGGTTTCGCCCGGGCGAAGTCCTGTGGTCTCCTCAAATACCTGAACGGTTGTCATACCCTTTTTAAGGCCGATGACCTCGCCAACCAGGTTTTCCTTACCTACATAGACCATCTCGGAGATTTTGAATCCGGAATCGCCTTTTAAGTAAACGACAGGGCCATTGATGCCATAGATGATACCAGTTTTACTCATTCTTCAGCCCTCCGTCAAATTTGAATTCTCTGCACATTGAAGCAAGATTTGCAGAAAAAGAATTATCGATAAGTATGTTTTTATGTGGAATCTCTGCGCGGATACCGCCGATAAAATCTTCTTTTGAGACCTGGAGCGGGGTACCTGTTTTCTGCGCAAGGTCATTTGCTTTGGATTTGTCGGAAGAAGAGAGATAGATCTGGATCTCATCGTCTCCGGCAAATTTTACAGCTTCGTTGATTCTGCGGCAGAGATATTCATCGTATTCTGCAGTAGTGATAAACTGCTGAACCTTGGTCTTAACTTCTGCAAAAAGAGTTTCTTTCAGTTCTTCCTGTTTTCTGGACAAATCTCTTCTGAGAGTGATCTGTTCGGCGGAAAGAGCCTTGTTGACTTCACGACGGACATGGCCGGTCTCTGCTTTTATCTCAGCTTCAGCATTCTGGCGGCTTGTCTGTTTGTGATCTTCCAGTGTACGGGCAAGATGTTCTTTGTGTTCCTGGATAGCCTGTGCGGCATCTTCGCGGGCTTCATCGAGAGAAACCTCGTAAAAATGCTGCAGTTTTTCGTCTATTGTCATGATATTGTTACCTCCTGCCTACAATTTCAGTCCGATCGCTTCATTGACATATGAAGTGATAAAATCCGGTTTACGGCCGGTGCCGTGTCTGTCAGGAATTTCAATGATCAGAGGTGTTTTGTGATGCAGACGGACATCGTCGATGATCTCAGGAAATTCTCTTCCGAATTTTTCGGTGAGAAGAATGATCCCTACTTCTTTATCTGCAATTGTATGTTCCAGAGCTTCTTTAAGCTCAGCGTGTTCATGGACGACAACACCTTCCACACCTGCCAGACGCATGCCTGTG
>OMGL01001486.1_pt1 | contig 14303 bp, 10 predicted proteins | sample 1645831 | NCBI WGS metagenome assembly OMGL01 (sample SAMN00849301, study PRJEB25192) | human gut metagenome | reverse complement strand
GCACTTCCTGACCCAGTTCGTTACGCATCGCACGAACGCGACCGTATTCGAAACCGCACAGAACGATATCACCTTTATGCAGTGTACCTTCACGAACCAGAACGGTAGCAACAGGGCCACGTCCTTTATCCAGGAAGGATTCGATAACCGCACCGCTCGCCATACCGTTACGGATGGCTTTCAGCTCCAGAACTTCGGCCTGCAGCAGGATCGCGTCCAGCAGTTCGTCGATACCGGTACCCGCTTTCGCAGACACGTGTACGAACTGGCTTTCGCCGCCCCACTCTTCCGGCAGGATACCGTACTGGGAAAGTTCGTTTTTAACACGATCGGGATCCGCTTCTGGCTTATCGATCTTGTTCACTGCAACCACAACCGGCACACCCGCTGCTTTCGCGTGCTGGATAGCTTCGATGGTCTGCGGCATGACGCCGTCGTCTGCAGCAACAACCAGAACAACGATATCCGTCGCCTGAGCACCACGAGCACGCATGGAGGTAAACGCGGCGTGGCCTGGGGTATCCAGGAAGGTGATCATACCGTTGTCAGTTTCTACGTGGTATGCACCGATGTGCTGGGTAATACCACCCGCTTCGCCAGAGGCAACCTTGGTAGAGCGAATGTAGTCAAGCAGCGAGGTTTTACCGTGGTCAACGTGACCCATGATGGTCACTACCGGTGCGCGCGGTTCTGCCGCAGCACCTGTGTCACGGTCGCTCATTACTGCTTCTTCCAGCTCGTTTTCACGACGCAGGATAACTTTGTGGCCCATCTCTTCCGCAACCAGCTGCGCAGTTTCCTGATCGATCACCTGGTTGATGGTTGCCATAGCGCCCAGCTTCATCATTGCTTTGATGACCTGAGAGCCTTTAACCGCCATCTTGTTCGCCAGTTCGCCAACGGTAATGGTTTCGCCGATCACAACGTCACGGTTAACGGCCTGAGCCGGCTTCTGGAAGCCCTGCTGCAGAGCGGAACCTTTACGCTTGCCGCCTTTACCACCGCGAACAGCCGCACGTGCTTCTTCACGGTCAGCTTTGGATTCCGCGTGCTTGTTGCCTTTTTTCGCCGGACGCGCTGCTTTTGCATTACGACCACGGCCACGGCCGCCTTCTACTTCACGGTCGTTATCATCTTCAGCCTGACGTGCGTGCTGAGAAGTGGTCACGTGATAGTCGCTGGTGTCTTCAGACTGCTCAGCGGTATCAACACCGTTCTTCTCATTTTCTTCTGCCATGCGACGCGCTTCTTCGGCGACGCGGCGAGCTTCTTCTTCCAGCTTACGGCGGGCTTCTTCTTCCGCTTTACGCTTCAGCTCGGCAGCTTCATTTTCACGGCGGGCTTTTTCAGCCTGGGCGGTTTTGGTCATTTCGTCTGTCTGTTGATTGCTCACTTTGTCTTTTTCCGCAGCGTCACGCTTCACTTTATCACTTGCGTCGCGTTTCGCTTTTTCTGCGGCCTCACGTTCAGCTTTTAATTCTGCTTCACGTTTAGCGGCTGCTTCCGCCTCACGCTGAGCTTGTTCTTCCGCTTCACGCTGTGCCTGCTCTTCCGCGGCAAGGCGTTCTGCCTCTTGCGGATCACGTTTTACAAAGGTGCGCGTCTTGCGGACTTCAATTTGTACCGATTTGCTTTTGCCACCGGTACCAGGGATGTTTAACGTGCTACGCGTTTTGCGCTGCAGCGTTAACTTGTCAGGCGTAGAGCCGTGTTCACGGTTCAGGTGCGTTAACAAGGTTTGTTTTTCTTGCGCGGTCACCGAGTCATCAGCGGACTTCGGGATCCCTGCATCAGCAAATTGCTGTACCAGGCGGTCCACGGAGGTCTGAATCTCAGCAGCCAGCGATTTTACAGTTACATCAGTCATGCTGTTCCTTCCTGCTACAGTTTATTACGCTTCGTCGCCGAACCAGCAAATATTACGTGCGGCCATGATGAGCTCGCCGGCTTTCTCGTCGGTTAAACCTTCGATATCAGCCAGGTCATCAACGCCTTGTTCAGCGAGATCTTCCAGCGTACAAACACCACGGGCAGCCAGCTTGAACGCAATCGCACGATCAAGACCTTCCAGATTCAGCAGGTCATCAGCCGGCTTCTTATCGCCAAGGCTTTCTTCCTGAGCCAGTGCCAGGGTGGTCAGTGCGTTTTTAGCGCGTTCACGCAGGGCTTCAACGGTTGGTTCATCCAGACCGTCAATTTCCAGCAGCTCTTTCATTGGCACATAGGCCAGTTCTTCCAGCGTAGAGAAACCTTCTTCAACCAGAACAGTGGCGAAATCTTCGTCAATATCCAGGTATTTGGTGAAGGTATCGATCGCCGCATGGGCTTCAGCCTGATGCTTAGCCTGCAGGTCATCAACGGTCATGACGTTGAGTTCCCAGCCGCTCAGCTGTGACGCCAGGCGTACGTTCTGACCGTTACGGCCGATTGCCTGCGCCAGGTTGCCCGCTTCAACAGCGATATCCATGGTGTGTTTGTCTTCGTCAACAACGATAGACGCCACATCAGCCGGAGCCATTGCGTTGATCACGAACTGCGCCGGGTTGTCATCCCACAGAACGATATCAATACGTTCGCCGCCCAGCTCAGTAGAAACTGCCTGGACACGCGCACCGCGCATACCGACGCAAGCACCGACCGGGTCGATACGCTTGTCGTTGGTTTTCACCGCAATTTTCGCACGGGAGCCCGGATCGCGAGCCGCCGCTTTAATTTCGATAACTTCTTCACCGATTTCCGGTACTTCGATACGGAACAGTTCTACCAGCATTTCTGGTTTAGAACGGGTCACGAACAGCTGCGCACCGCGAGCTTCTGGACGCACAGCGTACAGAACACCACGAATACGGTCGCCCGGACGGAAGTTTTCACGCGGCAGCATATCTTCACGCAGGATCACGGCTTCAGCGTTACCCGGCAACCCTTCGGATTTGATCTCCAGGGAGATGTTGTCGCGGTTCACTTTCTTCACCACGCCAGTGATGATTTCGCCTTCCTGATCGCGGAACTGATCGACAACCAGCGCGCGCTCGGCTTCGCGCACTTTCTGCACGATAACCTGTTTAGCGGTCTGGGTAGTGATACGGTCGAAGGTCACAGACTCAATCTGATCTTCAACGTAGTCACCCACGTTCAGACTTTCGTCTTCAAAACGGGCGGCTTCCAGCGTGATCTCTTTAGTCGGCTGGGTCACTTCTTCAACGATTACCCAACGACGGAATGTATCGAAGTCACCGCTTTTACGATCGATTTCTACGCGAACATCGATCTCTTGTTCGTATTTTTTCTTGGTTGCTGTAGCCAGTGCACTTTCCAGCGCTTCAAAAATCTTCTCACGCGGCAGTGATTTCTCGTTGGAGACGGCTTCAACAACAGCCAAAATTTCTTTGTTCATCGCGGGCTTTTCACCTCAATCCAGACTGTTAAAAGTGGGGAACCAGGTTCGCCTTCTGGATATTACTCAGCGCGAACACTTCATCTTTGCCTTCGACTGTCACCGTGATCATTTCACCATCAACGGCTTTGATAATTCCCTGCCATTTACGGCGGTTCTGTACGGCCATACGCAGAACGAGAGCCACTTCTTCACCGGTAAAGCGCACATAGTGCTCGGCCGTGAACATCGGGCGATCGAGGCCAGGTGAGGAAACTTCCAGGTTGTACGCAACGGTAATTGGGTCTTCAACATCAAGAACCGCACTCACCTGGTGGCTGACATCAGCACAATCATCAACATTGATGCCATCTTCACTATCAATATAGATGCGCAGCGTCGATGTACGGCCGCGAACGAATTCGATGCCGACCAGTTCGTAGCCCAGTGCTTCGACCGGTGCAGTAATCATCTCTGTTAATTTTTGCTCTAATGTGGACAAGCCCACCCCCAAGACATAAAAAAAGGGCGTAAAGCCCAGTTATTCTGTAGTCAGATAACAAAAAACCCCGATAAATCGGGGCTTTAGATAACTGAACCCTATAGCCACAACTGTGGCCTGGAGCACTCTCCGAAAGAATTTTTTCAAATCCAGCTACGAAGGCTCTAAGTCTTCACAGTATATTTGAAAAAGAACTTTATGGGAAAGTGGTTGCGGGGGCCGGATTTGAACCGACGACCTTCGGGTTATGAGCCCGACGAGCTACCAGGCTGCTCCACCCCGCGCCTGAAACGTGGCAAATTCTACGCGTTTTGGACAGAATTTGCAAATAATGCTGGGATTTGGTACCGAAGACGGGACGTAAAATCGGCGTTTAGTATATTGATAGTTGACCCCACCTGTCAAGGCGACTTCCGCCAGATCGATCAGACCAAAATTTTTACAAAAAACGCACGAGTCTCTTCCGGTCTTCGCCAAAAGATGATTAAATGAATACTCACTTATTTTGCATAAAAATGCACAAGAGAGCGAAAGCGGTCTCTAATCAGTCAATCAAGCAGGGTTTTATTCTATGACGACGATTCTCAAGCATCTTCCGGTAGGACAACGTATTGGCATCGCTTTCTCAGGTGGCCTGGATACCAGCGCTGCACTGCTGTGGATGCGCCAGAAGGGAGCGGTTCCGTATGCTTATACTGCGAACCTGGGTCAGCCGGATGAGGACGACTATGATGCTATTCCTCGTCGCGCGAAAGAGTATGGTGCAGAGAACGCGCGCCTGATTGACTGCCGTAAGCAACTGGTCGCGGAAGGTATCGCGGCGATTCAGTGTGGTGCATTCCATAACACCACCGGCGGCCTGACCTATTTCAACACCACTCCGCTGGGCCGTGCGGTCACCGGTACCATGCTGGTTGCCGCCATGAAAGAAGACGGCGTCAACATCTGGGGTGATGGCAGCACCTATAAAGGCAACGATATTGAACGTTTCTATCGTTATGGCCTGCTGACCAACGCCGAATTGCAGATCTACAAACCGTGGCTGGATACCGACTTCATCGACGAGCTGGGTGGTCGTCATGAGATGTCCGAGTTTATGATCGCCTGCGGCTTTGACTATAAGATGTCCGTCGAGAAAGCCTACTCCACCGACTCCAACATGCTGGGTGCGACGCACGAAGCAAAAGACCTGGAATTCCTGAACTCCAGCGTGAAGATCGTTAACCCAATCATGGGCGTGAAGTTCTGGGATGAGAACGTGAAGATCCCGGCAGAAGAAGTGACCGTGCGTTTCGAACGTGGTCATCCGGTTGCGCTGAACGGCAAAACCTTCTCTGATGACGTTGAGCTGATGCTGGAAGCTAACCGTATTGGTGGTCGTCACGGCCTGGGCATGAGCGATCAGATTGAAAACCGTATCATCGAAGCGAAAAGCCGTGGCATCTATGAAGCTCCGGGAATGGCGCTGCTGCATATTGCTTACGAGCGTCTGCTGACTGGTATTCACAACGAAGACACCATTGAGCAGTATCACTCTCATGGCCGTCAGCTGGGCAAACTGCTGTATCAGGGCCGCTGGTTCGATCCGCAGGCGCTGATGCTGCGTGATGCGCTTCAGCGTTGGGTGGCGAGTGCAATTACCGGTGAAGTGACCCTGGAACTGCGTCGCGGTAACGACTACTCCATCCTGAACACCGTGTCTGATAACCTGACCTATAAAGCAGAGCGTCTGACCATGGAGAAAGGTGAGTCAGTGTTTTCACCGGACGATCGTATTGGCCAGCTGACCATGCGTAACCTGGACATCACCGATACCCGTGAGAAGCTGTTCAACTATGTTGAGAATGGCCTGCTCTCTGCGAATTCAGGTAACGGCCTGCCGCAGGTTGAAAACCTGGAACACAGCGATAAGAAATAATCGATAATGAAACATGCAAAAGGCGCCCAATGGGCGCCTTTTTGTTCGGCTTTTGTAGGGCGGGTAAGCGCAGCGCCACCCGCCATTTTGCCCGGTGGCGCTGCGCTTACCGGGCCTACGAACGGCAAAAGCTACAGACGAAAAAAAGACGTCTTTCGACGTCTTTCTTCTGGAATATTGGTACCGAGGATGGGACTCGAACCCACAAGCCCGTTAGGGCACTACCACCTCAAGGTAGCGTGTCTACCAATTCCACCACCTCGGTACGGAATACTTACTGCGGGATATCGCTGGTTGGCTTAGCCGGTGCAGCTGGCTGAGTCTGCTCAGTTTTTGCTGGCGCGCTCAGGTTTTCCCACTCGCTTCCTTTGCTGGTCTTGTTGCTGTTGATATTGCCAAGCACCAGACTGATGATGAAGAACAGCGTCGCCAGAATCGCCGTCGTGCGGGTCATGAAGTTCGCAGAACCACTTGAACCGAACAGCGTACCGGAAGCGCCTGCTCCGAAGGAGGCTCCCATATCAGCGCCTTTACCTTGCTGCAGCATAATCAGCGCTACGAGAGCGATGGCTACAATAAGGAAAACAACTAAAAGAGCTTCGTACATAATCAACCTGTTCCTTGCGGATTTGCCGCATACCAATGCTTCGACCAATTAGCAGGATTTCTGTTTCCCACTGAAGCGGGTGTGAATACTAACCAAAGCGAATCACCTTCGCAAGGGCATTTTCGACGCATTGTATCAACTGCGGAAAAAAACAGCAAAAAGCCATTAATTGCTTAAAACAAAGGCGGCAAACGCCGCCTTTTTAAACATTTAGCGTGCAAGATTATGCAGCTTTAACAGCATCCGCAATACGGTGCGCAAATTCGGTTACCTGCGCTTCGTCTTCGCCTTCCACCATCACGCGGATCAGCGGTTCGGTACCAGACTTACGCAGCAGCACGCGTCCACGGCTGCCCAGGGCCGCTTCAACGTCAGCCATCACCGCTTTCACGTTCTCATTTTCCAGCGGATCGCCTTTGCCGGCAGTGAAACGTACGTTTACGAGGATCTGTGGGAAAATTTTCATGCCGCTGCACAGATCGTGCAGGCTCATATGGTTGCGCGCCATGGCGGCAACCACCTGCAACGCGGCCACAATACCGTCACCGGTGGTGGTTTTGTCGAGCAGGATCACGTGACCTGAATTCTCAGCGCCGATACGCCAGCCCTTCTCCTGCAATTTTTCCAGCACATAGCGGTCACCCACTTTCGCGCGAACGAACGGAATACCGAGCTGTTTCAGCGCCAGTTCCAGGCCCATGTTACTCATCAGCGTCCCGACCGCACCGCCGCGCAGCTGACCCTGACGCAGACCTTCACGCGCAATAATGTAGAGGATCTGGTCGCCGTCGACCTTGTTACCTTCGTGATCAACCATGATCACGCGGTCACCGTCGCCGTCCAGCGCAATGCCCAGATCGGCTTTTTCTGCCAGAACGCGCGCCTGCAGGGCACGAACGTCCGTCGCACCGACCTGCTCGTTGATGTTCAGACCATCCGGCTCACAGCCAATGGCGATCACTTTCGCACCGAGCTCGCGGAAGACATTCGGGGCAATGTGGTAGGTCGCGCCATTTGCGCAGTCCACCACAATTTTGAGGTGCGCCAGGCTCAGCTCATTCGGGAAGGTGCCTTTACAGAATTCGATATAGCGACCCGCCGCATCAACGATACGGTTCGCTTTACCCAGCTCGGCGGAATCAACACAGGTGATCTCTTTTTCCATTTCAGCTTCAATGGCTTCTTCCACCTCATCCGGCAGCTTGGTGCCATCAATAGAGAAGAATTTAATGCCGTTGTCGTAGAACGGGTTGTGAGAGGCCGAGATGACAATCCCCGCTTCCGCACGGAAGGTGCGCGTCAGATACGCGACCGCAGGCGTTGGCATTGGGCCTGTAAAAGAGGCGGACAGTCCAGCCGCCGCCAGCCCCGCTTCCAGCGCGGATTCCAGCATATAGCCGGAAATACGGGTGTCTTTACCGATGATAATTTTACGTGAGCCATGACGCGCCAGAACCTTGCCGGCAGCCCAGCCGAGCTTCAGGACAAAATCAGGGGTGATGGGAGCATCGCCTACGCGCCCACGGATACCGTCGGTACCAAAATATTTACGATTACTCATAGCGTTTGTTTTCCTTCGCTGCCAGTGTGGCTTCCACCACACGCATGGCTTCTACTGTTTCTTTGACGTCATGGACACGAATGATGTGCGCACCCTGCATTGCCGCAATCACCGCGCAGGCCAGGCTGCCGCTCAGGCGTTCGCTCGGGCCTACATTCAGCAACTGGCCAATCATCGACTTTCTCGACATTCCCACCAGCAGCGGCAGGCCAAAGTGATGAAATTCCGATAAGCGCGCAAGCAGCGCATAGTTGTGTGAGAGATTTTTACCGAAACCGAACCCCGGGTCGAGCAGCAATTTCTCTTTTGGGATACCGGCACGTTCACAACGTTCGATATGCTCAATAAAGAAGCGATTTACGTCGGCAAAGACATCGTCATACTTCGGCGCGTCCTGCATGGTTTTCGGTTGCCCCTGCATATGCATCAGGCAAACCGGCAGCCCGGTTTCCGCAGCCGCCTCAATCGCTCCCGGCTCGGTAAGTGAACGAATATCATTGATAATGTGAGCGCCCACTTTCGCCACTTCTCGGATCACTTCCGGTTTGGAGGTATCTACTGAGATCCACACTTCAAACCGCTGCGCGATTGCTTCAACGACCGGCACCACGCGCGCCAGCTCTTCTTCCACAGACACGTCCGCCGCACCGGGACGCGTCGATTCGCCGCCAACGTCAATGATGGTGGCACCTGCATTAATCATTAAATTCGCATGCTTAACCGCCTCGATAAGCGTGTTATGCGTGCCGCCGTCAGAGAAGGAGTCAGGGGTAACATTCAGGATCCCCATCACATGGGGATGTGAAAGATCGAGATGCGAGTCCTGAGCGAATAATTTCATGGCGAAATCCCTGATATCTAAATGGTTAAACAGAAATGAAAAACCCCGGAGCAAGCTCCAGGGTTTGAGGTACAAACAAACGCTTCAACAGCAGTGACTTACTTATCGCCCAACTGTTCTGACATGGTGTTGCCCGGGTTTGGCGTACGCGGTTCATCAACCGGACGCGGCGCACGCGGGGTACCATTGTTGTCAGAGTTATTGGAAGCGCCTGGGTCTTCCCAGCCTGCTGGCGGACGCACTTCGCGGCGCGCCATCAGGTCGTCAATCTGCGGTGCATCGATGGTCTCATATTTCATGAGCGCATCTTTCATGGAATGCAGAATGTCCATGTTGTCATTCAGGATCTGACGCGCGCGACCGTAGTTACGTTCAATCAGCGCTTTCACTTCCTGGTCGATGATACGAGCCGTTTCATCGGACATATGTTTCGCTTTTGCCACGGAGCGGCCCAGGAACACTTCGCCCTCTTCCTCTGCATAGAGCAGCGGACCGAGTTTGTCGGAGAAGCCCCACTGAGTCACCATGTTACGCGCCAGGTTTGTCGCCACTTTAATGTCGTTCGACGCACCGGTAGAAACATGTTCCGGACCGTAGATAATCTCTTCCGCCAGACGACCGCCGTACAGGGTTGAGATCTGGCTTTCCAGCTTCTGACGGCTGGCGCTGATCGCATCGCCTTCAGGCAGGAAGAAGGTCACACCCAGCGCACGACCGCGCGGAATAATCGTCACTTTATGCACCGGATCGTGTTCCGGCACCAGGCGACCGATAATCGCGTGACCCGCTTCGTGGTAAGCCGTGGATTCTTTCTGCGCTTCCGTCATCACCATGGAGCGACGTTCCGCACCCATCATGATCTTATCTTTCGCTTTCTCGAACTCCACCATCGACACGACGCGCTTGTTACCGCGAGCGGCAAACAGTGCAGCTTCGTTGACCAGGTTAGCGAGATCCGCACCGGAGAAGCCCGGAGTACCGCGCGCAATGATTGCCGCGTCGATATCTGGCGCCAGCGGTACGCGACGCATGTGGACTTTCAGAATCTGTTCACGACCGCGAACATCCGGCAGACCGACAACAACCTGACGGTCGAAACGGCCTGGACGCAGCAGCGCCGGGTCAAGTACGTCCGGACGGTTAGTTGCCGCGATAACGATGATACCTTCGTTACCTTCGAAGCCGTCCATCTCAACCAGCATCTGGTTCAGCGTCTGTTCACGTTCATCGTGACCACCGCCCAGACCTGCGCCACGCTGGCGGCCTACGGCGTCGATTTCATCGATGAAGATAATGCACGGTGCTGCCTTCTTGGCCTGCTCGAACATGTCACGCACACGAGATGCACCAACACCCACGAACATTTCAACGAAGTCAGAACCTGAAATAGTAAAGAACGGTACCTTCGCTTCACCCGCGATGGCTTTCGCCAGCAGGGTCTTACCGGTACCCGGAGGGCCGACCATCAGGACGCCTTTCGGGATCTTACCGCCCAGCTTCTGGAAACGGCTCGGCTCGCGCAGGTATTCAACCAGTTCACCCACCTCTTCTTTCGCTTCGTCACACCCGGCGACGTCTGCAAACGTGGTTTTGATCTGATCTTCCGTCAACATACGCGCCTTGCTCTTACCGAACGACATGGCACCTTTGCCACCGCCGCCCTGCATCTGGCGCATAAAGAAGATCCAGACGCCGATAAGAAGCAGCATCGGGAACCAGGAAATGAAGATAGAAGCCAACAGGCTCGGTTCTTCTGGCGGCTCGCCTACCACTTTGACGTTTTTGGTCAGAAGGTTATCAAGCAGCTTAGGATCGTTCACCGGGATGTAAGTCGTGTAACGGTTACTATCTTTCTTGGTAACGTTGATCTCACGTCCGTTGATACGCGCTTCGCGAACCTGGTCCTGATTGACCTCCTGCAGGAAGGTAGAATAATCCACCTTGCGGCCATTCGACTCGCTGGGCCCAAAGCTCTGGAATACTGACATCAGCACAACGGCAATGACCAGCCAGAGTATTAGGTTTTTCGCCATGTCACTCAAGGGATTAACCTCATATTACAACTGTGTTAAAAACAGCGTCAGGATACTCTATATCCAGTTTCATTCAAACTTTCGTCTGAAATCTCCCGGTTATCATTTTCGCCCGGTCGCTACAATATACACTTCACGGGAACGGGCCCGGGAAGAGTCCGGCTTACGAACTTTGACCTTCGCAAACAGGGAGCGAATTTCCTTAAGATACTCCTCGAAACCTTCGCCCTGAAACACCTTCACAACAAAACTACCACCAGGCGCTAGTACATCACGACACATTTCTAACGCTAGCTCCACCAGATACATGGCGCGGGGGATATCCACCGCCGGTGTTCCGCACATATTTGGTGCCATATCTGACATGACAACCTGGACCTTACTGTCACCTACACGATCAAGTAACGCTTTCAGCACTAATTCATCACGAAAGTCGCCCTGAAGGAAGTCGACACCGACGATGGGATCCATTGGTAAAAGATCGCACGCGATGATTCGGCCCGTTCCGCCGATCTGCGTTACCGCATACTGGGACCATCCGCCAGGTGCCGCACCGAGGTCAACAACCGTCATCCCCGGCTTAAAAAGTTTGTCACTTTGCTGTATTTCATCAAGTTTAAACCAGGCACGGGAACGCAACCCCTTTTTCTGTGCCTGTTGAACATATTTATCGCTAAAGTGTTCCTGAAGCCAGCGGCTGGAGCTGGCAGAACGCTTTTTACCTGTCATTTAACATTTCCGTCCTGGTTCATCGTTACTTGCCTGTGACGTAAATTTCTACGCAGCTATTTGGCGATATTAGGGAGATGGCGGTAGAATGAACCGTTTTCAATCCCAACGTAAGCAAAAATATACGATGAATCTGAGTACTAAACAAAAACAGCACCTTAAAGGTCTGGCACATCCGCTCAAGCCTGTAGTGATGCTTGGCAACAATGGTTTGACCGAAGGGGTGCTTGCCGAGATTGAACAAGCGCTGGAACACCACGAGCTGATCAAGGTGAAAATCGCCTCTGAAGACAGAGACACTAAAAACCTGATCGTGGAAGCCATCGTGCGCGAAACCGGCGCCTGTAATGTACAGGTCATCGGTAAAACGCTGGTGCTCTACCGCCCATCTATAGAGCGTAAAATCTCGCTGCCACGTTAAGGATATCCTGAATTAAACACATTTTCTGTGTGAAACGAGGGATTTCTGTCAGCAGGCGAGCAAAATGCCATGCTCCTTGAGTTGATAAAAGGCCGCTACGCGGCCTTTTTCTTTTCTTTACAATGTATCAACATCTTAGTAGAGAAGCGAATTACAGGTATTCAACCTTAATAATTTCGTATTCCACTTCACCGCCAGGGGTGCGAATGGTGACAACATCGTCCTGCTCTTTGCCAATCAGGCCGCGAGCAATCGGTGAGTTCACCGAAATCAGGTTCTGTTTGAAGTCAGCTTCATCATCACCCACGATGCGATAGGTCTGCTCTTCGTCGTTGTCCAGGTTCAGCACGGTAACGGTTGAACCAAAAATCACACGGCCATTATTCGGCATTTTGGTGATATCGATAACCTGTGCATTGGACAGTTTTGCTTCGATATCTTTAATACGCCCTTCACAGAAGCCCTGCTGCTCACGCGCGGCGTGGTATTCAGCGTTCTCTTTCAGGTCGCCATGCTCACGGGCTTCCGCGATAGCGGCGATGATTTCAGGGCGACGTACGGATTTCAGAAAATCCAGCTCTTCGCGCAGTTTTTCGGCACCACGTAAGGTCATCGGAATAGCTTGCATTTGTTATACCTCTTAAACATTCCTGTTGGGAGCAGTGTTCCCTGCTCCAGCCCACCTGAACAGGCCAGAAGCAAAAAGAAAACCGACCCGGGAGCAACGCCCCAGGTCAGCAGCAATTTTTCAATTTGATACGCATTTTACCGCGAAGTTCACTATGGGTCATCGTTTACTTTGCAGTGCCATGCACCGTAGTATGACGGTTTGTTTTCGGGTTGTTAGCGCGAGATTATGCGATTTTCCAGTTTTATCATCGGATTGACTACCAGTATAACGTTCACCGCCCAGGCCGCGAATGTTGATGAGTACATTAATCAGCTTCCCGCAGGCGCGAACCTCGCCCTGATGGTTCAGAAGGTTGGCGCACAGGCTCCCGAGATTGACTATCACAGTCAACAGATGGCGCTGCCTGCCAGTACCCAAAAGGTGATCACCGCCCTCGCCGCTCTGCTCCAGCTCGGGCCTGACTTCCGTTTTACGACCACCCTTGAAACCAAAGGTAACGTTGAGGGTGGCGAACTGAAAGGCGATCTTATCGCCCGTTTTGGAGGCGATCCAACCTTTAAACGCCAGGATATCCGCAATATGGTTGCGGTGCTAAAAAAAACCGGCGTGCAGAAAATTGATGGCGATGTGCTGATCGACACGTCCATCTTTGCCAGCCACGACAAAGCCCCGGGCTGGCCGTGGAACGACATGACACAGTGCTTTAGCGCCCCGCCCGCCGCCGCGATTGTTGACCGCAACTGCTTCTCGGTTTCGCTTTACAGTGCGCCAAAGCCGGATGACTTAGCGTTTATCCGCATCGCGTCCTATTACCCGGTCACCATGTTTAGCCAGGTTCGCACGCTGGCCAAGGGTTCCCCCGATGCCCAGTATTGCGAACTGGATGTGGTGCCAGGCGATCTTAACCGCTTCACGCTCACCGGCTGCCTGACGCAGCGCGCCGATCCGCTGCCGCTGGCCTTTGCAATACAGGATGGCGCAAGCTATGCAGGCGCCATCCTGAAAGATGAGCTGAAACAAGCGGGAATAACCTATTCCGGCACCCTGCTTCGTCAGACGCAGGTCAACCAGCCCGGCACGGTCATCGCCAGCAAACAGTCTGCGCCGCTGCACGATTTACTGCGAATTATGCTGAAAAAGTCAGACAACATGATTGCCGATACGGTGTTCCGCATGATTGGCCACGCCCGTTTCGGCGTGCCGGGAACCTGGCGCGCGGGCTCAGACGCGGTGCGTCAGATTCTGCGCCAGCAGGCGGGGATCGACCTGGGTAATACCATCGCCGTCGATGGCTCCGGCCTGTCGCGCCATAATTTGATCTCTCCGGCCACGATGATGCAGGTGCTTCAGTACATTGCACAGCATGACACTGAGCTAAACTTTATTTCAATGCTGCCGCTGGCCGGACATGACGGTTCACTGCAGTACCGTGCGGGGCTTCACGCTGCCGGCGTGGATGGCAAAGTCTCCGCGAAAACAGGCTCACTGCAGGGGGTTTACAACCTTGCAGGCTTCATCACTACCGCCAGCGGACAGCGCATGGCATTCGTGCAGTATCTTTCCGGCTATGCCGTCGAACCGACCGATCAGCGCAATCGTCGTATTCCGCTGGTTCGCTTCGAAAGCAGGCTTTATAAGGACATCTACCAGAATAACTAGCGATGAAACTACTTATAGTTGAAGACGA
>OMGL01001482.1_pt1 | contig 14326 bp, 10 predicted proteins | sample 1645831 | NCBI WGS metagenome assembly OMGL01 (sample SAMN00849301, study PRJEB25192) | human gut metagenome | reverse complement strand
GGCCTCTAAGGCAACGGGCTTCCCGATCGCCAAAGTAGCAGCCAAGCTGGCCGTGGGATATACGCTCGACGAACTCAAAAACGAAATCACGGGCGGCCGTACTCCGGCATCTTTCGAACCGACCATCGACTATGTTGTGGTCAAGACACCGCGCTTTGCTTTCGAGAAATTCCCCAAAGCCGATAAGCGCCTGACCACACAGATGAAGTCAGTCGGCGAAGTGATGGCCATCGGCCGTACCTTTCAGGAAGCACTTCAGAAAGCACTTCGCGGTTTGGAAACCGGTAAAGACGGCTTAAACGAAATCTCGACCGATCGCGCTACGATCCACCACGAGATCAGTGAACCGGGCCCCGACCGTCTCTGGTACTTGGCCGACGCTTTCCGTTTGGGCTACACCGTCAAAGAAGCTCATCGCGCCACCAAGATTGATCCTTGGTTCTTGGTTCAGGTTAAAGAGCTTGTCGATATTGAGAACCGTCTCAAGGAATACAGCCTGCCTGAGCTCTCTAAGGAAGAAATGCTTTTCCTCAAGAAGAAAGGCTTCTCCGATCGTCGCATTGCTAAGCTTCTGAAGGTCAAGGAAGACCAGGTTCGTGCTCGTCGTCACGAACTCGGAATTCGTCCGGTCTACAAACGCGTGGATACCTGCGCAGGCGAATTCCCGACGGATACCGCTTACATGTATTCGACCTACGAGGAAGAATCTGAAGTTAATCCTTCCGATCGCCGCAAGATCATGATTCTGGGCGGTGGCCCTAACCGTATCGGTCAGGGTATCGAGTTTGATTATTGCTGCGTTCATGCCTCTATGGCGCTTCGCGAAGACGGTTATGAAACCATCATGGTCAACTGCAACCCGGAAACGGTGTCCACCGACTACGACACGAGCGACAGACTGTACTTTGAACCGGTCACGCTCGAAGACGTGCTCGAAATCATCGATGTCGAAAAACCCGAAGGCGTCATTGTTCAGTATGGCGGCCAAACCCCGCTTAAACTCGCTCGCGCCCTGGAAGCCAACGGCGTCAACATTATCGGTACGTCTCCGGATTCCATTGACGCTGCCGAAGACCGTGAACGCTTCCAGCACTTGCTGCAGAATCTCGGACTTCATCAGCCCCCTAACAGAACCGCTCGCACCGAAGAAGAGGCCATTCGTTTGGCTGACGAAATCGGTTATCCGCTAGTTGTTCGTCCGAGCTATGTGCTTGGCGGTCGCGCCATGGATATCGTGCACGACAGAAGCGAACTCGAACGCTACATGCGCGAAGCCATTAAAGTTTCTTTCGATTCTCCGGTTCTTCTGGATCGCTTCTTGGATGACGCCGTTGAAATGGACGTCGATGCCGTCTCTGACGGTAAAGAAGTCAGAATCGGCGGCGTGATGCAGCATATCGAACAGGCTGGCGTTCACTCCGGTGACTCCGCTTGCTCGATTCCTCCGTATTCTCTTGATCCGGCCCTGGTCGAAGAAGTTAAGCGCCAGACCCGCGAAATGGCTCGCGCCTTAAACGTTGTCGGTCTGATGAACGTTCAGTTTGCGATTCAGCACGCCTTCTCCGATCATCCGGAAATCTTCGTGCTCGAAGTCAATCCGCGCGCTTCCAGAACCGTTCCGTTTGTTTCCAAGTCCACCGGACAGCAGCTCGCTAAGATCGCCGCCCGCTGTATGGTCGGCCAGAGTCTGGAAGAGCAGAAGCAGCCGGTAGAAGTTGAACTCGACCACTACAGCGTTAAGGAAGCCGTCTTCCCGTTTGCCAAGTTCTTAGGCGTTGACCCGGTTCTCGGACCGGAAATGCGTTCCACCGGCGAAGTCATGGGTGTCGGCCGCAGCTTCGGCGAAGCTCTCTTTAAGAGCCAATTAGGTGCCGATTCTGCGATTCCTAAGTCCGGGCGCGTCTTTATTTCCGTCAAGGAAGAAGACAAGCCTCGTCTGCCGCAGCTCGCTAAGAACTTCACGGAAGCAGGCTATCAGCTCGTTGCTACTCGCGGCACGGCCAAAGTCATCCGCGAAGCCGGCTACCGATGCGATGTGGTGAACAAGGTTTCCGAGGGGCGCCCGAATATTGTGGACGAATTGAAAAACGGCACTATCCAATTGGTGATTGCAGTCGCAGCCGAAAGCCGCTCTGAAATCGCAGATGCTTCCGCCATTCGAATTGCCTCATTGGCTAACCACGTGACTTTCTACACGGCTATGGCAAATGCCTTGGCAGTGATTGAAGGAATTCGTCATATGCAGGATACCGAGGTTTATGCGCAGCAAGAGCTGCACAAACACCTTCAGCACTAATTTCATTCTTATGAGCGCTTTCTTTCAAGAAGGCGCAATTAACCGGGAGTAAATATGCCCTTTAATCTGAAAAATCGTTCCTTACTGAGTCTTGTGAACCACACACCCGAAGAGATTGATTACTTGGTTTCATTGGCCGAAGATCTTAAGAAGGCCAAAAGAGCAGGTACGGAACGTCCTCAGCTTCGCGGAAAAAGCATTGCGCTGATTTTTGAAAAAACTTCTACACGTACTCGTTCTGCCTTTGAAGTGGCTGCCTATGATCAGGGTGCACATACGACTTTCTTTGATCCTGCTGTTTCACAGATTGGTCATAAGGAAAGTATTAAAGACTCCGCTCGCGTTTTGGGCTCCATGTATGACGCAATCGAATTTCGCGGCTTCAAGCAGGAAACGGTTGAAGAGCTCGCCGAGTATGCGGGCGTTCCTGTTTTTAACGGACTGACCGATGAATGGCATCCGACCCAGATGCTCTGCGACTTGCTTACCATGAAAGAGGCCAGCGGAAAGCGCTGGAAAGACATCTCTTTTGCTTATCTCGGAGATGCTCGCTTTAACACCGGTAATTCTCTGCTACTTGTCGGCGCAAAAATGGGCATGGATGTTCGTATCGGAGCACCAAAGGCTTATTGGCCCTCTCAGGAATTGATTGACATGTGCCGAGAATTCGCCAAGGCTTCGGGCGCAAGGATCACGATTACTGAAGATCCCGAAGCAGCGGTAAAAGGGGTGGACTTCATCCATACGGATATTTGGGTCTCTATGGGAGAACCAAAGGAAGTTTGGGATGAACGTATCGAAGCGCTTCTGCCCTATCAAGTCAATAAAAAACTGATGGAAGCTTCCGGCAATCCGAACGTGAAATTTATGCACTGTCTGCCTGCCTACCATAACACGGAGACAAAGGTCGGAGAAGCGGTTATCAAGGCTCACCCGGAACTCGCGGGCGGTGTGGAGGTGACTGAAGAAGTATTTGAGTCTCCTGCTTCTATTGTGTTCCAGCAGGCCGGAAACCGCCTTCATACAATTAAGGCAGTCTTAGTTTCCTCTTTGGCATAAACGACGGAAGAAACGTTGCTTGGGAGAAAGCGGGAGTTCGGCCCGCATCAGGAGCAATGAGAGAAACCTCATAACTGAATGCGCTATGATTAGCGCATTCGTTAATAAACAGGCGGTCAACGACCGCCTTTAGATTTTTAGAAAATGCCTATACCTATTACTGCCCGCGGGGCAAAGATGTTGAAAGACGAGCTTCAGCGTTTGAAAACGCAGGATAGACCTGCGGTTGTTCAGGCAATTGCCGAAGCACGTGAAAAGGGAGACCTTTCTGAAAATGCCGAATATGATGCAGCCAGAGAGTCTCAGGCCTTTATTGAAGGCCGAATTTTAGAGCTCGAGAGCAAAATTGCTCAGTTCCAGGTGATTGATCCGTCCACACTTCCGGATAACGGCAAAGTTGTGTTCAGCGCTACTGTGACGATTGAAGATGTTGAGACAGGCAATCGTCAAACGGTTCAGATTGTGGGCAACGATGAAAGCGACACTAAACTCGGTCGTATTTCCGTGGCTAGCCCGATGGCTCGTGCCTTAATCGGCAAGTCGGAAGGGGACGAGGTGGAAGTACAGGCCCCGGGGGGCCTGTCGGAATACGAAATTATTTCGGTCCAATACATCTAATTGATGCATCGATAAAGGCAGTTACTCTTCGGAGATGCCTTTATTCTTGCTGGCTAGGCGGGAGCCCAGGGTTTTGCCTTTGGCTCCCACTGCTTTTACTTGGCCCTTCGGTGTCTTGCCTTTCTTCACGGTTTTAGCCCAGGGAAGGCTCTTAGCTTCCTTGTTCTTGTTCTGAATCATTTCCGTGAGGCGCTTGCGGTTGTTGCGTGCTTTGGCGCCGGTCTTGCGAGCGGCTGCCGGAGCAGCTTTCTTAACCTTCGGGGTTTCTTCGGTTTCTTCTTTTTCAGGAATCGGACGGAACAAGACTAAAAGTTTTCCGATTTGGGTAATCTTGGCGGCGCCGAGTTTGTCAGCCAGCTCTTCAAAAATGGCCGTGCGTTCTTCTCTGTCGTCGCTCGGGACTTTGACCTTGATCAAGCCGTGAGCGGTTAAGGCGCGGTCCACTTCCTTAATCACGGCTTCTGTAAGACCGTTTCCGCCGAGCAGAACCACCGGATCAAGGTGGTGTGCTTTTGCCTGAAGTAAGAGGCGAGCGTTACGATCGAGCACTAATTGTGACATTATTAACTCCTTATTTGATTTTTTTGAAAGTGTAAGCCTATGCCGGTATCTGAAAAGAAACTTCGCTCTAATCCTGCGTGGATTAAGCGTCACCTGACCGATCCTTTTGTTAAGAAAAGTGTTCAGGAAGGTTACCGAGCCCGTTCGGTTTACAAGCTCATGGAGATTGATGATAAAGATAAAATCATCAAACCCGGCATGAGTGTTGTCGATTTAGGCGCTGCGCCTGGGTCCTGGACCCAAATTGTTAAAGAGCGTCTGACCGATAAGGACGGGAAAATCGACGGTAAAGTTATCGCCATGGATATCCTGCCGATGGAGCCGATTGAAGGTGTCCATTTCCTGCAGGGCGACTTCCGAGAGCAGGAAGTCGCAGACAAGCTAACCGATCTCTTGGAAGGCGAGAAGGTCGACGTCGTTCTCTCCGATATGGCCCCGAACTTGTCCGGTGTTGCCGCGGCCGACGCCGCCCGCTGCTTGCTCTTGAATGAACTGGCCTTGGATTTCGCTAAAGAGAACCTCAAGAAGAACGGTTCTTTTGTTTGCAAGGTGTTTCAGGGGAGCGGCTATTCTCAGTACGTTGAAGCTTGCAAAAAGACTTTTAGAAAGGTTTCCGTGCGAAAGCCCGAGGCCTCCAGAAGTTCTTCGGCAGAAGTGTATATTGTTGCGCGTGATTTGAAATAACCGGCTGCAAGAGAAACAGCAGGTTTTCCTTCTGAGAGAAACCCTGCTGAGATTTTTTAACCCCTTGGGAGAGGCTACTTGTCAAAAGGTTATCGTCCTATTTGCGGTAACCGCACTTCGGGCATACGCCGTTCTCATCTAACGCGATACCGCAGAGAGGACAGCGGTCCACAGTTCCTTGAGGTTTATATTCCTGAGAAGCTGCATTTACACCGCTCGTGAAAGTGATTTTGGCAATGTTGAGTTTGTCTTTCAGCAGATCGTAAGCGATCTTGATCATTCCTTCCGTAGTGAGCGTTTCCTTTGTTACGACAAGACGGCAATCGGGATAACAGGTAATGAGGTCTGTCTTAACTGGAGCACCCTTCATTTTGTTGGAGGGAGCTCCGTTGCGGATGCCTTGCTCATCGTAGACGGCAAGGACAGCGGGAAGCAAAGGATCATCCTCTCTAAGGATGAGCGCGTGATCAAAGTTCTTCAAAAATTCCCAAGCAGTCTTTCGAATTTCGTTGCAAGGAAAGACCATATTGACCCCGCGTTCGATCGTGTCTTCAACTTCGATGGTTAAAACACCGGTATGTCCGTGTAAATACTGGGCTTCTCCTTGAAAATTAAGAAAACGATGTGCGTACTGCAAATCAAAAGACGTGATGCTTCTCATACTTTTCTCCTTAGTGAGGACGGTATCAATTTCAATTCGGTTTAATGTTTTTTCTTGGCGCACTCGGGACAGAGCCCGACAAATGTGAGGTCATGACTCTTTATCAGATATTTATTTCTTTTTCTGACTTCCTCATCTAGAGATGCCATGTAAGGCATTTCTACATCCATTACCTTGCCGCATTGCTCGCACCTCAGGTGATAGTGATTGCTGCAAATATGGTCGTAACGTTCAGGAGAACCTGAGATGTTGCGAAGTCGAATTTCTCCTTCTTCTGCTAACAGTTTTAAGTTTCTGTAAACAGTTGCACGGCTGATGGTCGGGCAGTTTTTTTGAACTTCCTGATAAACCTCGTCAGCAGTCGGATGGTTCTGCAGCTGCCTTACTGCGCTTAATACCAGTTGTCTCTGAATCGTGTTACGAGAATTAGTCATTGCCTTTAATAACATTAAATCTTGATTGATATACTATCCTAATTAGGACAAAGTATCAATAAAAAGACTTTTGCGTATTGTAATAATTTATTTCTAATAAAAACAGAAGGGCGGCCAATAGGCCGCCCTCGAAAGGCGAATCAAGAAGCGTTTGTTTTAAGAAAAACTCTTTTTGTAGAACGCAACGATTTCCCTCATAGGAATATATTTTATGTTGTCGTAGAGATCCGTGTGATTGGCTGCCGGAATAATCATGAGTGTTTTGTTGTCGCCGGTGAGCTTCTTGAAAGCGTCTTTGCTGAAATACAGAGAGTGGGCTTTTTCTCCGTGGATCATCAGCACCGGACTTCTAATTTCGTCAGCGAAAGTCAGCAGCGGTGTATTGATGAAGGAGAGCGCCGAAGTCTTGTTCCAGTGTCCGTTGGAGTTGATGGACCTCGGATGGAAGCCTCTCGGTGTCTTGTAATACTCCCAGTAATCTTTTACGAACTGAGGTTCATCGCCGGTAAGTTTATCAGGCAGACCTGCGCCGGGTGCGTAGGTTCCGTCTTTGGTGTCTTCGGTACGCTGGGCATTCAATTCCTGCTTCAATGCATAGCGAGCATTTTTATCCATCTTGTCGAAATAGCCATAGGTGTTCACACGGCTCATGTCGTACATAGTGGAGGTGACGGTAGCTTTGATGCGGGTGTCGATTGCAGCGGCGTTCAATGCAAAACCGCCGAATCCGCAGATGCCGAGCACCCCGATCTTGTTGTGGTCGACGCCCTTGAGGTTCGACAGATAATCGACAGCTGCGGAGAAATCTTCCGTACTGATGTCAGGAGAAGCTAGATTGCGGGGGAAGCCGGAGCTTTCACCGGTAAAGGACGGATCAAAAGCTAAAGTCACGAAGCCGTTTGCGGCCAATGTCTGCGCATAAAGTCCCGAAGCCTGTTCCTTGACTGCTCCGAACGGGCCGCAAACAGCGATAGCCGGCAGGTCGCCCGACACGCCTTTGGGGCAGTATAGGTTACCGATTAATCTCGTGCCGAAGCGGGTATAAAAAGATACTTTTTTATGTTCGACCCTGTCGTCCTGCGGGAACGTTTTGTCCCATTTCTCTAAATTGTTCATCTTTGTTTTTCCCTCCGAGGAGCGTACAGGCCCCGCAACGGTTAAAGCGGTAAGTGTTGCAGCTCCGATAATGAAAGATCTTCTTTGCATGATTTTCGACTGACGTTGAAAACGAGTAGGGACAGAATAGAAGCTTTGTTTTAACATATCAAATACTTATTTAACAACTAAGATATGCTTTTTTAGTATATGAATTTGAGAAGTCTTCGTTTCTTCCTTGCTGTCGCAGAAAACAACGGCGTTCAAAAGGCCGCGGAATCCCTGCATCTGACTCAGCCGAACATCTCTCGGGCGCTTAAGGCCTTGGAAGAAGAGTTGAACGCGCAGTTGTTTGTTCGCACGGCCCGCGGAGTGGAAATCACTGAGGAAGGCGAACTTCTCAGAATGCGGGCGGAAGAAATCTTGTCTTTGGTGGACAAGACCAAGGCCGAATTTGTAGATTCAAAGGGTAGTGAGCTGAGCGGGGAAGTGCGGATCGCTGCCGGTGAGTCTGAAGGCATGCGCAATGTCATTCGGGCGATGTCGCTTTTTAAAGCTATACATCCGAAGGTTGAGTTCTCAGTGACGAGCGGCAACAGCGCTAATGTGGCCTATCAGTTGAATGTCGGTCTCTCCGACCTCGGAATTGTGTTTGATCCTTTTGACGTCTCGAAATACGAATACACCCGCTTGCCCTGGAAAGAAGATTGGTGCGTCTATCTGCGCAAAGACGATCCGCTCGCAGAAGAGCCATTCGTTACACCTCAGATGCTTCGAGATCGTCCGCTGATATTGTCAGCACAAACCCGAGGTGCCGGCTTTTTGAAGTCTTGGCTTGGGCGCAGTCTTGAAGAGCTAAATGTGGTGGCGTATTTCACGCTGATCAACACGCCGAAACTCATGGTTGAAGAGGGCCTCGGTCTGATGATCTCTTTTGATAACTTAATTGACCTGGATCCAAACGGCCCCTTAATGATTAAGCCCTTAGCGCCCAAACTTCATTCTGCTACCTATCTCATCAGAAAGAAGGAAAAAGTGCTCTCCCGCGCGGCGCAAGCCTTCCATGAATATTTGAAAGACTACGCATTGAGCGCAGAAGCAGCTCAAAACAATTAAGCCGAAGAACGGATCGAGGATGTTTGGCAGCTGCGCTAAACTTTCCTGCACGCTTCGAGCTCCGTTTTAAAACAGCATCTTTTTATTTTGGAAAATATGACTCAAGATTTCGTCCATCTTCGTATGCATACCGAGTTCTCAATCAAAGACGGTATGCTCAACCCGAAGAAAGTAGTACATAAGGCGATTGCCTCCGGGATGAAGGCGCTGGCGATTACAGACGCCACGGCGATGTTCGGTGATGTCATTTTCTATAAAGCCGCATCAGCCGCCGGTATCAAGCCGATTCTCGGCGCGGACTGCTCGATTACGAATCACTACAACCGTGATGATTATCTGCGCCTTTTATTTTTAGCGAGAAATCATCAGGGGTACCTGACGCTTTGCGACCTGCTGAGTCGTGCGTGGCTCACCAATCAATATAAAGACAGAGGCGAAGTCGACCTCGACTGGATTACGCCGGAAATGGCCGATGGCTTGATTGTGCTCTCCGGCTTCAATACCGGGGCGATCGGTAAGGCTATCCTGAACGGAAGTTCATCGGCTGCAGGAAGCCCGCAGATTGTCCCAGAAATTCCCGCACTTCTTTATGGAGCTGCAGAGAGTGGGGCGCCCGAATGACGAAATGCTCGTCGCCGAATCCGTCAAGCTCGCCAAGAAACTCGGGCTGCCGGTTGTTGCTACTCAGCCGATTCAGTTTGAGAACCCGGAAGATTTTGAATTCCATGAAGCTCGCGTGGCGATTGCCGACGGCTTCACGCTGGCAAATAAGGCTCGTCCTCGTATTTACACGCCTCAGCAGTATTTCCGTACGAAAGAAGAAATGTGCGAGCTCTTCAAAGACATTCCTTCTGCGATTGAAAACAGCGTTGAAATTGCAAAACGCTGCAATGTCACGATCAAACTCGGGAAACCGCAGCTGCCGATTTTCCCGACGCCCGACGGTATGTCTCTCAAAGACTACATGGCACAGCTCGCGCGCGAGGGTCTAGACCGCCGCCTGAAAGTCTTATATCCGGATGAGAAAAAACGCGAAGCAGCGTTCCCGCGCTACAAGGAACGCCTGGAGCGTGAGATCAAGATCATTCAGGACATGGACTTCCCGGGTTACTTCCTCATCGTGCAAGACTTTATTAACTGGGCCAAGACCCACGGCTGTCCTGTGGGTCCGGGCCGCGGTTCGGGTGCCGGTTCCTTGGTGGCTTACAGCTTGGGTATTACCGACTTGGATCCGCTTGCGTACGACTTGCTGTTCGAACGCTTTCTGAATCCGGAACGTGTGTCCATGCCTGACTTTGACGTGGACTTCTGCCAGAACAACCGCGGACGCGTGATTGAGTACGTGAAATCCAAGTACGGCGAAGAGTCCGTGAGCCAGATTGCGACCTTCGGTACGATGGGTGCCAAGGGCGTCATTAAAGATGTCGGCCGTGTTCTCGATATGTCGTATTCCGAGGCCGATCGCCTTTCCCGCATGATTCCGACGCGCCCCGGTCACAACACGACCCTTGAAGAAGCGCTCAGCGAAGAGCCGCAGTTCCGCGCTGAAGTTCGCAACAATCCTCAGGCCCGCAAACTCATTGAGTACGCCTTGAAATTGGAAGGCACCACCCGAAGCTTGGGCATTCACGCAGGCGGCGTGCTGATTGCACCGGGCAAACTGATTGATTTCTGTCCGCTCTACGCAGCAGGCATGCTGCCGGAAAACGTCATCAGTATGTATGACAAAAAGGACGTGGAAGCCGTAGGTCTGGTGAAGTTCGACTTCCTTGGTCTGACAACGCTCACGATTATTGAACGTGCGCTCGACTACATCGAAAAGAACATCGGCGTTCGTCCGGACATCGAGCACATGGAGTGTGATGATGAGGACACGTACAAGAAGATTTTCCAGACCGGAGATACGGTTGCCGTGTTCCAGTTTGAATCTCCGGGTATGCACAAGCTTCTGATTGATGCGAAACCGACTCAGCTTTCCGACTTGATCGCTTTGAACGCCTTGTATCGTCCGGGCCCGATGGACCTGATTCCGGACTTCCTGGATATTCGTGCCGGACGCAAGAAAGCCGAATATGCGGATCCCCGTTTGATTCCGATTCTGGAAGATACGGCCGGCATTATGGTGTATCAGGAACAGGTGATGCTGGGGGCGCAGAAGATCGGCGGCTACTCACTCGGCGGCGCTGACATTCTTCGACGCGCCATGGGTAAGAAAGACGTCGCCGAAATGGAACGCCAGAGCAAAGTGTTCATCGAAGGTGCGGCAAAGAACGGCGTTTCTGAGGAAGTGGCCGCTCACTTATTCGAGTTAATGCGTAAGTTCGCAGGCTACGGCTTTAACAAATCCCACGCTGCTGCATACTCTTATGTTGCCTATAAAACCGGCTGGCTGAAGAATTACTACCCGGCAGAATTCCTGGCTTCCTCTTTGAGTGAAGTGATGACCGATCCGGAGAAGTCTCTGAAGATTTTGATGGATGCTAAACGCCATAGTGTCAAACTTCTCGGGCCGGATATCAACGAGAGCGAATTTAACTATACCAGTCCCAAGACGATGGAAATTCGTATGGGCTTAGGCGCCCTAAAGGGTGTGGGTTCAGCACCTGCAGAAGCTATCAAGGCCGAAAGAGAACAAAATGGTCCGTTCAAAGACCCGTTCGATCTCGTCAAACGGGTGGGCTCTCAGCTCATCACGAAGAAGATTATCCAGGTCTTTGCAATGGCAGGCGTCTTTGATTCCATTGAGCCCAATCGCCGCAAGTGGTTTGAAAATGCTGACGTGGTAGTTCAGTCTGCTCAGGAAAACGAAAAGGCGGCTGACCAGTTCAGCCTCTTCGGAGAAGAACCGTCTAACGAAGTACCGATCAAGGAAGTTGCGCCTTGGAGTGACCGCACTCGGATGGAAAAAGAGCAGTATGTTCTCGGCTTCTATTTCTCGGGTCATCCGCTGGAAGCCTATCAGTCGGAACTCAAGCGTAATTTCGGAGCTCTTGTGGCAGGTACCGAATCTGAGAATCCGGGGGAATACCTCGTTGCCGGTATGTATCTCGGCTGCGAACAGCGCCGCGGCAAGGACGGTTCTCCGTTCGTTACGCTGCATTTGGCGACGCCTGACGGTCCGGTGGACTACAGCGTTAAGAACCAGTACTTCGAACAGGAAAGAGTCCGAATCAAAGAGATTCCCAAAGGCGAGATTGTGGTCGTGGAACTTAAAAAGTCTCACAGTAAGAAGAGCGGAAAGACCTGGGCAAGTCCCGGAGCCTTCTATCCGCTTTACGAACTGCGCCATCGCCAGAGAGCGCATATTGTCATTCGGCCGGCGGAAGAAGCTGATCCGAAGGAGCTCGAGCGCCTGATTTTGGACGTCCAGATGACGCATCCCGAAGAAGCGATTCGCGTGGACTTCGAATTCTCGGACGACCGCAGTTTCCGTGTTCGTCTTCCCTGTCCGTATAAAGCAGCCGCCGATTGGACATTGGTCCGAGATTTAGAGGATTCGCCCTCTATTCGGCAGGTTGAAGTGGCTTACGGCTTGTAACTTCAGCTCCCGAACTGAGAAAAAATTAGGTTTTTAGGCTAAGTATTATTCATAATTTATAGAAATCGCAAGAAAAGGTAAGAAAGGCCTTTTTTGTTACTCGGTTTTTGGTATTGTTTGATAACCAGGGCGGGTTTCGCCCTTATAAATCGACAACCGACGGCCCTATAGGCCGTGCATTTGAGGTGAAATTTTGAACAAAAATAATTTATTCGCCAAAGTTGCCGTATGGATCGTGATTGCCTTAGTGCTGTTTACTGTATTTAAGCAGTTTGACGGCGCCAAGAAGATGGTGGCTAATGAACCGTCCACGAGCTATACGCAATTTATGGACCAAGCCAAGGAAGGCAAAATTAAACGCGTCGATGTTCAGGGTCGTACGCTTACCGTCACTCCGACGGAAGGAGCTGCCTATAAGATCACAGCTCCCGGAGACCTTTGGATGGTTGAAGACCTCCGTAAGGCCGGTGTTCAGGTCTACGGTCAGCCTGATGAAGAACAGAGCTTCTTAGCTTCCATCTTTATTTCTTGGTTCCCGATGCTCATCCTCATCGGCGTGTGGATTTTCTTCATGCGTCAAATGCAGGGCGGCGGAAAGGGCGGTGCTTTCAGCTTCGGCAAATCTAAAGCCAGAATGCTCGACAGCTCGAATAACAATGTCACTTTTGCCGACGTCGCCGGCTGCGATGAAGCCAAAGAAGAAGTGACCGAAATCGTGGATTACCTCAAGGATCCGAGCCGTTATCAGCGCTTAGGTGGTCGTATTCCCCGCGGCGTGCTGCTCGTCGGCTCTCCGGGTACCGGTAAAACACTTTTGGCCAAAGCCATTGCCGGCGAAGCTAAAGTTCCCTTCTTCACAATTTCCGGTTCCGACTTCGTTGAAATGTTCGTCGGTGTCGGTGCCGCTCGTGTTCGCGACATGTTCGAGAACGCTAAGAAGAATTCTCCCTGCATCATCTTCATCGACGAAATTGATGCGGTTGGCCGTCAGCGCGGCGCCGGTCTCGGCGGAGGCAATGACGAACGCGAACAGACTTTGAACCAAATGCTCGTCGAGATGGACGGTTTCGACACCAACAGCAGCGTCATCGTGATCGCTGCCACGAACCGCCCTGACGTTCTTGACCCCGCATTGCTGCGTCCGGGCCGCTTTGACCGTCAGGTCGTGGTTCCGCTGCCCGATATTCGCGGCCGTGAACAGATTCTGAAAGTTCACATGCGCAAGATTCCGGTCGGCGCCGACGTGGACGAGTCTGTCCTCGCTCGCGGTACGCCCGGCTTCTCCGGTGCCGATCTGGCTAACCTCGTGAACGAAGCGGCCTTGTTTGCCGCTCGCCGCAACGGCCGTGTGGTTGCCATGGAAGACTTCGAACGCGCTAAAGACAAGATCATGATGGGCGCTGAGCGCAAAGCTATGGTCATGTCCGAAGACGAAAAACGCAACACGGCTTACCACGAATCCGGCCATGCTCTGGTTGCACGTCTGATGCCGAAGAGCGACCCCGTACACAAAGTCACGATTATTCCTCGCGGACGTGCGTTGGGTCTGACGATGCAGCTGCCTGCCGAAGACCATTACTCTTATGACAAGCAGTATCTGCTCTCTCGTATCGCCATCCTGTTCGGCGGACGTATTGCCGAAGAAGTTTTCATGCATCAAATGACAACGGGTGCGTCTAATGACTTTGAACGCGCCACTCAGATGGCTCGCGACATGGTCGTCCGCTACGGCATGAGCGATGTGATGGGCCCGATGGTTTACGGTGAAAACGAGAACGAAGTGTTCCTCGGCCGCTCCGTGACTCAGTCCAAGCATATCTCCGAGAGCACGATGGAAAAGGTCGATGCAGAAGTTCGCCGCATTATTGACGAACAGTACGCAATTGCCCGTAAGCTCATCGAGTCTCATCAGGAAGAAATGCACAAGATGGCGCACGCTCTGCTCGAATGGGAAACCATTGACGCCGAGCAGATCGACGACATCATGAACGGTAAGGATCCGCGTCCTCCCAAGCAGCTGAGCAAGGTTCGCAGAAAGAACGAAGAAGCGGCTCAGCCGGCTGAAGGAGAACAGACCGCTCAGGCAGCTCCGGCAGAAAAGAAGACGGAGCAGGCTCCGCAGACCGAGTCGCCTGAACCTGAAGCGAACGCTAAACCGGCTGAAGCTCCTTCCGAGGAAGTGAAACCGGAAGATAAGCCGAAGGATTCCGACGATCGTCCTAAAGCCTAAAATAACGATTGCAATAGAAGAGGCCGCCTCCGCG
>OMGL01001479.1_pt1 | contig 14361 bp, 10 predicted proteins | sample 1645831 | NCBI WGS metagenome assembly OMGL01 (sample SAMN00849301, study PRJEB25192) | human gut metagenome | reverse complement strand
TCCTCCGGCAGCACGAACAGCGATGCCTGTACCGGTTTCTTCGGCTTGGACTTGCCGCCCTTCTTCCGCTCCGGTTTCAGTCCGCGCTCCGCCAGCCGCCTTTCCTCCTGCGTGTAGCCGAACAGGTCGTACAAATCCATCACCGGGGCTTCCGGCTGTCTGCTTTGCGCTTCTTGCGACACGCCGGTCATAGCTTGTACTTTCGGCTGCACACTGTTTGCTTCCCTTTTTGTCCGGTCCGCTGCACCTGCATCCGGCAATCCGCTTTCTTTTTTCACCTCCGTCCGTTCTTCCGCAGCCGAAGCGGAGTTCTCTCTTTTCACCTCCGTCCGTTCACCCTCAACCGGATGGGTATTTTCTCTTTTCGCCTCCTCCAGCTCTCTCGCAACCGAAGCGGAGTTTTCTCTTTTCGTCTCAATACCCTCGGTCTGTACGGCAATGTTCTGCCGCACATCCTCTCTTTCATGCCCCATGCTGTTGTAGCGTTCCATGTCCAGCCGTACCGACAGGTCTTCCGACAGCATCCTGTACAGGTCCATGGCAATGCCCTCCACACCGCCGCTGTGCGTGTATATCATGGCGGGCTTGCCGTAGGGGTCGGTATCCTTTTTCGCTTCGGTATGGATGATGCGTTCCGGATGGTCAAGGAAATATTCATTGGTAACGACTCCGGTATGGTTGCTTCTGACTGTCCGGGTAAACCGCATGTCCTCTTCGGACAAATCCATTTTGTTGATGTTCTTTTGTAGGATTATCAGGTCACAACCCACTTCCGTGTTGGCGTTTTCCGTGAACAGGTTGTTCGGCAGACGTATGGCGGACAACAGGTCCGCCTGCTTCATCATCAGGTAGCGCGTGCCTCCGTTGCCTTCCGTATTCAGTACGCTCTGCGAGGTGATGAATGCCACGACACCGCCGTCGCGCACCGCGTCCAGTCCTTTCAGGAAGAAATACGTATGCACTTTCTTCGCCGCTATCCGGTACATGACCGACTTTTTCTCGTATTCCGCGTCAAACACGGCGATGTCCCCGAAGGGTATGTTGGAGATGGCAAGGTCAAAATGGTTCAGGAAAAGCTTCTCTATCTTCTCGAAGCCCTCCGTGCGTATCTTCTGCTGCGGGTACAGGTGTCCGAGCATCTTGCCCGTCAGCAGGTCTTTCTCGAATGCCGTCACCTCCGCCTGCAGGTTGTTCGACAGCACCGGGCTGATGAACGCGCCCATGCCCGCCGACGGCTCCAGTACCAGCCTTGGGCGCACCTTGCGGTCGTGCAGTACCTCCGCTATGGTGTCCGTTATGGCTTGCGGAGTGTAGAATGCCGTCAGCACCGAGGCTTTCAGCGAGTCCGTATAACGCTTGTACTCCATGTCGTCCCGGCTGTTTTCCCGGATGATACGGTGCAGTTCCACCGTCGGGGCAAACAGTTCGAGGTCTGATTTCGCCCAGTGTACGGCATCCGTCAGTTCCCGTGCCGGGTTCAGTATGCACTTCAGTCCCCCGAAGCCGCAGTACCGCCCCAGCAGCACGCGCTCCCTTTCGGTGGGCGTGCGCCCTTCCCGGTCGAGCGTGAATGCCGTCCGTATCGCCTCGATGTTGTCCCTCAGTTTCTGTTTCCTATTGAATGCCATAGGACTCCAGATAAAGCATGACGGTTCCGGTCAGCTCCGTGTAGAGCAGGTCGTGTTCGGGCGACAGGGCGAAGGTGTCATCCGACGTGTCGTAACCGCCGAGCAGGTTTTTCAGATAGGGGAACAGTTCTCGGCAGAACGCCTCGCGGTCGGATGCCGCCACCTCGTCGGCGAACTCGTTTTCCACCACCTCGCGCAGCAGTGCGTAGGGGGAGAAGTGCAGGCCTTCAAGCAGGATGCGCATGGCCTCCTCCTGTGCGGCTTCCGTGGAGCTTCCCTCCAGCCTTGCCTTCTCGAAGGTTTCGGCGGCGGCTTCCTCCCTTCCGGTTATAAACTCGGTATCAATTACTTTGTCGGGATGGTATTTTCTCAGGTAGTCCAGCAGGTACAGTCCGTAGTAGGACAGTTCTGCCGGAGCGATTCTCTTGTTCTGTTTCATTTTCTGATGGATTTAGTGGATGAATGATTTTGGAAAGGAAATAAAAAGGCACCCGGTATCCCTCCGGGTGCCGCCACTAAATCCATGTGAATAAAGAGTATCAACGGATTGAAACAGATTATGACATGAACCAGTGGCGAAGTTACGCATTATTTTCGTTTTCCTTTCATGTTCGTGCCTTTTCTTGCGCCTTTGGCTTCGGGAAAGATGAAGTTCGTGTTGAAGTCCGTGTCGAAGGCGACCGCCGCGCTGAACGGCTTGCCCTGCCTGCTCTTGAAGCCGCTGAGGACTTCCGTCTTTCCTTTTGCCAGCAAATCGGTCATCTCCCCGTCGGTAAGTGTCTTGCCGGCTATCTGGCGGAACACCGGCAGGGCGCAGTCCGGATTGTCGCAGCGCACCACCTTGCCGTAGAACTGCATCGTGCCCTTGCCGCACTTGGGGCAGGTGCAGCCCGAAGCCTTGTGCCCGAAAATACGGTCACACGCAAGCAAGTCTGTGGTAATCTTTCGGGTATAGCTTTCTATGTCCCTCATAAAAGCCTCATGCGGTGTCTTTCCTTTTTCTATATCCGCAAGCTCAGCTTCCCACTGCCCGGTCATTTCCACATCGGCGATGTCCATGTCTTTTACAATGGAATACAGGGCAAGCCCTTTCTCCGTCGGTACCAGCGACTTCTTCACACGCACCATGTACTCCCTTTTCAGCAGCGTTTCAATGATGGCGGCACGGGTGGCGGGTGTGCCGATACCGCAACCCTTCAGGGCTTGGCGCACCTCCTCGTCCTCCACACCCTCGCGTCCGGCGGTTTCCATCGCTGCCAGCAGCGAGCTTTCCGTGTGCAGGGGCTTCGGTCGGGTCATGCCCGAACTCATGGTGCAGCCCGCCATCGGCAATATGTCGCCCTCTTTCCAGTCGGGCAGCAACGTGTCTTCTTCATTACCTCCGTACACATCGCGCCAGCCCGATTTGTGCACGATGCAGCCTTTCGCCTCGAATGCCATTCCTTCGCATTCCGCTTCCACGATGGTCGTGTCCTTCACGCACTCCGGGGAGAATGCCTCTACCATGCGTCCGGCAATCATGTCGTAGATAATCTGCTCGTTCTTATAGAGGGCAAGCGGTCGGTTCGGCGTTACCAGTAGGGCATGGTGGTCGGTTACTTTCGAGGCGTCCACGCTCCGGCGGTTCAGTCCGTCCAAGTTCACGATTTTATCCGAAAGTGTGGAGTGGCTTGCCAGCCGCTCAAGCAGCAGGGGCACTTCGGCGAACACATCTTCCGGAATATGGCGGCTCGATGTTCTCGGATAGGTGACGAGCTTCGCCTCGTAGAGTTTCTGCACCAATTCCAGCGTCTGTTCTGCCGTAAAGCCGTGCTTCGTGTTCGCTTCCTTTTGCAGTGTGGTCAGGTCGTACAGCAGCGGAGGGTTCTCCACCTTCTGCTTCTTTTCGACCTTGGTCACGGTGGCGCACATCTTCGCCTTTACCTTATTATATAGTATAGCTGCCTCGCTCTTGTCCTGCCATTTCTTCACGGAAGCGAATTTCACCACCGTACCCGCATTTGCCGATGGCATGGAGAAATGCAGCCGGTGTACCGGCTCCGGCGTGAAGCGTCTGTTTTCCCGGTATCGCTTGCAGACCATCGCCAGTGTGGGTGTCTGCACGCGCCCCACCGAATATGTGCCGCGCCCTGCGGCCACGGTCAGCGCCTGCGTGCCGTTGATGCCTACCAGCCAGTCCGCTTCGCTGCGTGCTTTGGCAGCTTGGTAAAGGTTGTCATACTCATGTCCGTCCTTCAGTTCCTTCATGCCCTTGCGGATGGCGGCGTCGGTCAGCGAACTTATCCACAGCCGTCGGAACGGCAGGGTGCATCCCGTGTAGGCGTACAGGTGGCGGAAGATAAGCTCCCCTTCTCGGGCGCAGTCCGTCGCCACTATTATGCTGCCACTCTCGTTCCACAGTTTCGTTATCACCTTTATCTGTTTCACCGCCGCCGCATCCGCCTTGTAGCCCTTGTCCGTCCTTACCTGTCGGGGAATCAGCATGAACTCTTCCGGTATCACGGGCAGGCTGTCCCTGCGGAAGCCCTTGAAGCCATAGCCGTCAGGCAGGGCGGGTTGCACCAGATGCCCCAGCGCCCATGTCACGTGGTATCCGTTTCCGGTGTAATATCCTTCTTCTTTCCTTGTCGCTCCGGTGATGCGTGCTATCTCACGCGCCACGCTCGGTTTTTCTGCCAGTATGGTTATCATATATTTCCTGTTTTAGTCGTTGATACTTTTGTTTCTTGTGAAATGGAACGGGGTACGCCGGTGTCCGTGGGATATGCAGGGCATGGCGCATGAAGCCCCGTTTCATTCCGTTGTTTATTCTCTTTTAATTTTTTATGGATTCAGTGGCGGCACTCAGGAAACCTTCATTCCTTTGGATTTCTTCGTCTGTTGCTTCTGCTGGGCGTCGTCCTTCGGGGCGGTCTGTCCCTGCGTAAGCGGCTCCTTCAGGTGCTTGGTCGCTTCGTTGGTCTTGCCTTCGTTGTTTACGGCGAGCTGCGTGTGGCTCTCATTGGACGGAGCAACGGTTTGCGCGAGGTCGGGATTTTCCGAATAGGTCAGCGGTCTGCCTTTCTCGCGGTCGAACTTCAGATATTTCGTGCAGGGCTGTCCTTGGTCGTCCTTCGCGTTGGCGAGCACCACAGTCTTGCCCGCCACATAGTCTGCTTTCTGCTGTTCGGTAAATATGTCGTCCTTCCATTTCCCTATCGGGCGGATGCTGCCGTCCTCGTTTGTCCACGAGCGGTTGCGGCGTTGTCCGTTCTCCTGACTCCAAGCCTCCTTTTGCTGTTGTCCCGCTGTGTCGGGGTTCTCCTGCTTCTTTTCCTGCCCGTTCCCCTGACGTTGCGACTGTTGTTGTCGTGGCTGCCCCGGCACAAACTCCACATCACGCCTGTCGGCGTTCACCTGCAAGAGTGCCTCGAACTTGCGCCCGTTCCTGAGCGTTACCTCCTTGGGCAGTGCAAATCCCGCACGCAGGATGTCCTTTTCCTGTTCTGACAGTTCCGTCAGTCCGATTCTGTCAGGAATACGTACCTTGCTTGCCGGAATGTCCACGATTTCATTTGTCAGACGGTCGATGCTGATGTACGACGGGCGCATCTCTCCGGTTTTCGTATCTGCCACATCTACCAGCCTGCCCAGATTGCCCGTCTGCTTCAGGTTCTTCTTGTCCTCGTCCGTGAAAGTGTAACCGTTGTGGGGGATGTCAAGCCTCGGCTCGTGGCGCACGAAATGGGGTGCGAGCTTCAGTTTGCCGTCTTCCGTCTTCTGGAACGATAGGCGGGCTTGCAGCTCATAACTATCTCCGCCGAAGGTCGGGTTCACCGTCACCAGATTTGTCTTGCCATAGTTCATCAGGGCTTTCATGTCCTTTTCAGACAGATTCTCTTTTTTCACCCCGAACCGTTCCAGTTCCTTCCAGTCCACGTCGCCGTCCGCTATCAGGTTCGGTCTTTGCGTCTTCGCCTGTGGTTGCTGTTCCTGATTTTTCTGTTTCATTTCTTCCATTTTCTCATTTGTTTGTTGTTCCACATCGTTTTCTTGGGTATTTTCTCTTTTCGCCTTTTCCGCTTCCGGCATCTGCCCCTCAATCTGTGCTTCCGACTGCTGTTCTGTTGTTTCGTCGGCTTTCTGCTCCACATCTTCGGCATTTTCTCTTTTTGCCTCTTCCGCTTCCGGCATCTGCCCCTCAATTTGTACTTCCGACTGCTGTTCTGTTGTTTCGTCGGCTTTCTGCTCCACATCTTCGGCATTTTCTCTTTTCGCCTCTTCCGCTTCCGGCATCTGCCCCTCAATTTGTGCTTCCGACTGCTGTTCTGTTGTTTCGTCGGCTTTCTGCTCCACTTCTTCGGCGTTTTCTCTTTTCACCTCTTCCGCTTCCGGCATCTGCCCCTCAGTCTGTGCTTCCGACTGCTGTTGGTATGCCGAGGTGTCCACCTTGTGCGGAGCAAGCAGTTCAGCGTTTGCCGCAGGGTCTCTCAGCAGGTCCTTGATAACCGGAAGCAGTGCTTCCACCATGTCCGCTGCCACCCTGTAGAAGCCGAATCGTGTCGGTTCCTTGCACTGGCGGTAGAAGTTCTTGAAGAAATTGTCAATCGCATCCCCATGGCGGTCGAAATGGAGGAACTCCTGCGAATGTTCCGCCTTTGCCTGTGCCCTCTTGGGATACCCCTTGCCGTCCAGCCCGGCAACCACGCTGATTTCGCCCGTCTTTTCGTCTCGGACGACCAGCACATCCTCTTCCTTTTTCTTTTTCTGTTCCATTGATTGATTTATTTTATTGGTTATTGAACAAGCCTGCCCGCAACCACCCATACAGGCATTTTTTCTTTTCGTCTTGAAAATTCCCTGTAATCAGCGGCTTGCCGTGCGCTTGCCGCCTTTGTTTCCTTTGGTTCTGCCCGATGTTTTTTTCCCTGTGCCTTCCTTTATCTTCAGCACTTTCTCACCTTCCAGTACCACCTCTTCCATATTCCGGCTGATGAACTCCAGTACGTCCGACTCCTTGTAGTAACTCTTACGGCTGATGCGTCGGCTTTTGAGTCCGTACTCGCTGCGGAAGCGTTGGAGCGACCTCTTGCTGGTACGCAGCATCTCGCACAGGTCTTGGTTGTCATACATCCGTTCCCCGTCCAAGTATTTCACCCCGGAAGCATCCTTGTTTATTAGTACCGATATGATGCCGTCCAACCGGTCAATCCGTCCCATGAGGCGTTGCATCCATTCCTCGAACAAGTCCTTACCAACAGTTTCCATCATCCGCCTCCTTTCTTGTCATCAGGTAGTTATGCTTGAACTCTTCCAGCGTCTTCGGGTTGCAGCGGACAATTTTCCGCCTCACACATTCCTCCAAATCCGCCAGCCTGTACCGGCACTTGCTTCTTGCCATCATGTAGGGAATAGTCTTATCCTTGCGCATCCGTTGCAGTGTCCTCGTGCTGATTTTCAGCAGGTCCGCCGCCTCCTCGCTCGTCAGCAGGATTTCCGTTTCCTCTTTAGGCACGTTGTCTTTCTTGAAAACATAGTCCGCTATCCGGTCTATCTTCTCCATCATCGTTTTCACGACCTCGTTGTCCATTGTTACTATTTCCATATTATTCCGTATTGGTTACATTGCAAAGGTGTGCAACTCCCTGAAGGTGCAATCCATAGTATTTCCATAGTAGGGAATGATTTTCCTTATTTTTCTTCCATAATCCCCGTTTTCCCCGCATACGGGCACAAAAAAGCGGCTCCACCCGGCATTAAAACACGGATGAAGCCGCCTGATAAAATAATAAGTTCTAATTTACATATTACAATCTTTTTATATCTATAGGAATTTTATGTTTTCTCAGTTCTTCCTCCAATTCCAATGAAAGAGAAGGTACCGATATAAAAAGATTTTGCTTAGCTCTACTCATTGCTACATAATAAACACGTTGACTTTCATCTTCTATCAGATTAGGAGATATAAAGAACTTCAATATATTTTCTTCAGGTATAATCAAAAAAACATTATCAAACTCATCTCCTTTAGATTTATGAATGGTTCTATGAAATCCTATATCAGAAGGATTATTTACACATATAGCTAATTCTTGATATGTGTGACTTTCATAAAATGATTTAGCTTTACCTTTAGATAAACGAGATAGATTTAAGGCAAATCGAGTATTGATATAATTAAAAAAATAAAGAAGTGAGTTGTTGTTATATGTTTCATAACCATCCAACACATCCTTAATAATTTTTATAGAATCACATGAGTCATATCCCAACCTTTCCATTAGAGCAAAAGACTCTTTATAGGAGCAATCCTTTGCACACTCTATAGCTTTTATAAATAATCTGATATATTCTCTTCTATTATAATCAGAATCGGGTATATTGTCTATCAATTTACTATCCTCTACCTCTATATTTTCTAATCGTTTCATAAGATTAGAATCTGTATTTTTGAAAGCCAAAGTATGAATTTCTACATCACCTAAAATTTTTCTACATTCATTATAACAAGTTATTTTATCTCCTACAATCAACATAGGGATATTACCCTCATTTTCTGTCAAGCATTTTTGCTGAAAGTCTGGTCGAAGAATATTTAGTAATCTTATAATATTATACGTACTCCTATGATTCCCTTTAAGTTCGTAATCTTGTAAGTTTGGAATATTAAATTTCTCAAATTGTGTGACATCTGCTCCAAGAAAGCCGTATATGGATTGTGCTTTATCACCAATAACTCCAGTAATAGTACCATTGGCTGCTATTTCTTTTATAATCTCTGTTTGTATGGGATTAGTATCTTGAAACTCATCTATAAAAAAGTAAGGAAATTCTTTTGATATTACATGGAGTATAAATGGGTATTTTTTTATTAGCTTATAACTAAAATAAAGAATATCATCATAATGCAAGATACCCTTTCCCCAGGCTATTTTTTTATAAGAAACGCTTGTCCCATTTTTTATAGGATAACCTTTATACTTAATCGGGAATTTAGTTCTACATACTAAATCACCATCTATTAGTTGCCATTTAGACCACTGAATACATTTTATTATTACATCATTTGATACCCATTGTTGATTGGTCTTTTGTTTAATAAGTTCTATTGTTGGATAATCTATTAAAAGACGATCATCATCCCCTTTTAATAAATCTACTGCAAAACCTTCATCTTTTGCTATAAAAGATATATATGGCTTAACAATATAATTATATAAAAAACTATGGATAGTTGATACTATCACCCTTTTACCAGACATCGCAAGGCGGCTAATAACAGTCTCTGCCCCTACATTTGTATATGTTATACACGCTATTTTGCTTGTCTTATTTAAGTGCTTTGAATTTCTTAAAACATTCTGGATATGATTAACAAGCCAATATGTCTTACCTGCACCTGGACCAGCAAAAATTCTAAAACAAGTATTTTCTGGTATAATTGTATCTGATGTTATGCAAATAGCCATTCTAATGCTTTTTCTATGTATGGTGGAACAATAAAATCTTCTTTTTTGCCGGCAGGTAACACATAATTTTTCTCTAAAGCGACACATAATTCTAAGGCATTTCCTCCTTTATCTACAGAAAATAAATAACGTGATGCCATAAGTGCTTTCTTTTTATCTTCTATTTCCCATTCTGATTTTGAAAGTGATTCTTTCATTTTTGTTTTGAAATTTCCATTTCTTAATGCGTCTATTGCTTTATCCAAATCAAGACTACGCATTTTTTTCATCTCTTCAATATTACTTACTGATTTAGTATACAATAAATCAGAATTTATATTGTGAAGCATCAAATCATATTCTAATGTTTTCCCTTTTTCTATATCTTGGCTAAAAAAATGAATATTAGGATTGTCTTTATATAAATTTTCTTCATCAATACCATGTTTTTTATAATCATATGAATCCATTTCCATTTCATATTCAAATGGATAACAGGTAGTAAATTTGGAGTTTTTAGCAGTTTTAGATTTTCTGACTGGATCACGATCTGTAATACAAACTATTTTTTTAGGAATGGCATAATCCGATTTATCCATATCAAATAATTTAAGAAAATGAGAAAAATATCTTCCTCCAACATTTATAACAGCAATATGATGATCTGTCAAGTCAAAACCTGAATATTTCGCCAATGTAGGTAATAACAATTCCTCTGCTATTCCCTCTACCATAATAACCTTTTGTGCAAAAAGCATATCACTTTTAGTAGCATCCAAGAATCGCTGAACATAAGCTTTAGAATCTTGATCCTCTTCTGAATCCGTAAATACTCTACCCGGATAACCTACTTGATTATCTCCTATGTGTTTACTATATAAGCAAATTATATCATCAAGAGAAACAGCTGCTGTTATTTGTGTTGAATGAGATGTTACAAATATTTGTCTTGCTTTCTTTTTAGCTATCTGATTATCCTTTAAGAATTTTAAGAACTTATATTGCATAGCTGGATGCAAATGAGCTTCAGGTTCTTCTATTGCCAATATGGAAAAAACTTTAGCGTTACTTCCCAAATAGTTTCCATCTGAATTTGCCTGCATTTTAGCTAATAAAAGTGACATATATATAAGGTTATTATACCCCAAGCCATTATGATTGGCGGATATTTCTATCCCTGTTGTATATTTAATGATCATTTGCAAAGCGGAAAACATTTCTGTCTCAGAAAGAGAACCTTCAAAATCTGGAGTTGCTCCATTAAAAGATGCTCCTATAGCTGTAGCATAATCAAGCATTTCAGATTTGCCACTTTCCATTCTTTCTATAAGCTTTTCCAAAAGTTCTGATGAATCTGAATCAAATTTATCCTGAAGTATTTGTATTTGTTCTCTTTTTTCATCGGAGGTCAATTTTTCTGATTTTTTTATATCAAAGTCTATAAAAAAGTCGAGAACTTCATGCAATAAGGTATTTCGTCCAGAAAACAAATCTTTACTAACATCCCGTATTGCATTCAAGAATTGGAAATCAAATTTTTGCAAGTTATCACTTTCTGCTACAATATGCTTATCAGATGCTCCTCCCCAAATGCGATATACATAATATCGAAGGAAATTACGTTGAATAATTTTCCATGCCTGTTTACAATCATCTGCACCGCTTATACTCTCTTTATACGCATCTACCTTATCTTCAGGTAAGAAAAATTCGTATGTTAACTCGGCTTCATAATCATCTTCTAATTTCGTAAGCCAATTACGAACAGTTGTTAAATCATCTGCTTGTTCATCAATGCTACTCTTTTTTAGGGTTACACTTATTGAAATAGTTGGCGCATTCTTTTTTAGACTCTCTAAACTTATATATCTGTTAAAGTCATATATTCCAAGCCTTCTTGTACATTGACAGTCAAGAACTAATCGAATAGCATGTAAAATATTACTCTTTCCTGCATTGTTATGTCCTATAATAACATTAATACCTTCATGAAATTCTATTTTTGTATCTTGGAAATTTCTAAAACCTTTTATTCTTACTTTTGAGATAAACATAATTCTGAATTTTTATATTCCTAATGCAAATATAATTAAACCATTAATTTCTTTAGATTTATCGGTGATTGTAATTTTTAGAGTATAGCATCACACCGTCTTTCCCAGAAACACCCCGATAACCGACAATGCCCCAAGTTGTTTCATCTTTCGTTGCAGTTGCCTGAAACTCTCCCCGGTCGTGAGTACGTCATCCAGCAGGACGACATTCTTTCCTCTGATATACCGCCGTGTGAATTGCAGGTTTCGCAGTATGTCCTTGTCCTTTCCCTTTCCTTTTAGCTGCTCGCGGTCTTCCTCTATCCATATAGCCTTGAAACCGTCCGTAATGCCCAGCCATTTCGACAAGTAGTAGCACACTACCGGAAAGCGTTTCCGCTGTCTTTCCCTTGTCGATGCAGGTATAGGTATCAGTACCGTGTCTTCCTTCGTTCCGTTGAATCCCGCGTGTTTCAGGCACAGTGCCAGTATCCGTGCAACCAGTTCGCCGCAGTGTCCTCCTTCCTTGAAACGGAATATCAGGTTGCTTACCCTTTTCTGGTGTTCGTTAGTCTTTTCAATCTTCGTAGGGTGGTAGTCATGCAAGTAGTGACACCTGCATCCGTCTATAAGGACTTCTCCCTTAAACATCGTTTCATACGGATAGAAGTCCATTTTCTTCTCCCTTTCAAACGTGAAGTTCAGCACATCCCTCATCATGGCATTCCATTCCTTCGACCTGCCCAGCGAGTACCATCCCGTATGTTTCCCGGCTTCCATCAGGCACATGCCGATTTCCATCGCCTCGCTGAACCGCTGGTGCGAGACGATGTACCACCCGTGTTTCCGGAACAGTCCGGCAAACTCCTTCATGTCCGCGGACAGGAAGTACATCATGCCTTCCTCCTTGATGACTACCTCCAGTTCCGACTTCGGTTTCTCTTGGCAGAACAGGCTTTCGCTGTATTCCACGCCGTGCCATACCGACTCCGTACATTCCTCGTCGCAGAACTGCACTTCCACTTCTTCGGACAAATCAAATTCTTCCACCATGACGTTTTATTTTTTACCATACGATTTATGGGTGGATAAGTTACACATTATTATCTTTTTACGAACGACCGCACTTTCTGTTTTACGTTTTTTTAGCTTATATAAACACGTGTCGGGACAGCCTCCCGGACAGGGGAGACTATCCCGACACGCATATCCGCCATATCCTGCGGTTTTCAGCTCCAGTTATTTTTCTTTTCGCCGCTCATGCAGACAATCACCGTGCTTTTCTTCTTTTCAAATGATTCTGCAAGCCGTCTCGCTGCCCATTTCCTGAATGCCTCGCATTTTAGCCCCTTCATGCGGAATCCCAATGCGACGATGGTCTTTAATCCGTAAAGGTCAATGCTGCAATTCTTTCCGTTATAGACAAAATGTTCCACCCGTACATCCGTATATTCGTCAAAATCCCCTGTTTTTGCCAGAGATTTCAGTCCGGCATTCACTGACTGTACGAATACGTCATACGCCCGTGCGATGTCACATTTCGACAACCACACTTCTCCGTTCTCATCCGTTTTTATCTTCACGGTAACTTTCTCGGGAGCGTTGCGGTCATATTCGATTTCAAAATTTCCAATCTTTACCATAAGCAGGCATGTTTATGTAAGTTCCATAAAATCAGATTGCAGTTTCCAACTTTTCAGCAAGAGCCTCCATATCCTTCCTTATCTTCTCATTTGTTATGCGGGCATATATTTGCGTTGTTTCTATGTTCGTATGTCCCAGCATCTTCGATACCGTTTCAATCGGTACGCCCTTGGCCAGCGTGGTGGTCGTGGCAAATGTATGCCGGGCAAGGTGAAAGGTAATGTTTTTATTTATGCCGCACAAATCCGCAATCTCCTTTAAATAAGAATTCAGTTTTTGGTTGCTCAACACGGGCAGGAGTTGTCCTTTCGGGAGCTGTCCTTCATACTTCTGGAGAAGCATCTGTGGAATTTTCAGCAGCGGCACGTTTACCGGAGTATCCGTTTTATGACGGTGCGTCATGATCCACGGCTTCCCATCAAACGAGATTTTAATGTCGCTTGCCTTCAGTTCCTTCACATCCACATACGACAATCCCGTATAGCATGAAAACAGGAACACGTCCCTTACCTGTTCGAGCCTCTTGGTCGGAAACTTCTTCTTCATTATCTTTTGCAGTTCCGCATCCGTCAGATATCCCCTGTCCACCCGCTTCAGTCTGATTTTGTAGTTCGAGAACGGGTCGGTATAAATCCATCCGTTATTTTTGGCGACAATTACAATCATCTTGAATGTCTGCATGAATTTTGCCGTGGTATTCTCATTGCATTTGCTTTCCGTCCTCAGATAATTCTCGAAGTCCGTGATGAACATATGGTTGATTTCCTTCAACGAAATATCCGAAATGTTGTATTTCGCCTTCATAAACTCTTCCAGCCTGCGGTAACAACGGTCGTACTTCGCAAGGGTGGCAGGGGTCTTGCTGATGCCGACCAGCTTCCTTGCGTCATCGTTGTGTTTTTTGAACAGTTCCAGCAGCGTCCTCTGTTTCGCCGTTATCCCAAGAAACGCATTGCGTACTTTCTCCACCGTGACGAATGACTCGTGAACCTCAATGTCCCGATAATGGTTTTTCAACGAGGTGCGGATGTCTTCCAGCGTTTCATTCAACTGACGTGCTTTCATAGTGTTGCCTTTCGCCTTGCCCAATGCTGTATCCCATTTATCCGGCTCTATATCCAATTTGGAGCTGAACTGTGAGATTTCACCGTTCAATGACAGACGAATCATGATACCCGCTTTCCCCTCCTTGTTCAGATAGTTCTTTCTAAGATAGAACAGAATCTTAAATGTACTTTTACTCATATCCTAATTTAAATTTTAGTTCCGTTGCAATGGGGGTAATGACTTCCCGTCGCAAAGGAAAAACAAATAATTTGGTTACGAGCAGACATTTGAACGTCAATAAGCGACAAATCAACGACTTACGATGAAAATCGTTACAACTTTTTTTGCCTGTTTTTCTGTAACGATTATGTAACGGAACCTTGTCAGAAGTAGGCTTTTCGATGTCTTTCGGTTGTCCGCCGACTAAATAGAAAAAGTCCCGTAAAACATTGATTTTACGGGACTTGCCTTAATCTGACTACCTAATGTCTTAGGTTTCAGCGGAGAGACAGGCTCCCGAACCTACACTTTCAGAAAATATCATAAAATTGCAAATCACTGATAATCATATATTATCTACAA